>Ga0214919_10005973_pt1 | contig 16935 bp, 18 predicted proteins | sample LL1503_MetaG_FD_177994 | JGI IMG/M metagenome (GOLD analysis project Ga0214919, IMG submission 177994) | Freshwater microbial communities from Lake Lanier, Atlanta, Georgia, United States - LL-1503 | ecosystem: Environmental > Aquatic > Freshwater > Lake | place: USA: Georgia | collected... | reverse complement strand
TGGCGTAATTTTAGAAACTCAATCGATGATAAAATGGTCGCTGAGAAATCTAAACTAACCCCATATGAAGAAAAAGCCATTAGACTTTGGAAGATTCTTCTAAGAGACGAAGACACTAAAATGTCGTATAATACTTACGGTGTTCGTCAAATTGAAAAGAATAATGTATTTATGACTTTTCAATCCGGTGGTAATAACGATTATATAATGACACTTATTGACATCACTGATGAAAGAAGAAGTTTATATGAACTACATATTCCACTTAAACACGCTGATGTTGTATCAGATCACTTTGACTATGAGTTAGAGAAAAGAATGAAAAGAGCTGAGACTAATAAAAGAGCAATTATTGAAACAGATATTGATAAGTTATTAGAACAAGAAGAGAAAATTCTTTTAAGTAGAATGAAGAAATAATTTGCCAATTAAAAATAAATACATATCTTTGTAAAAAGAAATAATAAAACACTATGGTATTAAAGAATATACACGAAAAACTATTATCAGGTATCCAAACGATGTTGATTGATACTAAGATTAATTTGCCTTACTACGGTGAGTTCAACTTACACATTAACTTCATAGAGCAAGACTCTGTTGGTACTTGTGGTGTTAACGTATCGTCTAAGGGTATGAACTTTTTCTACTCTCCAAAGTTCTTGGAAGATATGTCACAAAAAGAAGTGAACTTCATTACTCTTCACGAGGATTTCCACTTATTGTTTAATCACCCAAAACGTACAGTTACTGGTCAATACGACCATAAGATGTCTAACATCGCCCAAGATATGATTATCAATCACGTTATCTGGGAAGATATTCCACACGCTTTCGTTGAAATTCCTAAGAACAAAGACGGTAAGAATATGGCTCTATTCGTTCCGAAAGAGTACACTGGTAAACTTATCTTTGAAGAGTTGTACGAGTGGTTGAAAGACGAGAAAGAAAAATGGCAGAAAGAGCAAAAGAAAAACTCTGAATGTAAATCTTGTGGTGGTTCTGGTAAGAAAGACCAAGGTCAAGGTCAACAAGACCAAAAACAAAAAGGTCAAGGTCAACAACCAGGTGATGGTCAAGGTGAAGGCGAGAAACAAGAAGGTCAAGGCAAAGGTCAACAACCAGGCGGAGGTCAAGGTGAAGGTGAAAGCCAAGACAAACAAGACGGTCAAGGAAAAGGCGAAGGTCAAGGTCAACAAGGTGGTGGTTCTGGTGAAGGCGAAAGTTGTCCAGACTGTCAAGGTACTGGTAACGAAGGTGGTAAAGACTCAAGTGGTAAACCATCTTACGGACCTTACGGAAAGAACCCATCTAAAGATGGTGAGTCTTTAGATACTTGGTCTAAAGAGCAAATCTTCCAAGATATGGAAAATGGTAACGGAGAATACATGGACAAACACATGGGTGACGATGTTCCAGAAGAAATGCGTGAAGCAATGGTTAAAGACGTTATGGAGCGTTTAGCGGCTCGTGGTTTATCTGCGGGTAATGTTGAGACTACTCTTAACAAACTTCGTAAGAAACGTAAAGATTATCTTCGTGAAATCAAACGTGCTGTATCAAATATGATTTTCGGTACTGTAAAACAAAAAACGATTGTTAAACCTAACCGTAGACAAATCGCTGGTTTGAAAGGTAACCGTAAAGTTAAAACCAAAATCAACTGTATCTTAGATACATCTGGTTCAATGGGTGGTACTTTTGAAAGAGTTCTTTCTTACATCTACCGTAATGATATTGAAATCAACTTGATTGAGGCTGATACCGAAGTTAAGTGGATTGAGAACATCAAGAACAAACGCAAATTGGAAACAATGGTGATTAAAGGTCTTGGTGGTACTATCTTACAACCTGCTATTGACTTAGTAGCTGACCAGTTCAATGAGTTCAACACTGTTGTCTTAACAGACGGATATTGTGACTCTCTTGACTTGTCAAAAATCAAAGGCAAGGTCTTAATGGTTTCAATTGGAGTGAAAGTTCCAATCTCTAGATCCAACAATAGAGTGAAACAAATTATGGTTGAGAAAGAAAGTTAAGAAAGAGTCCCGAAAGGGACTTTTTTATTTTAAAAACTTTCCGTATCTTTGTCAATATATAATAAGATGAAAGTAATATTTTTAGATAATGATGGTGTTGTTTGCTTGTCTACCGAATGGGGTGGACGGGGCAAAAAGAAATCTAAGTACTTGAAAGAATTTCCAGGTACAGAAGATTCTATGCCTGCTTGGGTAAAAATGGATAACTTCAATGATAAAGCTGTTAAGATTCTTAATTCAATCTTATTAGAAACTGATGCTGAAATTGTTGTTAGTTCTGATTGGAAGTTGTATTGTACTTTAGATGAACTAAAAGAAATGTTTACTAAGTATGGTGTTATCAAACAACCAATTGATACTACTCCTAGTATTCCTTTGAAGTATGACAAGAACTATTACACTGCTGGTGAATTAGCTGAATATAGAATAAGTGAAGTTAATAAGTGGTTAAAAGAACATCCAGAAGTAACTCACTGGGTTGCGGTTGATGATTTGCCTTTGGGTGAAGTATATGGACCAATCTCTGGTAATTTTCTTGGTGGCTTGAAGAACTTTGTCTTAACACCAAAGAGTTCTGAAGGAATTAAACAATCAGGTATTAAAGAAAAAATATTAAAATTCTTACTGTGATATACAGATTAGATTTTCCTACATTATATGAGTGGTCTAATAATAATTCTGTCAATTCTAAGATATTAGAATCAGTACATAATTTATTATCTGACTCTTTACTTCTATATAGATATAAGGTAAGAAAATCTATTCCTAATAGATTTGGTGTAAACGATCCTGAAAAGATTAACTTTGATTTAATTAAAAATAAATCAATAGTTATTTATCATTTAGATATCTATATGGAGAAGCCTGGCTTGATAAATGATTTAATTGAGTTTTGTCTTGAGAATAATAAAGATTTATTTATTCCAACACAACAAGATAGATACTATGGTAAGGATAATGCTTACAGAAAGAAACATGAGTATAAGTTTGATATAGCTTTAGATTTAGATGCTTATGATTACCAATACTATGATATGTCTAAAGATAGTTCTTTAGTACAATTAAAAAGAGAGCTAATAATTAGCTCTCTTTAATTTATTTAATTTGAATTGATTCGTTTTGATAATTGTGATTTAAGGTAATTCTTAAAAATGTTCTTCTTTTACCTTTACTAATTAACAATGTTTCGTGAGGTGTATTACTTGACATAAAGTATAATTGATTCTTTTCAAATACAATCTTTTTATCATCAGTTAATTGTTCGGTCATATTTTCAAATGAACCTTCTGACATAACTTCACCGTGAAAATCACCACTCCAAGCTTGACATCCTACTTCAGTTGATACGGTTAAGATACCACCTTTTGAAGATGAAACATATTCAGAAATAGGAATAACAATATCATAAGGTAAAACCCAATCCATTTTAACATGTGAGTTATCTGGTTGTTCTTCAAATTTAGACTCTCTTATTATTCTAGCAACACCGTCTTCACCTCTTACAATTTTAAATTGTGGTGTTTTTGATTTTGATGTTGCTCCTCCCCAACTTGGCATTGGCTCAGCGCCACCCCAACTTGATTTAATATCCTCAACATTTTCTGAATCATTTTCTGAATCATAAGTAGCGCCTCCCCAACTTGGCATTGGCTCAGCACCACCCCAAGATGATTTTGTTTCAGGCTCTTGATATGAAGCACCACCCCAAGATGATCCACCATAAGAAGCACCACCCCAAGAAGCCTTTTCGGTAATACTAGAAGTAAAATATGGATCAACACAGAAATTGCCATCCATATGAACACCTTCTCTTCTCAAGAACTCATCAGTTGTAAAGAATTTAGTATCTATTGTAACATAGTGAGTATTAGCACCTTCTTGTAAAGGAATATATTTAAGAACTTCATTGAATGATTCTTCCCATTGTTTGAATCCTTCTGGTAAAGAAACCCAAGAACCATTATTTTCAAATGGCATAACACTTAATTTGAAATCACCAGTATTTGGGTCTGGTAAAATAACTTCACCTAAATTTTTAACACTTGTTTTGTGATAGTTAACATTTTCAATAAGAAATTGTTCTTTTTTCTTTTCAGTTCTTTTAGTTAAACTTTCTTTGAAATTTAGTAAGTTTTTTAGATACTTCATAATTAAAATTCTATTTTTTCAACATCGTTTAAATCAATGTTGTATTGTTTTCCATCAACTTCAACGGTGATTAAACCATCTTTGTCAATATCAATTGGTGTCATACCTTTTTCAGGTTTATTTTCAGGAAATTCATGAACAATAGTAGCATAAATAAGTCCTCTATTTTTTACACATTTGATAATATCAGCTTGTGTTATAAGAGTTCCTTCCTCATTATTCTTCTTAAAATCTTCAAATAATTTTATCCATTTCATATTTGTATATATTAAAAATAATATATAAAAGAGTAGAAAATAAATTTAACTAATGAAATACTTAAAGAGATTTAACGAAGAACTAAACCCAAGAACATATCTTTCAGCAGCAAAGAAGTTAACTGCTATTGGTCATACTGATAGAGCTAACGCCCTAAAAGATTGGGCTGGTGAAACTGAAAAAAGAGAAGAAATTGCTAAATGGAAAGAACAACTTCAAAATTATTCTCCATTTGGTATTTATAAAGTGAATGTAGTTAACCCAGCAACCGGTGAAAAATTAACTGCTGATTTTGCGTTAGATGTAAACTTTGATGAATTAGCATTTGAAGATAACTTTGAATATGAAAAACAAAAAGATCCTAACAATGTTAATGGAGTAAGTATTTTCTTTTTTATTGGATTAATTCCTACATCAGAAGAGTTAATTAAAAAATGTGAAGAAGTAATGCCTGAGTCTGAATTTGGTAATGGTATGTACTGGGGAATGTGTTTTGGAATAGATTTCAAAGTTCAAAATGGAGAAGTTATACTTGATAAATTCAGCTTAGATGATTATGACGATAACTTATCTGGTAATGTTTCTTTTGCTGATAGAGCTTCTGCTGGTAGATTCAAGAACTTATTAAAGAGTATTTTCACAAATCCTGAATTAAATTATCCAAGTGGATATACTGATGCTGATAGTCTTTATCAGAAATTAGAACAAGTTATTTTAGTCCAACAAGGATTCTCATCTGATTATGGATTTGAATTAAAAAATGTTGCTGATTTCATCAACACTCAATCACCAAATACAATGTATAAAACTATTTAATATGAAACACCTTAAAACTATTAATGAATTAAAATCAAGCACATATGCTTCTGCTGCTAATAAGTTGAAGAATATGGGTCATATTAGACGTTCTGGTGAATTAGAGCAGTGGACTAAAGAAGTCCAAAATAAAGAAAAAGATGCTAGAGAATTAGAAAATTTTAATTCATTCAAACACGATGTTCCTTTCAAAATTAACTTAGTTAAAGCTAAATGGGATTCTGCTACTAAAACTAGAAAGCATGAAATAATGATAACGGGTAACTTTTACTTAAAACCTTCTTTTGATGATGATTGGGCTCGAGATCAATACAATGATAATGTTCAGGAGGATGGTACTACTGAATACTCTTATCATCTGCCTTTTGAAATAGGTATAATGGCAGCAGATGAAGAAACAAAGGAAAAGTTTAGAGCAATCGAAAGTCAACTTTCTGATGAAGTATATGAAGGTGTTTATTGGTTACAAAGACTTTATTATAAACTAATTAATGAAGGTTCTAAAGAGATGACACCAACCGGTGACTTCTCTTGGGAATGTAGAGAAAACGATGAAATAGTGTTTGAAAATAGAGCTGAGGCTTTAAGATTCAAAAAGATGTTTGTTGATGCTGTTCATGGTAGAAATACTTTTGGTAATTCAAAATGGGTTCCAAGTATGAATGAACAATTAAAGAAATTCTTTTTAGGCGAATGGTTACAAAGATACAATCGCGACACAAAATCATATGATAGAATAGAAAGACAAGAAGTATTTAACGAAGAAGCTTTCAAAAGATTCTTAGACTCAACTAATAAAATGTCAATAAATCAATTATATAGAAACTAATGAGATATTTAAGAAAATATAATGAAGAGCTAAAGTCTGACACTTATAAATCAGCGGCTGATAAATTGGCTAAGATGGGTCATGTTAAAAGACCTGAAGAGTTAATGAAATGGCACGTTGTATCCAAAGAAAGAGAAAAAGAAGAAGCTAAAAGAAAAGCCATTGAAGAAGCTTCTAAATTAGGTACTTATAAAATGACTTTAAAAGGTCGTGGTGATATTAAATTCACTGGTGATTTCTATGTTTATTTTTATTGGAATAATGATATGTTTGATGAAAGCTATGAAGACTGGAAACGATTTGATAATACTTCTCTTTGGTTACAATTTGACCTTGCTGTTTTACCAGCATCCGAAGAATCTAAAGAATTTGCCAATAATGTTCTTAGTAAAGAAATAGGTCTTAATTATGAAGGTAAATGTTATTTAGGTTCATTTGGTCTTAATCTAACACAAGGTGGTAATTCAATGGATGAAAATGATAAACCAACATATGTTCTAAAACCTAATGGTGGATTCTATTTTGAGGAGTATGATAGTATAAGTTATTATATGGCTGATAGAGCTTCTGCTCAGAAATTTAAGAAGATGCTTTATGATGTATTTGAAGGTAATATTGTTTGGAGAGAAACTCCACAAATACCAGGTGGTGTAAAAGAACAAATCTTAGACTTTCTTTGTTCAGATATGGATCATACCTTAGAAGAGTTTGAAGAATTTATAGAATCTCTAAAACGAATAAGTGTAAATAAACTTTATAAAGACTAAAACCGAAACTAACCTTTCGGTTTTTTTTATTATCTTTGTTGAATATATAGGTATATGAAATTAAAAAGATATAATCAATTTTTAGAATCTAAATCTGATATGTGGGATATTATTCCTCAGTCAGTTAAAGAGTTACACGAACTATTTCAATCAGCTGGTAAGAAACTTTACTTAGTTGGTGGTTCAGTGCGTGACTTCTTAACCGGTGATAAACCAAAAGATTTTGACTTAGCAACTGACGCTCTTCCAGATGAAGTTTTAGAAATTGTCGGAGATAAATTTAGAACTAATCTTCAAGGTAAAGCCTTCGGAGTTGTTGTAGTTTACACTAAAGAAGTTCCAGAAGGAATGGAAATTGCTACATTCAGAGAAGATGTTTCTAAAGGTCGTAACCCAGAAGTTAAATTAGGTGTTACTATTGAAGATGATGTTAAGCGTAGAGACTTAACCTACAACTCTCTTTTCTATGATTTAGATACAAGACAAATTGTTGACTTAGTTGGTGGTAAAGAAGACTTACAATCAGGTATCACAAGAATGGTTGGTGATCCTATTGAAAGATTTGATGAAGATTCATTAAGAATTTTAAGAGCATTTAGATTTGCTTCAAGATACGAACATCCTTTACATAAAGATACTGAAAGTGCTATTGAGAAAAGAAAACAACTTCAAAACATTGATCCAGAGACTGGTGAAATGAAAAGAATTTCTCAAGAAAGAGTTTGGGAAGAAATGAAGAAAGCTTGGAAACAAGCCAAAGATTACAGATACTACTTGTCATTCTTTACTAAGTTTGATATGTGGGATGAAGTTTTTCCTGGTGCTAATATCAATACTAATTTAGTTGATTCAAAAGACTTTATAGTTGTTGTTGCTAATTTATTTAAGAATGAATCTACTTTAGGTTTGACTGATAAACTTGCTCAAGAATATAAAATTGAATTAGAAACAGCGACTAAAGTAACTTTCTTGATTTCTTTATTATCTTTCAAAGTGGAAGATGTATTTGACATCTACAAGAAAAGACAACAATGTGCTATCACTGATGCTACTATTTTAGAGTGGCTGAAAGTCCAAGGTATTGATACTGATACTTTAGTTAAGTTTGTTGAATACAGACCAAGTGTATCAGCACAAGAACTTATGTCTCAAGGATTCAAGGGTAAAGCTCTTGGTGATGAAATCAAAAGATTAGAAGTAGAAAGATTTAGGTCAATGTTATGAGATTAATATTGTTTGGAGTATTCATTTTAATGTTTACAATTTCTTATTCACAAGTAGGTGAACGAAAAAAAGAAGGTAGACATGTTCATAGAAATGTTAATAGACAACCTAAGACAAGTCCTTGGATATATAAAAAAACAGAATCTGGTATAATTCAATATAAGGAAACATCAAAACTATTTAAGTGGACTATCACAAAGAATAAAAAAACTTACAAAAAAATACAACTACAACAAAATAAAAAAAGAGAAAAAAGAAGAGTAAGAGGCAGTGATGTTTTTCAAAAAAGAAAATATTTTTAATATATGACACATAAATTAACATACTTAAAAGATACAATTGGTAACAACTATGTTGGAATTAATATTCCAAATGAAGTTGTCGAGCCACATTTAGAAAAACTAAAAGAGATTTTAGGTGAAGAAGATTTTGAAATCTTTACTCAAAATCAAAAATCAAGAGACCACGGTCACTATCATATTACTGTTATTAATGTAATGGATTGTAACCGACTTTCTAAAGAAATGGGAATGGCTAACTTTGTTAAATCAGTTGAATTAGCATTTGATTATCCGGTAGAAGATTTGGAACTATTAGGTGTTGGCATGGCTTCTAAGAATGCCAATACCGCTTACTTTATAGTTTGCTCATCTGATAGTTTAGATGCTGTTAGAACTCGTTTTAACTTACCTAAACAAGACTTTCATGTTACACTTGGTTTCAATGCTAAAGATGTATTTGGTGTTCCAAAAAATGTGGTAATAAATTAAAACTTTTTTTAATTTCTAAATAAGAAAGAAACAATTATAAATAAATTTAAAATGGAACTATTTAATTATTACAGCATGGACGAGTGTCCAGAAAGAAAAGTGATCAAAAAAAGACTTACTCAATTAGAAGAAGAAGGCAAAATCGATTTTGATATCGATGGTGATATTCTTAAAATATCAGACTTAGACTTAGATGAAGATGAAGTTGCTGAGTTGGTAGAAATGTTTGATAAGTATGATGTCTTTCCTTATCCTGATTATGAAGAAGGAATAGATGATGAAGAAGATGATTACTATGATGGTTTTGACGAAGAAGATGATTATTAATCTATGATTAAAGCTTGTATCACTGGTGAAATGGGATCGGGAAAATCTTACTGTTCAAAAATATTTGAACAGATGGGCATTCCCGTATTCTACACCGACGATATATCAAGAAATATTTTTAATACCAATCAAGAATTAAGAAAAGAAATCTGTAAAGAATTTGGTAATCTTTACAATGAAGATGGAATAATAATTCCTAAACTTTTAAGAGATATTGTTTTTGTACAAGGTGCTGAATCAAAACTTAAAAGATTAAACGAGATAGTTCATCCTTATGTCTTTAAGGAATATGAAGACTTCTGTCAATTACATACTGATAAACCTTACACTTTAGCCGAAACTGCTTTGCTTTTTGAGACCAATATGAGAATGATGATTGATAAGGTTATTTATGTTTGTGTTGATTTGGATTTAAGAATCAAAAGAACATTTGAAAGAAGTGGTTTCTCCGAAGAAGAATATAAACAACGAATGAAGGCTCAGATTAATTCAGAGACTAAAAAGAAGTTATCAGACTTTATTATCTACAACAATGATGGTGATGATGTTTACAAACAAGTTCAAGAAATCAATAACAATTTAAAATAAAAAAACCCAATCATTTGATTGGGTTTTTCTTTTAGAATGTATATTTAACTGAGGCTGATATTGTTTGACCAAAGTTTATGTTCTGCCAATTATTATCACCTTTATCATATTTGTGATTACCATTCAAGTCTTGGAAGTAAACTAAGTCTTGAGCTAAGATATCTTTTATATTAAGTTTTGTTTCAAAGTGTTTACCAAACTTCTTAGATACTTGAAAGTCTATAACATTTCTTCCATTTTCCCAAACTGAAGGCTCTTGAATATTACCTACAATATAAATTCTTTGACCAATTACATTGTAAGATAAAGTTACTGTCATATCTTTCTTAGGTGTGTTATAGAATATACCTGAGTTGATAATGTAAGGTGATTGACCTTGTAAAGGTCTATTCTCACCAGAGCCAATGAAATGACTCATATCAACTGTTGACTTAATTAAAGATAAGTTTGAATAAATAGTTATGTTATCCCATACTTTACTTTCTTTCTTACAGAACGTACCTAAGTTATATCTAACTTCAAATTCAGCACCAATGTTTTTTACTTTATTTACATTAGCGTAGTAAAGTTCAGGTGCTCCTGATGTACCGGTTCTATTGATTAACTCAATTGGATTCTCAAATGTTTTATAGAAACCAGATACAGATATGATTTGACCTTTACCAGGATACATTTCCCATCTAACATCAAAGTTATCTATGGTAGCTCTTTTTAAGTTAGGATTACCGCTTACTATATTATCAATAACAAAGTTATAAAAACTGAATGGTGCTAACTCTCTAAACTCTGGACGAGAAACTGTTCTATAATAAGAACCTCTTACTTTCATCTTTTTGTTTAATGAATAAACTATATTAACAGATGGTAAGAAATCAACAACTGTTGTATCAATATGTTTATGTTCGTTAGAACCAAATTCAATATAGTTGAACTGTTGGTTATATGATTCCATTCTAATACCACCGATGATTCTAAAATCTTCACCAATCTTTGTATCAGTCATTGCGAAAGCCGCATTTAGAAAAGAGTTGGCTTGATAACTATCATCAACATTTGTAGCTTCATCTAATTTGAAACCACCTTGACCATTTGATAAAAGACCCATATTTTCTTGAGAGAATATCTCATCTGGTCCTAATAGAAGTAAGTTACTATTGAATGTACTACCTGTTGGTTTGTATTGTGAGAACCCTAAGTTTCTTGATGAGAAATCACGAGTTCTGTATTGATGCCATCCACCAATCTTAAATTGATTTTCTATTTTATTAAAAGTAAAAGGAATAGTCCAATCGTAGTTAGCACTATAGATTTTCTCAGATGATTTAGACCAAAACATATTACCAGCAGCAGTTGGAATAGTTCCATTTTGTTGAATAACAGCAGTCCATTGTTGAGTTGTGTCATCTTCAAGTAATGAATACTTACGATAAACTAATCTTCTAAGATTTGGAATATCTCTTCTAACATCACTGAATCCTAAATTCCAATTCAATTTAGTTTTCTTAATTTCGTGAGTTCCATATAACTGTTGAGTTAATAAATTATTTTGTGTGTACCAGAAGTTTGTTGATCTTTCCCACTGACGAGGATCGTTGTCCATCTCTCTAACACCTTGTCTGATATTTACTTTATCTTCTGAATTGATAGAATAAAGATTTTTGAATCTAATTATGTTCTTATCATTAATTTGATAAGCAAAGTTTAACATAGCACTATTCAAAATAGTTTGAGTAAATACAGAATCTTTCAATTCCATTTTTTGAACAACGCCTGATGATTGTTCTTCAAACTCTCTTCTAACTGAATTGTTCATAGTAGAAGCACTTTGATAATTATAAGCGAAAGTTATACCAAGTGAGTTATCTTTTTTGAATTTGATATATCTACCTACTGTGTATTGTAAGTTACCATTCGGTAAAGCCATTCTTGATTTAGTTGACCAAGAAGTGTTAATCATTTTTGATAAACTTGCCTTATCTGATTTAGATAAAGTAGAGAAGTCTAAAGTACTTGGTATTGAACCAGGTAAACTTCTATAGTTAGAACCAAACCCTAAGAAGTCTGTAGAACTTCCTTGATAAGTTTTGAAGTTTTGAAATGTAGATATCGCATTGAATCCTAAACCATACTGAATACTTTGAAACTTAGAATCTTTTGGCTCAGATGTGCTGATATTAATAACACCACCAGCAAACTCACCTGGCATATCTGGTGATCCAGACTTCATAACAATTAGATTATCTAACATATTAGAAGGGAAGATATCAAATGAGAAAGCTTTTCTATCTGATTCTGAACTTGGTAGTGGAGAACCATTTATTAAAGCAAAGTTGTATCTATCGTTAAGACCACGAATAACCACAAACTTATTATCTTGAACAGAAGCACCGCTCACTCTTTTGAACACATCTGATACTTTCGTATCTGGTGTTTTCTTAAAAGTTTCGGCATTAACACCATCTTGAACGACAGCGCTGTTACTTTGTTGTTTAACTAAATCAACGGTTGATTCTTTATTAGCTTTAGCTTTAACTGTAACAGTTGCTATGTCTAAAGTTTTTTCCCTTAACTTTATATTTAAAGTATCTTTTGATGATGTCTTTATGAACTGTGAATGATAACCAATGTATCTAAATTCTAAAGTGTAAGTAGGTTTATCTAAACCTTTCAACTCAAATTTACCATTTGAATCGGTTGTGGCTCCTTTACCTGCCTCGCCTTGAATTAGTACCAGAACGCCAATGACTGGCTCGTTTGAAGTTGAGTCAGTCACTGTGCCTGATATTTGTGAAAATGCTGTAAGTGTTGATATTAAGAATGTAAATATCAGTAAGATTTTTTTCATATAGAATTATTTTCTAACTATAATCTTTTTTGTTGTGTTACCAACTTGTAAAAAGTAGATACCATTTGTAAGAGTACTAACATCTAAACTTAAAGTACCCGATACTACTTGAGTATTGATTACTTTACCCATACCATCTATTAAAGTTACTTGTACTAATCTATCAGTTGTGATGTTTACATTGTTTGTAGCAGGGTTAGGATAAATAGATACATTAGCTGTAGTTTTAGCAATTTCATTTACTCCAACGAATCCACCAACAAACTTAGGGTTTGTGAAATCAGCTCCTGTTGCTACTGATGATGTAGAATCTAATCTACAATCTGGTGTAGTTCCTAATGATGGAAAAGCATTAACCCAGTTGATTTGAGATATTAAACTTGTTGTATCATTTACCAAAGCAATTGGTGCGAAGAAAGTTGGAGTAGCTGTTACATAACTAGCACCTAAGGGTAATTCAGTTAAAACATTGTTTGAGAAAACTAATGTTCCAGATGTTACGTTAGTCTCACAAGAAGCACCTTCAATTGATAAACCTTTTTCCCAACCAACTACTAAAGAGTTGAATACTGAGATAGAAGAGTTTCTTCTAATTCTGAAAGCTTTTTCAAATTTCTCACCTGTTGGTAAAGATATAGAACCATTTCCTTTAGCTCCAATAATTGTTAAGTTTGAATAAACTGCTGCTGTTTGTGGCGTATTAGCTGAACCAGCCGCATCGTTATCTGATTCTAAACCATTTGAATCACCAGCCGCATCATACATTGTATTATCACGAATTGCTAATCCAAATTGTAAACGTCCTCTATAACCAAAGTCAGTATCAAAGTCATCATCAATTCCTCTATAAGCGATTAGATGTTTACAATCAACTGTACCACCAAACCATTCATAAGAGTCATCACCAGAGAAAGAAACTTGTACATAATCTACTAAAGTTCCTCTACCAACTGAACCAAAAGTAATACCATTGATTTCTTTATTTGGTTCTAAAGCAATACCAGCAAATTCAACTCTTACATATTTTAATTTACCTGAGTTGTCATTGTCATCTGTTCCACCGTATTGAGTATTAGCTGAAGGAACGATACCTTCGATGTTAGCAACACCACCTGGTTGATTATTTGTAGCTTGACCTAAGATAACTAAACCACCCCAGTCACCCTCAGCTCTATTACCAACTGATTCATTTGAAGTGAAAACGATTGGCAAGTTTTGTGTACCTTCAGCGATGATTTTACAACCTTTAGTAACGACTAAAGTTGCTTGTGTTGCTTTGTCACCTCTGATAATTGTGCCAGGTAAGATAGTTAATGTAGCTCCGTTTTTTACATAAATTTTATTTTGTAAAAGAACATTACCCCCGATTGTTTGATCATACATTATATCTGAACTAAGTGTAGAAGTAGTTGTTGGATAGTTAGTGTTTTCTGGATCAAAATTTGACCATCCATATGTCCAGTTTGTAGCTGGTGTTCCATCAGTTACAGGGAATGCTCCTTTGTAAGATGTTGCTGTCCAAAATGTAGACTGTGCGTTTAGACTAAGATTAAGACCAAGTCCGATTAAAATAAGAGTAATTAATTTTCTCATGTTTTGTTTTATTGTTTTTTTATTTGTTTTAATGTATATATGAACGAAGTTTGAATTGAAAAGTGTCTGAAAAATTAAAAAATCCTGAACCCTATAGCCGGTCTAATGTTTCGTCTTTATTAACTAATTGTTAAGTTTTCGTAATATAAACGTAAACTAATTTGGTAGGATAAAAAATCTTCCGTATCTTTGTATTCACAAAGGAAGAGAAAGATTTAAGAAATAAAAAAAATCTCTAAAAAAGTTTGACAAATTGAAAAAGTCTCCTTATCTTTGTAAAACAAATAAGATAAATCACTACTAAAAAGAAAAATACTATGGCAAATCTATTCGCAAAAGCAAAGAAATCAGCACCAGCTAAAACAACTAAAGCTAAAGATGAGAAAGTTCGTATAGCTATTGAAGACACAACCTTCTTCGATAAAATCGAAAAGTTAGAAGTTCTACAAGACCAAATGAAAGTTGCGAAGGCAAAAGCAGATATGATTTCTGACGAGCTTCGTGACCTTGGTAAATCAGAGTGGGCTAAACTTTATGACCAAACAGGTAAAAACCCTGGCACTGTAATGTTAGAGCAAGTTAACGCTACTGACGATGTTGCTCAGTTGATGTTTGTGCCTACTGACAAATACATCACAATCACTCCAGAGAGAGCTGAAGAATTACAAGAAACATACGGTGCTGAAATCGTTGAAGAAGAAACTACTTTCTCTTTTGACTCTGCTATGATTGAGAAATATGGTGAAATCCTTTCTCGTCTTATCGAAGAGTCTGACGAAATCAAAGACACTGATAAAGAAAAAATCATCAAAGCTACTACTAAGTACTCTGTAGCTAAAGGTACAATCGACAAGTTTGCTACCTACGGTGATGTAAACGAAGTGATGGATGCGGTAAAACCTGTAGTTGCTTTGAAAAACGTAGAAATTATCAAAGGATAATATAAACTTTCTGAAAGTGAGTCCATATATAATGAACTCACTTTCACTTGGTCGGGTGGTGGAATAGGTAGACACGAGGGACTTAAAATCCCTTGCCCCTAAAGGGCGTGCGGGTTCGATTCCCGCCTCGACTACAAAATATGGTTGCGTAGCTCAGCTGGATAGAGCAACTCACTTCTAATGAGTAGGTCACAGGTTCGAATCCTGTCGCGATCACAAAGACAAAAAAATGAAAAGAATAAATCTATTACTGTTATTTGGTGCTATGTGGATTTTTGGCATGGGTTGGTTTACAAACCGTGTATTTCAATCTCCAAATAGACTTAACCCACAAATTTATCAAGAGAATGACTCATTGAAGTCTGAATTGATGTCGAAAGATAGTCTTATATTAGACCTTGAAGACCAAATTGATATCTTACAAGAAGATATTCAATTAAGAGAAAGTGAAATTAGCTACTGGGGTCAAAAGTATGACTCACTTCGAACAAAGTAAAAAGTAGCCCTTGGGCCTCGTTAAGCCTCTTACCCTAGTGGTAACGTAACGAGTGGGAGTAGGGTAACACCGACGCCTCCCAAATTTGGTCCTGTAGCTCAGTAGGTTAGTAGCAACTGACTCATAATCAGTAGGTCCACGGTTCGAGCCCGTGCGGGACCACTAAAAAAGAAAAAAATATGAATATGAATTTTATAGATGAAAACATCGAAGTTCTAACTCAGTTAGAAAAAGATTTTCCAAATAATATGGAATTTGGAAATGCTATGAGAAGTAGATTTATGGATGAAGAGTTCGCAAGAAGCTTACCTAATGACCAAGAGTTTGGTAAAGAAGTTAGAAAAATAATTAAAAATATCTAAAATAAATTTTGTCGGTTCGAAAAAAGTTCCTACATTTGTATAAATAATTAAAAACATAAAAAATCAGATATGGCTGAAATGACACAAAAATCTACAATGCCTCAATCAGTGATTGAGAACCTTTCAAAGTTAACCGAGAAAGAACGTAAATACTTTGCCGTGATGTGGGCAAAATATGGCGTATTGAATATTACATCTAAACCAGGCGTTGCGAAGTCTGCTATTGGTAAATCAATTGCCGATAAAATGAACTTCCGATATATGGATATTCGTTTGTCAATGGTTGACGAAACTGACGTGGGTTTGTATCCATCTATCAACGAAATTGAAGTTGATGGTAAGATGGTTAAGTGTTTGGACTTCGTTGTTCCTCGTTGGGCAGTTGAAGCTAACAAGCAACCAACGATTATCCACTTTGAAGAGTTGAACCGTGCTTCTCAGCAAGTTCGTAATGCCGCTCTTCAAATCCTACTTGAGCGTCAGATTGGTACTGACTTCAAATTCAACGATAGCGTATTGATGATGTCTTCTGGTAACTTAGGTGACGAAGACGGAACAGACGTTGAAGAGTTTGACTCTGCCTTGAACAACCGTTTGGTTCACATCAACCATACATTGTCAGTTGACGAGTGGATTAAAGACTTCGCGATGGATAACTGTCACAAGTTAATCACCTCTTTCATCAAAGCTCACCCAGAGCAAATGTACAAAGGTGCCACTGAGAACACAAAGGCTTACGCTACTCCACGTTCTTGGACTATGATGTCTAAGTTCATCACCGAAAACTTCGGTCAAGATGCTTCACCTCGTGAGTTCTTGCCTTTGTTGAAAGAGGTGGCAAGTGGTTACTTAGGTAACTCTGCTGTGAAGTTCGTTCAATACTGCGAAGATATGTTGAATATTTCTATCAACGATGTAATCAACAACTACGA
>Ga0214919_10005972_pt1 | contig 16937 bp, 12 predicted proteins | sample LL1503_MetaG_FD_177994 | JGI IMG/M metagenome (GOLD analysis project Ga0214919, IMG submission 177994) | Freshwater microbial communities from Lake Lanier, Atlanta, Georgia, United States - LL-1503 | ecosystem: Environmental > Aquatic > Freshwater > Lake | place: USA: Georgia | collected... | reverse complement strand
TGCGTCCTTTAGCGGAACTTTGGGTGCGGGTGCAAGCACAGTGGCCTCTTTGACCTCCAATGGCAACGTGAGCGGTACGAATGCGTCCTTTAGCGGAACCTTGGGTGCGGGTGCAAGCACGCTGGCTGCGACTACGGTCAGCTCTTTGACCTCTACCGGCAACGTGGCTGCGGGTGGCAACGTGACTGCGACTGGCACCGTAATAGGTTCGAAGATTGCCATGGCCAAAAACGGTGTGGTTACCGATATCGTGACCTACAGCAATGGCGTGAACGGCGCGGACACCATCACCTTGGCCAATGTGGTTGACGCCACTAACGCCAAAGTGAGTAATAGTGCCACCACAAGCGTCACCCTGGGCGTAGTTGCATCGGATGTGAAGGCATTGACGCAGCAAGGTAATGCTTCTAACTCGTTCCTGTTGTTCTTCCGTAAACTGTTTGGTTCGAATTGAGCGAACTTCTAAGTGAAGGTTGACCTTGGAACTGGGTATTTATCAAAACGTCGAGTTGCTCTCGTCGGACACGCACCGCCAGGTGCGTGTCCGCGAGATAAAAAAAGCGACTTACGCCAAGCACGTCACGGACTCACTGATTACGGTTGAAGAGTTTTATGCAGCCTCTCGCTCGCAACCGATTGTTTTTGCCAAGGGAGAGGACGGTAAGCATTTTGCTGCCGTCATGCTAGGTTTGGGCAGGAAAACAAGCTGGTTTGTAGATGCCATGGATATGTGGAAGTCGGGCGAGTACATGCCGGCGTTCTTGCGCCGCTACCCCTTTGTTTTTGTAAAAGACGACGACAAAGAAACCAGCTATTTGGCGGTGGATCAAGCAAGCGGAGCATTCAATGAACAAGAAGGGGAGCCTTTGTTCGGAGCCGATGGTGCTCCGTCGCGCTACACCCAAAAAGTACTAGGATTTATGCAAGCTTTCGAGGCGGCGCATGTGCAAACCCAAGCTTTTTGCGAAGAGTTGGAGCGACTGAAGTTGCTGGAATCCATCACTATCAATAAATGGGTGGGTTATCAAGCGCCTATCCTAAAAAATATTAAGCGTGTGAACGAATCACGCCTTGACAAGCTACCGAAGGAAGAATTGCAGTCCTTGGTGGAAAATGGCTACTACAAACTGATTATTGCCCATCTTATATCGCTGGGCAATGTAGAACGAATTTCTAAATAATGGACATGAACATGGCTAATTTATCTCGCGTATCGCCCAAACCTTTGCAGGTGTTGCTCGCTGTTGTTTCGGTTTTTTTCTTAGTGGCTTGTGGCGGTGGCGGCGGCAGTAGTGGTGGCGGGGCTGCGGCTGCGGCTGCGGGTTCGCCGGACTTTGTCAAGCTGACAAAAGCTTCGCAGCTTAGAATAGTTCCCTTTTGTGAACTTAACCCGTCAATGTGTGGTGCTCCCGGTTTTGATATCTCTAAATGGTTGGTCTACGGCAGGCTGACCGGTTTTGGTTTGTCTGGCAAAACTGATGGATCGATTTCAATAACCGGTACCGGCGATTTTTTCCCTGGCTTCTCGTTGTCTCTGCCACTTACCCTGAATTACGACAGTGCTTCCTCTCAATGGGTTTCCAAGCCCGCGGCGGTTGGTCAAGGGTCGGTTCGAATCGCGATTGACGAAAATGTAGATCTTGGTGGGAAAGATGGAGTTGTCAAAGCAAGTTATTTGATGGTTTGCAACGCTGCTGGAGAGTGCGTTCCTTATGCTTTGGCCCAACCCATAGGAATGTGTAGACTGGTGACTGATGCCGTGACGAATAAGGTTGACGATGCTAAGCTCAGGAGCATCAATGGCCTTCAAAGTAAAGATCTTCAAGTGAACTGTCCAATTGACTTCGGTATTTAAGCGTTTATTTCTTGCCGGTGCAGTACTTGCGTTTAATGTATTTGCGCAGACTCCGCCTGCGCAGTTGCAGTCCCAACCAGGCCGTTTGAGCGACTACGAGGACCCGCTTCGTCGTTCCGGTCAAATTAGAGACGTTTTGCCTAACGCTGCGTCGGTGTTGGATAACACCCAGCTTGATGAAAGCGCACGGCCCAAGCCCGAAAATAAAGCGGGATCCTTGTCGTTTGTTCTGCAAACCCTGAAGGTGGTCGGCAATAGCGTGCTGGACGAGAAAGTAATCGCTGACCAGGTGCGTGCATTTGTTGGACGCACTGTGACTGGCGCAGAATTGCAAGAGATGGCGGCGCGCATTACCCGCCTTTACGCTGAGCGTGGGTACTTGACGTCTCGCTGTATTGTGCCGGCGCAAAAGGTCGAGAACGGTAATGTGGTGTTGCAAATCGAAGAGGACAAACTGGGAAGTTTGCAACTCAGTGGGTTAACGAGTTACCGTTTTGACCCTCGCTTCGTCTTTGACCAGGTCAATGATCTACGCGGTAAGGTCATCAATGTGACGGAGTTGGATGAGCGGCTGCGCTTGGTTGCGCGTATACCAGGTGCGCGTGTCAAACCCACCTTGAAGAAGTCCGCATTTGGTGTGACTGACTTGGTGCTGGAAATTTCAGATATCGATAACTTGGGCACTATCAGTATCTCTAATGACGGAAGCCGTTTGACATCGACCAACCGTGTTGCAATTGCTAAAACCTTCAACAACCTGACCGGTTCTGGCGATGTACTGAGTTTGTCCACCACCATTGCGATGCCTTCCACACAGTATTTTGGGGGGTTGAACGCGTCTTATCAGCGCCCTGTGGGCTCAAGTGGTGGCAAGGTTGCTTTCAATTTGGCGTCGCTTTATTATCGACTTGATCCAGATGCAGTGGGTAACAACGCCATTCGCTATCAGGGCGACTCTAATTCCTTCGAGATGCTATATGAGGAGCCGGTAAGGCTCGAGCCGAAGTACGGTAATTGGCTCTGGTTTGCTGGCTTTGAGCATAAGCAAGTTGACGCAGCTACGGTGTATAACACGGGTTTCGATCAGCCTGCTGGTTTCAAGTACGTAGATGGCAGCGATAAGATTTTTGCCCTTTCAGGCGGCGTGAAGTTTGAGCACTTTGACGAATGGTGGGGCTTTCGTGGACGCAATACGGGCACATTGAGCTTCAAACACGCAATGCCTGGATGGTTCGGTTCTCTTACTCCTGACTCCGTGGCTAACAAGTTGGAAAACCTAGATGCTGGAGCCGCTGCCAATAGAAATGTGGAGTCAGCTTCAATAGCAGCTGCAAAAGCGGTTGCAGTCTTGTCGGCGTTAGAACAGAGTGCGCCGGGGTACAGCGCTGCTATGGCGGCTGCCTTCGCTGCAAATACTGCTTTGACCTCGGCACAGGCTAACGCCAATAAGTATGCAAGCGTCATCGGCCCGATTGGTGATGCGCGTGGAATGCAAACCGATTTCACCAAGTTTTATGTGAGCTTGTCGCGTGCTCAAAGTTTGCCCCTGTCAATGTTGCTCGATACCAGCCTACTGGCTGAGTGGACCGGCGCGAAGCGTGTACCGCAGGCATACGATTTTGTGGGTGCGGACAATGGCCCGACCGGATACAGATACAACTTGCTGCTGACCCGGCCTATTGAAAGTACGGGTTTGGTGGGCGGCCTAGGGTATACCTACATGAAGGCTTATAGCTATTTTCGAGATAGTTCGGGCGGAGGAGTACCGAGTTGCCAAAAAGAGGCGGGTGTCTATTATGCGACGTCTATTGACCAAAATGAGTGTTCAGATTCGTATCCTTATTTGTCCTTGACATACCGCACCAAGGATTTTTTCGGTGATTTCACCTATGTTCCTTACGTAGCAAACTACGCTGCCAACGCTCAGCGCCTGCGCGTCAACCTAGGCTATTCTTGGTAAGCTTGGGGATGGTGCCTCGCTAATTGAATCGGTGCTTGCGGTTTGCGTCTTGCGCGAAATCGCATCTTTGCTTTTCATAGCTACTAGTGCTGAACCGGTTTTTCCTGCATTGATTCGCACTTAGGTATAAAGCGTCGACCGCTTTAAAGTACTCAATTTTTCTAAGATCAATATAAACCAAAGTCCTGTATGACCGCCACCATTGAAGAGCTTGAGCTAGACATTTTGAATCGCGCGCATGAAGGTGCGGGACGCAAGTTGCTGGATATTCTGACCAACATCGACCAAAACCACGGTGCAATAAGCGGGCTTCGAATGAAGCACATGCCACCCGTGCAAGGTCAAGACTTAGAGCGGCATGTGGCCGTCAGGCTGGCCAATGCCATTGGCCTTTTGTTTGCACAGGCGGACTTTCACCTGAGCGATGAAGGCTTTATGAGCTTTGTCACGCGTCAGCGTTGGATAGGAACCATTTTTGCTTCTACGCCCCTACGCAATGCTGACCATATTATTCGCATGATGGAAGGTGTTCAGGACGACGGCATTCACCTCAAGTTAGACCATTCAGATCTGCTGAAGTTGTGTGTGCTTTATACCGCTGAGAGCGACTTGTCTTTAAATTGCGACGACCTGTGGGTCCGCACCCCACGCCTTTGCGCATCCTTGCTGATGGCGCTTCTCTCGCCACGACTTACGATCAGTAATAACGCCCACATCAAACGTGAGTTAATTTTGCAATGGTTGCCCTCACGCTTAGACCAGCTCCGCAGCGCTGCGGATTTACCGCAAGGCTTTATTCATGATGTCTGGATGCACTGCAGCTACAGCATGCTGGAAGATAAACACGCCATCAAAGCATCCTTGAACCGTTTAATACGCCGACAAATGCTGGATGCTGGGTTGGTCGATATAAGCACCCCTTATCAACCTTATGACCATAGCGCCTCTAAACCGGTGCTGATGGTAATGATGGAGTGGTTTCATGTGAACCACTCTGTTTTTAGAACCCACTCCAAGTCGCTGCTTGCACTCAAGCAAAGATTCAAGTTGGTGGGAGTTGGTATCAGTTCTTGTACTGACGATGTGACGCGAGCCATGTTTGATGAGTTTGTGTCGCTTGAACTTGCAGATGGTATCTTGCCTAACGTGGTCAAAGCGGTGGAAGTAGCTAAATTGCATCGACCGCAAATCGTTTATTACTTGGGCGTCGGTATGTTCCCGCACACCATTTATGCAGCCAACCTGCGATTGGCTCCTTTGCAGTGCGTTGCGCTGGGCCATGCTGCATCGACCTTCTCGCCCATGATGGATTATTTCTTGATTGACGAGGACTTTGTAGGAGATCCGGCTCGATTCAGCGAAAAAGTTGTAGCCCTTCCAATTGGCAGCATGCCTTTTGTGCTGCCGAAATTCATGCCAGAGTTACTTGAGCGTGAACCAAGAGTTAGTGACAGCATTGCAATTGCCGTGGCTGCGTCTTGTATGAAGATAAACCCGGAATTTTTGGCCGCCTGTAAAAAAGCGCAGGAATTTAGTCCTCGTAAATTAGAGTTTCGCTTCGTGCCAGCATTTGCTGTGGGTTTTAGCTTTCACGTGGCTAAAACAGAGCTTGAAAAGCAAGTACCAGGTTGCGTAGTTTCACCTCACTTGGCTTATCCGCAATACTTGGCTGAATTGCAGAGCTGCGACTTGTTCATTAACCCCTTCCCCTACGGAAATATGAACACGATCGTAGATACGGTGATTGTGGGTCTGGAGGGATTATGTGTAAATGGACTGGAGCCGCACTCTGCAATTGACGCCGCTCTATTCGAACGTTTAGGACTCCCAAATCTACACGTCGTGGACAGCAAAGATAACTACGCCCAGAGTATTGCTGAATACGCCAACATTGCGTATGAAAAACGACACAAGAAAAACATTGAACTTGGTAATATTGAAATATTGACTTCGGAAACGGAGCATAGGCTTGATGATATTCTTATGAGATTACATGAAATGCATTCGCAATTATCCCCAAAGATGATAAAAATTTAATTTTAGAAGTCTTTAAAATATAAATACTCAAGTACCTCCAGATCCCGGAAGTCATCCCTTGCATGGAGCTGATTCATGACTTTAAGATAGGACAGCTCGGCATGCGTAGATTATGTGGTTCCATCGCTGGCTATGCGTCCGTAAAAGGCTTCGCATTCCCGCTTTAATTCTGAAAAGATCAATTTTTGCTGTTCTTGCGCCTCTATGCCAATGCCCGCGAAATACAAATCCGAGCATGAATGGTCTGTCACGAAAAAATAATCGTGAAAAAAATGCGTATAATTTATTAAATCAAAATCTTTTCTGATGAGATTGCGGTAATAGTTTTGACCGTTCCCAATGGTCAAAGGTGAATCTGCCGGATTATTTTCCGATGTGCCATGTTGGGCTCGGCCATAGGTTGCACATGTCATGATCATTAGGCCGTCACGCGCTAGAAGCCGAACCATGTTTAACCATGTTTTATCGAACTCAGGGTTATGCTCCATGCACTCACACGAAATGATGGTTCTATAGCTATTCGCGCTAGACGAAAAGTCCTCTCCCTTTTCTACGAAATCAACGCCCTCTCCGGGTCCGACATCTATACCAGTGTAATTGCATTGCGTAAAAAACCGTCTAACACTTCCGTTAATGTCTAAGGAGCCGATTTCGAGCACTTTCGCATTGGAAAAGTACCCTTTCAGGTTTTGAGCCAAAAAATTAACAAAACGTACTTGTTGCGGATGCGCCATTTTATTTTCCTAGTTTTTATAGATGTGGTGAAGGTCGTAGGTGTTCATGTTTTTCGCGCAATCAGCGCAAGAGCACTTGGATATTTGAAACTGTGTACTTCAATGCTGCTGAAACCAGCCTTGAGTACATAAGTCCAAACATCAGCACCAAATTCTGTATGCACGGTATAGTCCTCTTGCCGAGTGACGGACTGGCCGTGATAACTTTTGGCAAGTCCAGTGCGATCACGGGACAGTCGGCCAACCACTATTGGCACAGTGAAGCACAGTGCTCCAGTCGGTTTCAATATCCTGCAGCACTCGTTCAAAGCATGGACAGGATTAGGAACATGCTCCAGCGTATCCGAATGCAGAATTAAGTCGAATTCGTCGTTTGGGTAAGGCATGGAATGCATATCTAATTCAGGATATGCACCAAACACGTGCCCTGTCAGATTGCTCAGGTAGGGCGAAAGTGTTCCCGCTTCGTTGATTTCCAAAATAGACAATTGCCTCATCTTGTCGGACTTGATGGAATCAACTAATGTGGCATTTAGAGACAAGTGCTTCAAAACTGCCGAAGCCAACGCGATAGACCTCAGATTGGCTCCACATCGGCTGCAAAACGTGCCTTGCTGTTCGTTCATGTAGGAAACTTCATCAGGCGACAGTTGCCAGTCTCTAATTAGATCGGCCCATAAAGGCGTACTCTGGACGAATTGATCTGACCCGCACACTTTACACTGCATAGGCATTGCTCCTTAAACGTATGTCAGACACCCGAGCCGAGCTCAAAAAACTATGCCCACGCTGCTATTCTAATTGGTTTGTAACTGAATGAGTGTCATGCTCCAGTCTTTTATCCCAAGGCCAAGCTAACATTGTAAAAGTTTCAAATACCCAGGTAGCCATATTTTTTCAATGTTTTATCGCGATCACTGATATAAAACGACCATAATTAGTCTTGATTAAAATTTATTTTTGCGGAAAATAAAAAAATCTATCGTTTATCATATTACTACTTTATAGTGTTAATATTCATCTGCGCTAACCAGCTTTAATTTAGGTGCTACAGCGTGGAAGATTATTAAGCTCAGTAGCTTTTGACTTGTTTGGGAAAGTCATCTTTTTTAAGAGATGTAATTTCCGGTATAAACCTCGGGCACGAGGGAAATATTATTCTGAATATTGTAGTATAACTAAAATATTAATTTGCAAATTAATTTATTTTAAAAAACCCAAAAATATACGCAACTTGAAGTTTTTCATATTTTAGGCTGCGCCGATGATTGTTTTTTTATTCTTATAAATTTGTAGGCGATTTATTTTATAATTTTAAAAATTATGTTTTCAAATATAACTGTAGTTAATGTTGATGGCCGAATTGGTGATAATTTATCAACTCAAATGGCGTTACTTTATTCGCAAAGTAAATTACCGGGATCGAAGTCTTTATTGATTGCCCCGCAAGAGCCGAAGATAACCATAGGAAATTTTGATTTTGCTAAAATTGATCCGCTCGACTATTCAGCGTATTCAATTTTTATGCTTTACAAACTTCATAATTTTATAAATACCGAATTTGCATTAATAATTCAAGATGATGGTTGGGTAATAAACGAGAAGGCGTGGTCAAAAAATTACTTTTCATATGATTATCTGGGGGCTCCAACTCATCTGGCGAGAAGAAAACTCGGCGAACTGTACTCCTATTACAAAAATTATACATGGGTAAAGGATTATTGTATTTCCCCTGAAAATTTTGAAGTAGTGCTAAATGGTGGATTTAGTTTGAGGTCGAAAAAGCTGCTTGAATTGCCTGAAGCTAAATCAATGAAATTTATAATCGATCCACCCGACCCGAAAATAAAGTCATCTCTCGCATGGTCTCAGGATCCATTATTGGAGGATGTACAAATATGTCTGCAGCTTCGTACGCAATTAGAAGCTTATGGGATCAAATTTCCTGAAATAGAAATAGCTAAAAAATTTTCCATCGAGCATATTGATCTAAATTTTCATGATAAATTAGATTTGATGGATGTTTTTGGACATCACTCAAAGCTTCGGAAAATTTGCTCTCTAAATCCAATAACGATCGAATATCAGATTTCAGAGGAAAATATATATAAATTGCCGGGGGAAATTTACATCTATCAAATGTTTAAGAAGTTAGGCTATCGCATCAAATTTTCAGCATGAAAACTAGGTAGTCCGCTTTGAACAATTGAGTTCCAACGACAAAGCCATAGTGTGACTGAGCGATCATGAATTCGGCGTATATCGTCTTTTTCAACGCAAGCCCAAATTGGGGGTAAAAAAGTCGAAGCTTTTTCAGCGGCTTTTCATGTTGTGGTCTGCCCCACACATCACCGCGTGTAGCGCGTCGCCCAGCGTACCCTTGAACGGGTAGCGACTCAATTTGCCATTCATCTTCATGTGCCCAATTGTTGGGTCTATTGCGCTGCGCGGCTTAATCATGACCTGCATCGCTCTTGTCACTCTCCATCAAAAAAATATATTTGTCGTCTTTGATTTGCATTTAGGCTTTCTAAGCCTACCAATCCTCTTTCACCGCCATCACCGCATCGCGCCCAGCGGCAGCGCGGCCCGCCAGCCAGGCGGTGAGGGTGCCAGCAGCAATGACCGCAATAGCCAGTGCCAACAAACGTGCAAGCGGCAGTTGCATGTCCATGCTCCAATGAAAGCTTTGCGGGTTGACCACATAGACCAGCACTGCTGCTACTGCCAAGCCCAGCACCATGCCTGCAATAGCACCCAGGGTGGTCCAGGCGGCGCCTTCTAGGGCGAGCACTTGCAGCACTTGCGCCCTCGTCAGGCCCAGGTGCAGCAGTAGCCCAAACTCTCTGCGCCGCGCCAGCACCTGGGCGCTGAAGCTGGCCGCCACGCCGAACAAGCCGATGCCAATCGTCACTGCTTGCAGCCAGTAAGTGACGGCAAAGCTACGGTCAAAGATGTCCATGGTGCGGCTGCGAATTTCTTGCGCTGAGCCAAATTCCAGCAGGCTGGCGGCATCGTTCGCTTTTTCCTTGCTATCTGCCATCGTGTTTGCCAGCTCGCGAATCGCCTGTTCGATATGGCCGCTATCTGCGCCCTTTTGTAGCCAAAGCGCCAAATCATTGACCCGCGCATCATCACTCAATCTCGCAAAGTCGCGGCTGTCTATGGCTACGGTGCCAAACTGCCGCGCATAGTCGCGCCACACACCGGCCACAAAGAAGCGCGGCTTGTCTGTGCCCGCACGGGTTTGCGCAGCCAGCGCGGGCGCCAGCGGCGCAAACTCGCTGCCAGCGCGCGCGCCATACAAGTCCACCATAGCTTCGCTGACGTACACCGCCAAAAAACCTGCGGGCGCAGGCAGGGCCGAGGCCAGCAGCGGCAGGTCGGTAGCCATCGCCGTCGCATCCGCGCTTTGTGTTTCACGCAAAGGCCGCACCAGCAGCGCTACGGGGGGGCGCGTGCTGTCGAAGGTCAGCGACATGCTGCGCTGGGCGCGCAAACGATCGACGCCGGGCAGTTGGGCAATGGCCTGTATCAGTTGCGAGTCAAAGTAGGCGTGTTCGCTACTAGCTGCGCTGCCCGACGTGCGCACATACAGCGCCGCAGGCAACACCGTGTCCAGCCATTGCAACATCGAGCCCCGAAAGCTGCCCACCATCACCGTCAGCGCCACCGCGAGACTCAGCGACGCGACCACGCCACTCACCGCAATCGCCGCACCTGCCCGCGTGCGCCGCGCGCGCTCCACCGCCAGTAATGCCAGGGGCTTGTGCGCCACCAGGGGCGCTACGCCGTCCAGTAACCAACCGACCAAGGGGGGCAGGGCAATGATGCCGCCCAGCAGTATCAAAGCCACGCTGATGTAGGCCGCCAGCGGCACGCCGCCAATCGGCGGCAACATCGCCAGCAGCACGCCAGCGGCCAGCAAAGCCAGGCCTGCGCTGGCGTGCCCACCGCCTTGCGCAGACAGGCCCAAACCTTTGAGCGTTTGCGCAGGGGCCATACGCGCCGCCATACGCGCCGGCCACCAGGCCCCGACCAAGGCTGCCAGTACGCCCAGCGCACCAAACAGCATGGCCGCGCCGCCACTCCATTGCAGCGCCGGCATAGCCCCGGAAAAATAGCCCCCCCCCAGATCACCGCCCAACATGCGCAGCGCCAGCATCGCAAGGCCAGTGCCCAGTGCAATCCCTAGCACGCTGCCCAAAAGGCCCAAAGTGCCTGCCTCCAGCAGAATCAAAGCCCAGCGCTGGCGCGGGTCCAGGCCCAGCACGCCCAATAAAGCCAGGGGCTGCGCGCGCCGCGTCACGCTCAGCGCCAGCACCGAATACACCAAAAAGCCACCGGTAAACAAAGCCACCAGCGCCAGCACCGTCAGATTGACGCGGTAAGCGCGCGACACGTTGTCCATACGCGCCATGGCCTGGCCCGGCTCGGCCAGCACCGCGTCCGCAGGCCAATCGGCCTGCGCTTGCAGTTGCGCCATAAATGCAGCGCGGTCTACGCCGGGCCGCAGTTGCACATCCACGCGGCTGAGCTGGCCCAACATGCCAAACACGGTTTGCGCGCTCGCCACGTCCATGACTGCCAGCGGCGCACCACCCGCCGCAACACGGCCCGCCAGGCGTAGGCTTTGCCATTGCATGCCTTGTTGCAGGCGTACCGCTGTTGCGGCGTCGCTTGGTTCAGAAAAAGCGCGTGGCTCGGTACGTGCACCTTGGATCGCGTCTGATGGCCCTGTCGAACCAGTGCTTGCACCGACACCGTTAGGTACTTGCTCACCAAGTCCTCCATTGGAAGCGCTTGGCGGCATCAAAGCCGCGCGCGCCGCGCTGTTTAAGAACACTGCATCAGGGGCAAACACATCGAGGCGCCCGGCATCGCTGTCCGGCAGGGGCAGCACCTCGGGCGTGATGCCGGCCACTTGCAAGGCATCGACACCCAGCACGCGAATGGGCAGTTTGTTACTGCCTTGCAAAGGCCCGTCGCCACGCGCTTGGGGAAGCAGGGCATAGGTATTGATTTCAATTATCGGCGAGGCGCTTTGCACATCGGGGTGGCGGCTGAGGCGGCCATACAGCGCTTCATCGATGACGGGTCGGCTGCGGCCTTGCACCTGCACATCGGCTTGACCGGCCACACTACGCATGCCGCGCGCAAATTCATCCAGCGCCGAGGCATTGATCACATGCACCGCAAACGCCAGCGCCACCCCCAGCATCACGGCCACCACCGCCGCGCCGTTGCGCCAGGGGTGATGGCGCAGTTCCTGCCAGGAAAAGCTAGTGAAGAGTGGCCAGATTGCGTTGGGCATGGCCCGATTGTCGTAGGCGCGAGTATGATCGCGGCTTCACCGGGGGTGTCTGGCGCAAGTCGGACTGAGAAATACCCCATGAACCTGATCTGGGTCATGCCAGCGTAGGAAGTGTGATGGGGAAAATGCCGTGTTTGTCTGGGCCTCTTTTTCGTTTCATGCATCCGTGCTGGATTGTTTGTAAACGTTAAAAAAAGGTATTCCATGCAACACGGCATTTTTTTGTTTTCGCGGCGCAAGGCGTTGGCCACCACGCTGCTGGCTGGCGCACTAGTGGGTGCCAGTTTGGCCAGCGCAGCCCAAGAATTACGCGTGCTGACGCACAGTTCTTTTGGCGTACCCAAGCCCCTGCTGGCGCAGTTTGAAAAAGAGGCGGGCGTCAAGCTGCGCATTAGCAAAGCGGGCGATGCCGGTGAAATGCTCAACAAGCTGATCCTGACCCGCAAAGCGCCGATTGCCGATGTGGTCTATGGCATCGACAACACCCTGGCCGCTAAAGCAATTGCTGCTGATGTGCTCGATGCCTACAGCGGCCCAGCCAGCCAGCGCGCTGCCGCCCAAACCTTGCCCGCGCCATTAGTCCCCGTGGACTACGGCTATGTGACGATCAACTATGACGTGCAATGGTTTGCCAAACGCAAACTGACATTGCCCAATAGCTTGGAAGACTTAGCCCAGCCCGCTATGGCTAGCCTGCTGGTGGTACAAAACCCGGCCACGTCCAGCACTGGCTATGCTTTTTTGTTAGCGACGATGGGCGCCATGGGCGAGGAAAAAGCCTTTGACTGGTGGGCGCGCATGCGCAAGGGCGGTGTGAAGGTAGCCAAGGGGTGGAGCGAGGCCTATTACACCGATTTCAGTCGCGCCGAAGGCGGCGCACGGCCATTGGTGGTCAGCTACGCCACCAGTCCGGCAGCCGAATTGTTTTACAGCAAAGAAAAGCTGACGCAGCCGCCCACCGGCAGCCTCAGCCTGCCCGGCGCGGTGTTTAAACAAGTGGAAGGCGTGGCCTTGGTCAAGGGCGGTCAGGCGCGGACTGCAGCCGAAAAATTCATCGAATTTATGCGCTCGACGCAAGTGCAACAACAATTGCAAACCGAGATGTGGATGTACCCAGTAGAGCCCGGTGTGGCGCGCGCTGATGTGATGAAGTTTGCCCCCGAACCTACCAAAGCCGACGCGCCTTCGGACAAAGACATCGCCGACAAAGGCGCCGCTTGGGTGGCGCGCTGGACGCAAGTCGTGCTGAAGTAAAGCTACTGCATGTACGCCCCATTGGTCGGTTCGCAGAGAGCGCTTTGCGCTTGGGGTATGGGCGTTTATCGTTGTGCGTGTTGGGGGCGGTGTGGCTAAGTCATGCACAGGCTTGCTAACAAGGGTGGGTACTTGGGCGCTAGCGTGCCTGCCACTCTTATTTTTGCTGGCGATGCTGATCGCGCCTGCACTGCGCCTGCTGGCAGAAGCCGCTGCCGTAGGCAGTAGCGATGTGGCTTGGCTCGCGCCCTTGCAAGACCCGTATTTACGCTGGCGGCTGCTGTGGTCCGGCCTGCAAGCTTGCATCACCTGTGGCTTGGTGTTGTTGCTGGGCTTGCCCATGGCCTGGGTGCTGGCCCGGCTGGAATTTGCCGGGCGCAGTTGGCTTTTGCGGGCTTTGATGTTGCCTTTTGTGGTGCCCACTTTGGTCGCGGCCATGGGCGTGTTGGCACTGGCCGGGGCGCAAGGTCTGTGGCAGCGCTGGGGCGGCACGTCTTGGCAGGGCACGCCGTATTTGCTGCTCTATGGCAATGTGTTTTTTAACTTGTGTGTGCTGGTACGCGCCGCGACCGAGGCGCTGGAACAAGTCAGCGCTTCCCGCGTGGCGGCGGCGCGTACGCTGGGTGCGACGCCCTGGCGCGCGTTTTGGCGCATCGAATGGCCCGCTATCGCGCCTTGGTTGATGTCGGCCTTGTGCCTGGTGTTTTTGTATTGCTTTGCTGGCTTTGGCTTGGCGCTGGTGCTGGGTGGGCCTGGCTATGCCACAGTGGAGGTGGAAATTTATACGCTGGTGGCCCATGAACTCCAAATCAAGCAGGCCGGTGTGTTAGCGGTATGGACGCTGTGCTTCACCGCGCCCTGCGCGCTGGCCTATGCGTTTTTGGAGCGACGTTTGGCTACGCCGCTGCGCGCGGACCGTATCGCCCGCCACCGGCCGCACAGCGCGGTGCAGTGGCTGGCGGTGTGCCTCACCGTGCTGACGCTGGGCCTGGTCTGCGCGGCCCCGGTGCTGGCGATTGTGGCGCGCGCAGTGGGGGCGGGTGCTGCTGCGTGGGCTGTGCTACTGGAGGCCGATACTTTATTTGCACTTTGGAATACCTTGCGCTTTTCTGCATCGGCGCTGGTGCTGGCGACGGTGTTGGGAGTGTGCCACGCCTTGGCCGCGCAGCGCTGGGCGTTGTTGCGCGCTGTTGCGTTTTTGCCCTTCGTGGTCTCGCCGGTGTTGGTGGCCTTTGGGCTCTTGTTGCTCTACCCGGCCTGGACGGCCAGCGCACCGCTGCTGGTGGCGGCCTATGCTTTGCTGGCCTGCCCGTTTATCGCGAAGGCATTGGCCTCGGCGCTGGATGGTATGCCTGCGCACTATATGCACGCAGCGGCCAGTTTGGGCGCATCGCCCTGGCGCGTGTTTTGGCGCGTGCGCTGGCCGCTGTTGCAACCGGCTTTGCGCCGGGGCATGGCCTTTGCAGCGGCTACGGCCGTGGGCGAGTTTGCGGTCACGCTGTTTTTAAGCCGCCCCGAATGGGCGACTTTGACCACCTTGATTTACGAGCACCTGGGCCGTCCGGGGCAAACGCATTACGCTTCGGCGCTGGTGCTGTCTTGCGCGCTGATGGCGCTAGCCTTTGCCGCCTTTATGCTGCTGGAGTGGCCCGGCCGAGACGACCCCTTAAACCCTTCGCTCCATGCTTGAATTGCGCAATATCGTCAAACACTGGCAAGCGCCCGGCGCTGTGCCTCGCGTGTTGCTGGCCGATCTGCATTTGCAAGTGAGCAGCGGCGAAACCGTGGCGATTTTGGGGCCTTCGGGCAGCGGCAAAAGTACCTTGCTCAAAATCATCGCCGGGCTGGAAGCGGCCGACAGCGGGCAGGTTTTTTGCGAAGGGCAGGACATCAGCGCACAGCCTGCCCACCTGCGTCGTTTTGCCCTCATGTTTCAAGACTTTGCCTTATTCCCGCATCTGAATGTGCAGGACAACGTGGCTTTTGGCCTGGTGGAGCAGGGCCAAACCCGCAGCCAGGCGCGCGCCCAGGCTCTGGCCATGTTGCAACGCTTTGGTATGGCGGCGCATGCGCTGGGCCGGGTGTGGCAGCTCTCGGGCGGCGAGCAGCAGCGGGTGGCGCTGGCGCGTGCCCTGATTACGCGTCCTCGCGTGTTGTTGCTGGACGAGCCTTTTTCTGCGCTGGACGCGCAACTACGCACCAGTTTGCGCGCCGAGTTTGCGGCGCACATTGCCAGCTGGCCGATGGCCGTGGTGTGGGTGACCCACGACGAGGCCGAGGCGCGCGCCGTGGGCGCGCGCGGCTTGGAGTTGCAGGCGGGGGTTTTGCAGCAGCGCTGGTAAGGCGGGCCCCTTACCACGCCAAGCTGCAGTCGTTTAGCTGCGCTTGCCCGACCTAAGCGTGGTGGGCACCGCCTGGGGCAGCAGGTCCGGGTAGTCGCGGCTGAAATGCAGGCCGCGGCTTTCATGGCGGGCGCGGGCGCTTTGGACTATCAGGTCGGCCACTTGCACCAGATTGCGCAATTCCAGCAGGTCGCGGCTGACATGGAAGTTGGCGTAAAACTCGTTGATCTCGTCTTGCAGCAGCGCGATGCGGTGCGCGGCGCGCTCCAAGCGCTTATTCGTGCGCACAATGCCTACGTAGTCCCACATAAAGCGGCGCAGCTCATCCCAGTTGTGCGAAATCACCACCGACTCGTCGGCGTCCGTCACCCGGCTGTCGTCCCAGGCGGGCAGGGCGGGCGGCGCGCTTAGGTGGCTGTTTTCAATATCTTGGCTGGCGGCGCGGGCGAACACCATGCATTCCACCAGTGAATTGCTGGCCAAGCGGTTGGCACCATGCAGTCCGCTGCAGGCCGCTTCGCCGATGGCGTACAAACCCGCCAGATCGGTACGGCCCTGCAAATCGGCCAGCACGCCGCCGCAGGTGTAATGCGCCGCTGGCACCACTGGAATTGGTGCTCGGCTGATGTCGATGCCCAGCTCCAGGCAGCGTGCATAGATATTAGGAAAGTGCTCCTGGATAAAGGCCAGCGGTTGGTGCGATATATCGAGGTACACGCAGTCAAAGCCGCCTTTTTTCATCTCAAAGTCGATGGCGCGGGCCACCACGTCGCGCGGGGCCAACTCGGCGCGGGCATCATGTTTTGGCATAAAACGCGTGCCATCGGGCAGTAGCAAACGTCCGCCTTCGCCGCGCACTGCTTCGCTGATCAAAAACGACTTGGCGTGCGGGTGGTACAGGCAGGTGGGGTGAAACTGGATGAACTCCATGTTCTGCACCCGGCAGCCCGCGCGCCAGGCAGCGGCAATGCCGTCGCCGGTGGCGGTGTCGGGGTTGGTGGTGTACAGATAGACCTTGCCCGCGCCGCCCGTGGCCAGCAAGGTGTGCGGCGCGCGGAAGGTCAGCACTTCGTCGCTGTCTTCGTCCAGCGCGTACAGGCCCAGGCAGCGGCGCTCCATGCCTTTTTCGCCCACCACTTTATCGCTGCTAATCAGGTCTACCAGGGTATGGTTTTCAAACAGCGTGATGTTGGCGGTTTGCTGCACCTTTTCGATAAGGGTGCGCTGCACGGCGGCACCGGTGGCATCCGTCACATGCACGATGCGCCGCGCGCTGTGGCCGCCTTCGCGCGTCAGGTGCAAGTCGCCGTTGTACTCGGTGCTAAAGGGCACGCCCAGCGATTGCAACCAGGCAATCGCCTGCGGCGCCTGCTCCACCACAAACTGCGTGGCCGCCAGATCGCACAAACCGGCACCCGCCACCAAGGTGTCGTCCACATGG
>Ga0214919_10005971_pt1 | contig 16937 bp, 13 predicted proteins | sample LL1503_MetaG_FD_177994 | JGI IMG/M metagenome (GOLD analysis project Ga0214919, IMG submission 177994) | Freshwater microbial communities from Lake Lanier, Atlanta, Georgia, United States - LL-1503 | ecosystem: Environmental > Aquatic > Freshwater > Lake | place: USA: Georgia | collected... | reverse complement strand
TGAAGCCTGAAATCGTTGGATCGCGTGGCGACCTGCTATCAGGCATGCGCCCGTATATTGAGGACGTCGCCTTCCAAGCGCATGTTCTTCGCAGCGCCCTACCTTCGGTGCATGTAAAAACCTATCTAATGATGCCGGATAAAGCGGTGAAAGTGAGTGTGGATGGCTTGAACCAGTTATTCAAGATAGAACGCGTGGGGAATCGCTCTAAGGTGGTCACCAGCCCTAAGGCCAAGGATATTAAGTTCCACGGCGACATGCTGGCTAAGGTCTGTGTGGACGACTATGTGGCGATGGTGATGTCTGGCGGAGTACTCTATATGGACCTCAAGGAAAAGCTGCCGGTTTTGGCTAAGCAGTGGTCCGAGGCTTATCGCTTAGATCAAAAAGTAACTCCTTTGCCGGGGAAGCATTGCGCAAATTGCGAGTTCCAGTCCAAACCTGGCGATGGCATTCGCAGCGGTTTTCAAGAGTGCTGGACCGAGAAGTTCGGATTTTCCGAGGGAGACTTTGCCCAAGGCACTGTGCTGGACATTTGGAACTACCGTGGCAAATCGAAGTTGATCAGCGATGGACGCGTTCGCCCCGCCGTCATTCCGCGGCGGTCCCCATCTACCCTCTGCAAATGAAAGCCCGCAACAGCGAGCTATGAATCAAGAACACCCCACTCCGGGGTGACCCTTGCCGCGCTGGTGTACGCAATGGCTACTAGGCATAAGCGGGTCAGCAATCAAGAATAAAGTCGAGCTCGTTTGCACTGGCTTGCAATTTTTGCCCAACGACGTCGAGTAAATCTACGACTCTGACAGGCTGGTTAGTGCCCCAAGGAGTCAGTGAGCAGAGTGGAGACCAGCCATTCGCATCCAATGTTTTTGAAGCGAAAGCGGTCATTCCCAAAGGGCTGTCAATCTTTGTCGTCGGCCCGGCTCGAAAGCATCCACCAACGCCATGGACCTTATCCGACGAAGGCCCCGAATTCGTCTTGCAGATCTGTCATCGACTTGACCCGCGTGGTGACAGACCGTTTTAGTCGGCGCGCGACCTGGTCCATCATCAGATTGGTCAAACACACAAACGGAGTCTGGTTGTCCCAGAAGAGACTGCTGTCGGTGTTGACGGTAAATACCGTGTCGCTATGATCCGCGGCCCAATGGCAATGGCGGTCGCAAAGAATGATCAGACTGACGCCAAGTTCCTGCGCCTTTCGCGCCAGTAGCTGACTGCACTTCGTGTAGCGCCGCATCTCGAACAGCACCAGGCAGGGTCGGGTCGAACGTCCTGCCAGAAGGTCGGCAAAAGTACCGTCCTGACCATCGAGTACGACCACCCCGGGTCGCAGATACTGCAGGCGCGCAGCAAAATCCGACGCCATGCCGCTGAGAGTCTGGAACCCGGTGACGAAGACTGTGTCAGCGTCGACCAATCGCCCGATGGCTTTTTCCCACATGGGTGTGCCCAGGGCCTCGTAGACACTGACCAGCGCATTCACTTCACGTTGGAGGTTCTGATGAACCTTTTGGCTGATGTCAGCGTTGCCGCGCAGCCTGTCGAGGCGGTCGCTCATCTTCAGCCCGGAGCTCAGCGCTGAGTCGCGCAACTCCTTCTTGACGTTGCCGATGCCGTGGTAACCGATCGAGCGTAGAAAGCGTCCCACCGTCATCTGGCTGACACCGACACTCGTTGCGATGTCGGCCGCATTTTCGAACGGCAACAAGTGTATGTTGCCCAGCATGTATCCGGCAATGCTGCGCTCGGATGGCGTCATGCTTGCAAACTTTTCTTTGATGCGCTCCTCTAGCGTCAAGGCACTCATGCCTGCCAGATCTTTCGTCAAGGTGCCAGCGGTGGCAGTCGATCGAACCATGGCCGGGCTGACTCCAACTGCGCCGCAAGCCGGAACAGACTGTCCTCTTGGCCAAAGCCGGCACTGAACATCACACCTACTGGCAATCCATCCGGTGTCCAGTGCAGTGGTACCGACATGCTCGGCTGACCGCTCATGTTGAAGAGGCTCGTGAAAGGCGAGAAGCGTTGCAGCGCGATTCGGTACTCTTCGCCGTCCGGATTGCTCATGCGCTGCGGGCCGAAGCTGACCGGAACCTGCCCCAGGGTTGGACTCATCACGACGTCGTAGCGCTGGTGGAAGGTGGCCATGCGCCTGCTGAGCGTGTGGATCGCCAGCACGGCGTCCGCATAGTCTGCTGCTGACATCGATTCGGCATATTGCACTGTGCGCCATGTCACTGCCTCGACATCGTCCTGACGTAGCGGTCGGCCGATCTGTCTGGCTCGGCGGTGCAATGTGGCACGCACATTCGATGCGACAAGCACCCACGCTGCGTGACCCAACTCGTCGGCATTGCCAGGCGGCAGCGCTTCCTCAACCTGGTGACCGAGACTTTCCATGAGGCGGGCAGCATCCCTGGCAGCCGCAACGCACTCCGGTTCGACCGGCGTGCCAGACAGTGGCGCCACCTGCAGCGCCACACGCAGGCGGCCAGGCGACGTCGACAGCTCATCCCGATAGGCGCGCGCAACAGGCGGTGCAGCATATGGATCGCCCGGCGCTGCACCCTGCGTCGCATCTAGGAACGCGGCGCTATCGCGCACACTGCGGGTCAGCACATGAACCGCGCTCATGCTTCCCCATCCCTCTCCGACCATCGGCCCCATTGGGGTTCTGGCCCGCGTTGGCTTAAGACCAAACAGGCCGCAGCAGGATGCAGGGATTCGGATCGAACCGCCGCCGTCGCTGCCCATTGCCGCAGGGACAATGCCTGCAGCCACTGCGGCTGCCGCGCCTCCTGATGACCCTCCCGCCGTACGTTGCAGGTTCCAGGGGTTGCGCGTGATGCCAAACAGCGCCGTCTCGGTCGATGCAGCCAAACCCATTTCCGGTGTGTTGGTCTTACCGAAGATCACAAGGCCCGCATGTCGATAACGCTCCACGATCGTCGAGTCCTGCGTGGCAATGACGTCGGCGTATAGCTTGGAGCAATTGCTCGTGACCGTGCCAGCCATTTGCACTGATACGTCTTTCAGCAGAAATGGAACACCGTTTAGCGGGCCGTCGGGCAGTCCGGCAGCTATCGCACGACGCCCTTCATCGTCGTGGCGCTGGCTCAGCGCGTTGACCTGCGGGTCGATCGCATCACGCCGCGCAATAGCCGAAGTCAGCAGTTCAGTGGCGCTGACCTCGCCCCGCGCGACCAACTCGGCCAGACCGATCGCGTCATGGTGCCGGTATTCTTCAAAGGTAAGCATCCGTTCTCCTTCTCGCGATTCTGAATCCACCGGATTCCGGCGCGTGGCCGAATGTTATAGCGACTAACATCTATTGACAAGTTGAAATTTCGATAACAAAATGATCAATCCGATGCTGGTGCCAGCAAAGGTCCACCTAACCAATAAGGGAAATCAGCCATGAACACTCCTTGGATAGCTCGCAGCCGCAAGGTCGGGCTTGGTTTTGCACTGGCCGCCGCTGCGGCTGTATTTGCACCCGGCGCTGCTCAGGCGCAAAAGAGCATGTCGTGGGGCACCGGTGGGGACGTCGACACGATGGACGTGCACATCGCAGGCACCGTGGCCTCCTGGGTTATGTACCAGATGGTCTACGAGACTTTGCTGACCACCGACAAGGACCTCAACCTGCGCCCTGGCCTGGCCGAATCCTGGAAGCAGAATTCACCGACGAGCTACACCCTCAATCTGCGCCGCGACGCCATGTGGTCGAACGGCAGGCCACTGGTGGCCGCTGATGTAGTCGGTAGCCTGGAGCGCATTGGCGGCATCGAAATGAACCCTGCCGGAGTCGCTGCCGCCAAGACCGAAGAAGAGAAAAAGAAGGCCAGCAACCGGATTTCCTCCTACTGGTCACGCCAGATTGGCAGCATCAAATCGCTCACTGCAGTCGATGAACATACTGTTCGAGTTGAGCTCGAGAGGCCGCACACGGCTTTTCTGGCGGCATTGGCACATATCACCGCGGCAATCATCCCAATGAAAGAGTTCAAGGACGGCAGCTTTGACCCGACGCGTCAGATGATGGGTTCAGGGCCGTTCATGGTCAGCGTTCACAAGCCCAAGGAGAGTTGGACTCTCGTGCGCAACCCACACTACTGGCGCAAGGGCTACCCCAAAGTCGACACGCTGAACGTGCTGATCATCCCGGACGAAGCAGCGCGTGTGGCTGCGCTGCGCGACGGCCGCATCGACTACTCCTCTTTCGCAAACCCCGACATTGGCCGCCTTGTGGCTGGCGACAACAAACTGGCTGTGACTTCCCAGAACACAACCAACTATTTCCGCATGGACATCAATGCGCTGGCAGACAAGTCGGCCTTCAAGGATAAGCGGGTGCGTCAGGCGGCGAGCCTGGCAATTGACCGTGACGCGATTGCCAACATCGTGTTTGCCGGTGCAGCCAAGCCTGACTACCCGGTGCCCGGCGCCTTCGGCAAGTCCGCCTGTAAAGACGTGGACACCTACAAACTCCCGCGCGCCGAGCGCTTGGACAAGGCCCGCAAGCTGATCGCATCCACCGGGAAGACCAATGTGGATGTCGAACTGATCGCGAGTTCGTCAGATCCGATCTATGCGCGCATCGCGCAGGTGGTGCAGCAGAACCTCAAGCCAGTAGGCATCAACGTCAAGATTCAGCAAATGCCGGTCGCCGAGTATATAGACAAGGTATTCACCAAGGGCGATTTCGACGCCGCACTGTCTTGGCTGGCCGGCTACAGCGATCCGACGATGGTCATCGCCTGGTGGAATCCAAAGTTCGCTGTCTGGAACACGGTATTCCACGAGTATGTGCCGCCGCTGGCCGAAGCTCTTGAAAAAGTGCGAGGTGCTCCCGAGGGTGCGATTCGCGATGGACAGCTTACTGAAATTTGTCGCATGATCGACGACGGCTCGAACATCCTGGCGCTGGTAAGCAAGGTTGACTTCATCGTCCACCGCAAAGATACGATTGACATTCGCCTGGACCCGGTTTCTGGCTCGTCCAACACTTATCAGTACGTGGCAGAGTTTGCCTCGAAACGCTAGACCATCGACTCAAGGCCCGTCACCTTTTTGGGTGCGGGTCACCTTTTGCGCGACTTGATGCGGCTCATCTATTTCCTTCTCCCGCGGCTGGCGATAGCCGCGTTGACGATGCTCGGCGTGTCATTGATGGTGTTCGTCTCGCTGCGCCTGATCCCCGGCGGCTTCGCCGACGTGCTTCTCGGGCCATTTGCAACGGCTGAGGCACGGGCCATGATCGCAGCCAAGTTCGGTCTGGACGAATCGATTGCAGTCCAGTTCTTCAAATGGCTTGCGGCTTTGTTGCAAGGCGACTTCGGCACGTCGATGGTGACACGCAAGCCTGTCATCGATGAGTTCCTGCGCCGCGCACCGGTTACAGCAGAAGTTTCCCTCTTGACGTTTACGTTTGCGATCGCGATTGGGTTTCCGTTGGGCGTTTGGAGTGGCGTCGCCGAGGGCAGTGGCTCGCCCCGGGCCGCCCTGGGGCGCTTGGTCGGGGCGCTGGGCGCCAGCGTACCCGAGTTCGTGCTGGGTAGCGCACTGATCTTTATCTTCTCCCGCTGGTCGCTCGGGCTGAAAGTCGGAGGCTTTGTCCCGCTGGGGGAGGATTTGTGGGGCAACCTCAAGACCATGATCCTGCCGACCGCCTCGCTGAGCGTTTTCGGTATTGCCCTGATCCTTCGCACTACGCGCGATGCCGTGCTGCGCACCATGACAGAGGGGCACGTACTGGCCGCCATCGGCCGCGGTCAAGCGCCGTTGTCGATCGTATGGCACCACGTCCTGCGCAATGCGTCGATCCCGATCATCACGGTGGCCGCCACCTATTTCGGCTTTCTGATGGGCGGCGCGGTGATCGCCGAAATACTGTTCTCGATCCCCGGAGTTGGCTACTACATCTTTAGCTCGCTCGAAGGGCGAGACTACGCCGTGGTGCAGGCCGGCGTGCTGCTCGCGGCCTTCATATTCGTCGCAATGAACATGCTGGCCGACTTGGCCTATGCTGGCCTCGATCCGCGCATCGGGGCAAAGAGGACCCGTACATGAAACTGCGCAAGGCATTAGCCACCACTGGCGATTTGCGCTTCGACCGACTTGGCCTCTTTGGGCTGGTGGCGCTCGTTCTGCTTGTTTTCCTCGGCGCTGTCGGGCCATTCTTGCCGTTGGGAGATCCTACCGAAATCGGCGCCGGTCCGCGGCTCGGACCGCCAAGCCTGGCGTTCCCGTTCGGCAATGACGAGTTGGGCCGCAACGTCCTGCCGCGCGTGATCGAGGGCATCGGCTTTACCTTCCTGCTGTCGTCAGTGGCAGTAGCGATCACCGCGGTCATTGGCACCTTGCTGGGCATGGCTGCCGGCTATCTGCGTGGTTTCTATGACGGCGTGATTGCCCGCATCGCCGACATCTTGTTCGCGTTCCCGGCGCTGCTGTTTGGCCTGCTGGCCGCCGCTGTGCTGGGTCCGGGTAACGTCTCGGCGATCATTGTCATTTCGACCGCCACCTTGCCGCTTTTCATCCGTGTCGTGCGTTCGGTGACGCTGTCGTTCGCAGAACGCGAGTTTGTCCTCGCCGCTGTGGTGGCTGGTGCGTCGACCTGGCGCGTGATGTGGGTCCACCTTCTGCCCAACGTGTTGGGCGCGGCAATCGTGCAACTGACCTATGCGCTCTCGATTGGCATGCTGATCGAGAGCGGCCTGAGCTTCCTTGGGCTGGGCGTACAGCCGCCCAGCGCGTCGTTGGGATCACTGCTGCGCCTGGGTAGCGTCTACCTCACCGTTTCACCCTGGCTGGTGTTGGTACCGGGCCTGGTGCTTGCGCTGGCGATAATGTCGGTCAACCTGCTTGGCGACGCCATCCGCAATGCGCTTGAGCCGCTGCGTGGAAGACCCTTGACGTGAGCGCCGTCGTCGCCATCAGTGACCTCGTGGTGTCGTACCGCATGGCCGACGCCGACGTGTTCGCGCTCGACGGTGTTGATTTCTCGATCACACAAGGCGAACGCGTCGGCATCGTCGGCGAGAGTGGCTCCGGCAAATCGACGCTGGGCATGGCAATTGGGCGTCTGCTAGCACCCAATGCGCGCTTCATGCGCGGTGACATTCGCCTGGGCGGGCAGTCGATCCTGTCATGCAGCGCCACCGAACTTCGGCAGGTTCGCCGCGACCGTTTGGGCTTCGTCTACCAGAACCCGATGTCGGCGCTGGACCCGACGATGCGCGTGGGTCGGCAGGTCGCGCTTGCCCTTCGCTGTCGCCCCAATGCGGCCGCGATCGAAACACTGCTCGGCCGCGTCGGCCTTCCCGATCCGGCTCGCGCGGCTGCCAGTTTCCCGCACGAATTGTCGGGCGGCATGGCGCAGCGGGTCGTCATTGCGCTGGCCATTGCGCGCGACCCGGTCGTACTGGTGGCCGATGAACCGACTGCGTCGTTGGACGCATCGATTCAAGGTGTGATTCTGGATCTGCTGGCCTCGCTGCGTGACAGCACTGGAGCCAGCCTGGTGATCCTGAGTCACGATTTACGGATGGTGGCCAAGCGCTGCGAAAGGCTGGTCGTTATGTACGGTGGACGCATCGTCGAATCCGGACCCAGCCAGCAGGTGTTTCATGATCCTCGCCATCCCTATACCGGCGCGCTGATCAAGGCCGCTGCCGGTAACGAGGGGCCGGATGACAGGTTGGAGCCGATTCCGGGCGTGCCTCCGGTGTTGCATGGCGAATCGCGCAACTGTGCGTACGTCGACCGCTGCGAGTTCGCGCAAGCGGTCTGTCATCAGAATCGGCCAGAAGTGCAGGTGGTCGACGGACGTGCGATCACCTGTCACTTTGCGCTGTCCGGTATGGTGCGATCAACCCCTGCACAGGTCACACCACCATGAGCAATCCGACCCCGACTCTTGAAATGCGCGGTGTCGGTGTGACCTACCGCAAGGGCCTGATCGGTCGGCAGGTCGCTGCAGTGGCGGTGACTCGCGTCGACCTGAGCATCGCGCGCGGCGAAACACTAGGCCTGGTCGGCGAATCCGGTTCCGGCAAGACGACCCTGGCACGCGTCGCCTTGGGTTTGGTAGAACCAACGCACGGCAGCTTGCTCTTCGAGGGCCAGCCGTTCGATCCAAAAGTTCGCCGAGAGGGCGCCCTTGCAGTTGTTTTCCAGCATCCTGAGTGGGCCCTGAACCCGCGACTGAAATGTGGCACGTCAGTCGTCGAGCCGCTGGTCGTGCGCGGCATGCGCGATCGCCAGGATCGGAACGATCTTGTCCAGAAAATGCTGGCTGAGGTTGGCCTGGACGGCGCTCTTGCAGACCGGTTTCCGGGTGAGCTCTCGGGCGGACAGCGTCAGCGCATGGCGATCGCTCGGGCGCTCATCACGCAGCCCCGTTTCGTCGTGTTCGACGAGGCGGTGAGTGCGCTCGATGTGTCGGTGCAGAGCCAGATCCTAAATCTGATCCGGCGCTTGCAGGGAGAGCATGGTTTTGCCGCGATGTTCATCTCGCACGACCTTGCAGCCACCCGCTACGTGTCGCATCGTATCGCCGTGATGCGCAACGGCGCGTTCGTCGAGGTCGCCTCGGCGCGCAAGTTCTACGATCGGCCGGAACACCCCTACAGCCAGGCCTTGTACGCCACCATCGCCGGCGAGACCGGCTCCACTGTATGACACCCTTCTCCATTGCCATTCTCCAGTTGACGCTGCCCAATGCCGACAATCGCGACTGCATCGAGCATGAGGTGAGGTTTGCCCTGAAGCGATTTCCATGGGTGCAGATGGTGCTGTTGCCCGAGCTGGCGAGTTTTGGTCCTTCGCTGGCCCACGCCGAGGCACTGCCAGGCACCACCGAGCGGCGCTATCAGGAGTTGGCTCGAAGCCTGGGTATCTGGCTTATTCCGGGATCGCTGTATGAATCCCATGACGGACGGGTCTACAACACGGCCCCGGTGATCGACCCACAGGGGACAGTGGTCGCGCGTTACCGCAAGATATTCCCCTTCCTGCCCTATGAGGCAGGGGTTGCGCACGGCACAGAGGTCACCGTATTCGATGTGCCCGGGGTCGGGCGTTTCGGCCTGTCGATCTGTTACGACCAGTGGTTTCCAGAGGTGTCACGGTGTCTGACCTGGTGCGGCGCCGAAGTAATTCTTCACCCGACCATGACGACCACGATCGACCGTGCGCAGGAACTGGTGCTGGCGCAGGCCAATGCGATCACGAATCAGTGCTTCTTTGTCGACGTCAACAACGCTGGCGCGCTCGGCAACGGTCGGTCGATCATCGTTGGACCGGACGGTGAGGTGATGCATCAGGCCGGCGAGCAAACCGAACTCATTCCGATCACACTGGACCTTGACCGGGTCCGACATGTGCGAACGTTCGGGACCAAGGGCCTCGGGCAGATGTTGAAATCTTTTCGCGATACCGAAGTGGTTTTCCCGTGCCACGAGCCGGCGTTAAGGCAATCGGAAACGTTGCGGGCCTTGGGTCCGCTTCAAATGCCGCGCCGCCCATGAGCCGCCGGGTTCGCCTGCTCGCTGGAGCGCTGATCGCGTTTGTGGTGAACGCCAGTGCCCAGCCATCGGTCGACGCCGAGGTGGCGCGAACCTTTGAGAACGGGCGAGTCCATGCACGGATCGATGGTGCCCTGCGGGAGATGAAAGTCTCCCAGGCGATTGCGCTGCTGTCCAACGCGCCGGCACGCTCGTTTCGCGGCGCGGTGGTGTATCTGCACGGTTGCGATGGTGTCAACGACTTGAGCGTGAAGACTGCCGACCTGCTTGCCACGCAGGGTTATGTCGTGTTTGTTCCAGACAGTTTTGCCCGAACAAACAAACCGGTCAGTTGCGAACCATCGCGCTACCTCAGCGGGCTGCATCGCGAAGTGCTTTCGTGGCGCCACGCCGAGGCCGACTACGCACTCAGACGCGTGAAGAATCTGCCGTCAATTGACCCTTCGAAGATCGTCCTGATGGGATTGAGTGAGGGTGCAATCACGGCTGCTACCTACGTCGGCGAGGCAGTTGCCGGAAGAGTCATCGAAGGCTGGACTTGCCACGCTGGTTGGCCGGAGTATCGCGGGCTGTGGGCGCCGCCCGACGAGCCCGCCCTGACCTTGACGTCGCAGGACGATCCCTGGTTTCAACAACCGGAGCTGCGCGGGAATTGCGGCGAATTCATGACCAACCACTCAGCCCTGCGGCGGTCGGTGGTCTTCCGGGCGCCGCATCCTGCAGCCTCTTGGCATGACCTGATGTGGAACGCCGATGCGCGCCGACTGGTGTTCGACTTCCTTGACGCCGTAACCAGAAATGGCCCGTAATCCGACGCGCAGGATCCTCAGGACTACAGTCGGTTCAGGCCACACCAGCGGGCGATGAACAGTGCCAGCACAGCGGTAACCTCTTGCAGGCTCGCCAGCGACACCCATTCGTCAACGCCGTGGATATTCGCTCCTTGCGGACCGTAACAGGTAGACGGAATATTTCCGTACAGGTGAAAGAAGCGTACGTCAGTGGTCGCGGTAGAAGCCCGGATGGTCGCCGCCTGGCCGACGATGTCCTGGTGGCACTGCAGCAGTTCCCGCATCGCCGGCTGCTGCATGTCTACCACCAATCCCTCCGCCTGGAATCCTTGGTAAGTCACCTCGTAGCTCACACTCTGGCGCTGCGGATGCGCGTCAAGCGCAGCCTTGAGTAATGTCTCGACCTGTTCACGGACTTGGGCCGGTTTCAGTCCCGGATAGAAGCCCAGTCGCATGTCGATACGGCAATGTGTCGGCACTGACGAAGTCCATTCGCCTCCGCTGATGCGCCCGAGATTGAAGTTGATCGGGTGTTCATGTTCGCGGTAGTGAGGATGCCGTGCCGCCGGCAAGTTCCAGGCTGTCTCCAGTTCCCGCAGTTTGTCGACCAGGTAGTTGGCGAACGCGATCGCTGCCACGCCCGTGTGGGCGAAAGCTGCATGGACCGGTATGCCATAGACGTCAATGGTCAACCACATCACGCCCATCTGACCGGTCATAAATCCAAGCGGCTCCGGAATCAGCGCTGCATCGGCCGTGTAGCCTTCCAACAGGCAGGCCAACGCACCGTTGCCAGTGCACTCTTCTTCCACCACCGATTGCAGATACAGCGCTGCCGCCGGTTCGTAGCCCATTCGCTTTAGCGCCCGCAAGGCCATGGTGTACGCAACGATACCGGCCTTCATGTCCGCAGCGCCACGCCCATAGAGGCGGTCGCCCTCAATCCAGGGCTCGAAGGGCGGTCGCGTCCACAGGCGCTCGGCGCCAACCGGCACCACGTCTATATGGCCATTGAGTATCAATGACTTGCCGTGCACCGGCCCTACTGGTTGATGAATGCCAACAATGTTGTGCCGGCCTTCATAAGAGATGATCGATGGCGAATAGCCGGGATGGTCACGAATCTTCTGCTCATCAATGGCAAATTCGTGGACACGCAGGCCATCTCGCTCGAATTCGCGGCGCATCAAGTCCTGGGCAGGCTTTTCGGACCCAAGCAGGGATGGCTGCGAGACAAGCTCGCATAGCAGTGAGACCGCCTCCTCGCGCTGCAATCCCACTGCGTTGATGATTTGTTGCTCGTTTGGCGAGCTTGGGGAGGGATCATTCATCGTCAACATTTTGTCACAGAACGTTTTGCGCGATCGACATCTACAGACTGTCACATTGCTACAGGAGCAAGCGATTTACAAATGTTTACTGGGCAGTTCATAGGGGCTGTGGCAACAAGTCTTATTATGTTTTCGGTGTTGATAGCAGCGGCTTTGAATTCGGACCATCATGCAACAAACTACGATTGCCACATGCCGATTTGGATTTTCAGACCATAGTCAAAGGCACCTTTTGCTTGATCCACGAGACCGGGTTTTGGAGAAGTGTAAACGTCCCGCTCTTGGAAATATCACGCCCCGAATAAGTCTTGTGCAGACGAAAGAAGCGCTATCAACATGAAAGCTACCATAGTTATCTAAAAAAATACCTCTGTTTGCTTATGACCTTTTTGAGCTCACCCCTGCGGCACTTTATAACCTCATCCATTGCGCTTTTTATGGTGGGAGGCGCTACCGCTCAATCCGAAGTAAGGGATATAGGAAATCAAGATCGTAAAGAGATTAATCAGTCCCAAATTAGGGGCCCTGCACATCAAATGCCCGCTTTCACTATCAACCCAAATTTTGATGTGATTTTGGGCAGGATTGAGGATCGGTCAGTTACGGTGAGCATGCTGAGTTATCAAACTGAGATGAACGTGAAGTTGCTTTACGGTCCAATAGGCAAGTCAATGACCGGCGAGGCTGCATCGACATTAGTAAAGGCAACGCCCACCCATCTGAAACTAAGTAATCTACTTCCGAATACTGCATATGAGTATCGGATAATTTCATCTACGAATTCCGAAGTTGCTGGCGGGCGATTTCATACTGCGCGGCCTTCGGGTAGTTCTTTTACATTTACTGTATCTGCAGATACACATCTAGATCAGAACACCTCTGTCCCACTGTATCGACAAACGTTAGCAAACGTGCTGAATGATCAAGGTGATTTTCATATTGATCTGGGCGATACATTCATGACAGAAAAGCATACGAGTCGCTCAAGTGCAGAGAAACAATACTTAGCACAACGCTATTACTTTGGAGAAGTGTCACATTCACTACCATTGTTTCTGGCGCTCGGAAATCACGACGGAGAACAAGTACGCCATCTAACAGGCGGTTCGGAGAGCCTTGCGGTCTGGTCAAATTCTCAAAGAAAAAAATTCTTTCCCAACCCCTCACCGAGCCCTTTCTACAGCGGTAACAGCATTGTTGACCCAAATGCTGGTGAATTGCAAGATTACTATGCATGGAATTGGGGTGACGCGTTGTTCATAGTTTTGAATCCTTACTGGCATGCACCATCCAAACGCGCTGATGAACGCTGGAATCTATCCCTGGGTCTAGCCCAGTATCAATGGCTAAGAAGTACTCTGGCCACGAGTAACGCACGATATAAATTGGTATTCTTGCACCAACTAGTCGGCGGAGCCGATCGCCAGGGTCGCGGTGGCATTGAAGCAGTTCCATTTGGCGAATGGGGTGGATTAAATGGTGACGGTACGCAAGGCCTATTGGAGCATCGTCCAGAATTTACGGAGCCCATCCATTCGTTATTTAAACGTGCGGGAGTTACGGCAGTATTTCATGGCCATGACCATTTATATGCTGCACAGTCGATCGACGGAATTGCATACCAAGAAGTCCCTCAGCCTGGTCATCCAGCGAGCATCTATGCACGTATGGCTGCAGACTATGGTTATCTCCAAGGCGTCGTACGCGGCGACAGTGGGCACATTCGTGTCCGCGTGGATCCTCAAGAACTTAGCGTTGAATTTATCGGCAGTGAGATCGACCGCAGCGGTAAACCTTCTGCAACTAACGGCGCACTGCTACACCGATATGTACTAATGCCCGTTTTGAGGTGAAGGTGGTCAAATTGAAGAAACAAATACGTTCACTTTTATTTGCAACATGGACAGCTCTTGTATTGGGGTGTTCCCTACATATCCAAGCTAGCAGGTCCCAGGATCAACGCCCCAAGCAAAACACTAATGGCCAGAAGCGATCCTCGCTTGACGAAAATAGCATCGGTCAAAGGGGTGATAAGCGAGACGCTGCTATTTACCATCGACCAGCTGATGTTGCCATGTTGGCAAAAGCATCTGTAATTTTAGGCCGACCTACAGCCTCAAGCATTACCCTCAGCATAGTGTCCGCCAAAAGCGGAGTTGCCAGTGTAGAGTACAGCACAACGGGCGACTGGAGTAAATTCCAGAAACAATCTACCACCTTGGTAGGTGGCAATCCTCGCGAACTCGAACTTTCAGGATTAGAAAGTGATAAGCGCTACCACTACAGAGTGGTACTAACATCCCCCGGCGAGAAGCCGGCAATCATCGCAGAGCAACAGTTTCATACACAGCGATCACCTGGCAAGAGCTTTGTATTCGAACTACAAGGTGACTCTCACCCCGAGAGACCGCAACAATTTGATCCAGCTCTTTATGCACAAACACTTCGCTCCGTAGCCGCAGACCAGCCTGATTTCTACATCTTAATGGGCGACGACTTTAGTGTTGATACGCTGCCTATAGTGAACGCCCAGACAGTAGCGCAGCGCTACTGGCTGCAGCGACCGTATTTGGCACTGGTTGGTCAGTCAGCGCCCCTATTTTTGGTCAACGGAAACCATGAGCAAGCTAGCGCAGCCAATTTAGACGGTACGCCAGAAAATGTGGCCGTCTGGGCTCAAAACAGTCGTAACACTATATTTCCGCAACCGGCGCCAGACGCTTTTTACAGTGGCAACAAGGATCTCGTCCCACACATCGGTTTACTTAGGAATTATTTTGCATGGACATGGGGAGATGCGCTATTTGTGGTTATCGATCCTTATTGGCATACCAATAAGCCTGTAGATAATGCTTTTGAGAACGGGCGCAACAAAGCCGATCAAAAACTGCAAGAAGCTACACGTGCGTGGCGTGATATGTGGGATATCACGCTCGGCGACAATCAATACCACTGGTTAGAGAAGACATTGACTAGCAGTAATGCCAAGTTCAAATTTGTATTTGCACATCATGTTCTTGGAACCGGTCGTGGCGGTGTTGAACAGGCAGGTTTCTTCGAATGGGGAGGAAGAGATCGGCGCGGGGTCGACAGCTTCAAACAGTATCGTCCTAACTGGTCTATGCCCATTCATCAACTTATGGTGAAGTCGGGAGTATCCATATTTTTCCAAGGGCACGATCATATGTTCGCACAACAAGAACTGGATGGTGTGGTGTACCAGACCCTACCCCAGCCTGGCGACCCAAATTACGCAACACATTATGAAACCGCATACCGCTCAGGCGTAAGTCTACCGAGTTCTGGTCGTGTCCGCGTGACAGTTACTCCAGAGAAGTTGCATGTGGAATATGTTCGTTCATTCCTGCCATCTGATGAACCAGCATCTCAAGGTGGCTCCTCAGCAGCGTACTCCTATATTCTGACTGCGAAAAAATAGCATGCTTAGCACCCACCTACCGCTACTTTGAACGATCAACCCAGCAATGTTAATCAAGGATTTTTGACGGAGACTAAATGAAAAACAAAATAATATTTGTCATCATCTGCGTAGGACTTGTTGGCATATTGTGGGCTTGTGGCGGCGGGGGTAGCGGGTCATCATCAAGCGCACAAATTCCTTTTACCCAACCCGTCGCGCCGACGGCTCCAATTGTCCCAATTGCGCCAGTAACGTCCACCGTATTTCGGGGCAATATTGTTTTAGGCAATCCCTCTAACGACAGTATTTCAGCGAATATATTCTCCCCTGACCAGAGTGGAAAAATATCAATCGTTTACGGTAACAGTCCAGGCAATTACACCGCAAAAACGAATCTTATTTCCCTAGCAGCCGCAGTTCCCAGGGAAATCGACCTGGCGGGATTGTTGCCCAACAGCCGTTATTACTACCGACTATATTTCGAATCGGTGGATTTAAGCAGTTCTGGCTATAGCGCTGAATATAGTTTTCAAACGGCCCGTACACCTGGAGAGGCATTCACTTTCTGCATTCAGGGCGATTCGCATCCAGAACGTCTGAAATCTGAATTCGATCCTGATCTGTACACCCGCACTCTTCAAGCTGTAGCAGCTGAGCGTCCTGACTTTTATATTCTTAGCGGCGATGATTTCAGTGTAGATACGCTAGACCCTCTAACTATTACTGCTGATAAGGTGACTGAGCGATACAAACTGCAAAGACCATTTTTAGGTATAGTTGGAAATTCTTCGCCTTTATTCATGGTTAACGGTAATCATGAACAGGCAGCGGCTTATTTACTGGACGGTACGCCAAACAATGTTGCAGTTTGGGCCCAGAACGCAAGAAATACTCATTATTCTCAACCAGCACCCGATAAATTTTATTCAGGTAACGAAGTAACAGTTCCCTATGTCGGCCTTCTAAGAAATTACTATGCATGGACTTGGGGTGACGCATTGTTTGTCACGATCGACCCTTACTGGGCATCTCCTGTGGCAGTAGACAACCAGTTCGGTGGAACTACCAAGCGACTGAGCATGTGGGATGTTACTCACGGAGATGCCCAATATCAGTGGCTTAAAAAAACGTTAGAACAGAGCAAGGCCAAGTATAAATTTGTATTTGCGCATCACGTCATGGGTACGGGCCGCGGAGGAATCGAATTGGTAAAGCAATGGGAATGGGGAGGTGAGGATGCGAAAGGTGTGAGTTACTTTTCACTTTACAGACCGACCTGGCCCTCCCCCATTCACCAGTTACTCGTTAAGAACGGAGTAACTATCTTCTTTCAGGGACACGATCACATTTGGGTGCATCAGACCATTGATGGCGTCACTTATCAAACACTATCTGAACCAGCTGATCCTAATTATTCCTTGTTCAATAGTAGCGCTTACCTGAGCGGCGACAAGTTTCCAAATTCGGGCTATACCCGAGTCAGGGTTGCAAGTAACGAAGTCAAAGTTGAATATGTTCGGACATATTTACCGAAAGACGAAGGTCCGGGTAAAACAAGCGGTGCCGTTGCCTTTAGTTACTCTATCCAATAATGCTTATGTCAAGGTTAATATTCATTCTTTGCATCCTCAACGCACTTTGTTCTTGCGGCGGTGGCGGTGGAGGCGGTGGTAGCTCTACTGGCGCCGGCAACGTGACGGGTACGGAAATACCAACAACAACCGCCCCGATTGTCTTCAATGGCAACATCGTTCTTGGAGCACCTACTGATAACTCTATCGCAATCAAACTTTACAGTGCAGATCAAAATGGGAGCATTACAGTCGAATACGGCAAGTTACCGGGCCAATACAGCCAA
>Ga0214919_10005970_pt1 | contig 16938 bp, 15 predicted proteins | sample LL1503_MetaG_FD_177994 | JGI IMG/M metagenome (GOLD analysis project Ga0214919, IMG submission 177994) | Freshwater microbial communities from Lake Lanier, Atlanta, Georgia, United States - LL-1503 | ecosystem: Environmental > Aquatic > Freshwater > Lake | place: USA: Georgia | collected... | reverse complement strand
GTATGATGTCTGATTTTTTTCTGATCGAATATTTTTTTTCATTCAAAATCTTTTTCATGAATTACTTTTCCAAGTAAAAAAAGAAATCCATCAAATTTAATCAAATCAGACATCAGACATCAGACATTAAATCCAATCCACCGGATTCAAACAAGCCTGCAATAATTTATCTTCCTCCGTGCCTTGAATCGGTTGGTAATCATACTCAAATCTAACAGTGGGAGGCAGACTCATCAAAATGCTTTCTATTCTTCCATTGGTTTTTAATCCAAATAAAGTGCCACGGTCATGCACTAGATTGAATTCCGTGTATCGTCCCCGCCTGATTTCTTGCCAGAATTTATTTTCAGAACTGTAAGTTATGTGTTTTCTTTTTTCAACAATTGGAATATAGGCTTCTATGAATGCTTGGCCGCAGGCTTTTGCAAAGGAAAACCAGTACTCAATATTTTTTTCTTCTGTAGGTCTTTTGTAATCATAAAAAATCCCCCCAATTCCTCTACGTTCATTGTTTCGATGGGTATTTACAAAATAATCATCACATACTTTTTTAAAGTCGCGGTAAAAACTAGGGTCAAATTGGTCGCAAATAATTTTATAAGATTGGTGAAAATGCCGGGCATCGGCTTCAAACAAATAATAGGGGGTAAGATCGGTCCCACCTCCGAACCATCGGTCGATCACATTGCCTGCAGTATCGTATAATTCAAACATTCGATAGTTGCAATGTACAGTGGGTACAAAGGGATTGATTGGATGAATTACCGAACTAAGTCCACAGGCAAACCAACTATCCCCATCAATTTTTAATTGCGCGCGCATTAGATCTGTCACTTTTCCAAAAACGATGGAACTATTTACACCTCCCTTTTCAATTACCTTTCCATTACTGATAACCCTTGTTTTACCACCCCCACCTTCGGGTCTTTCCCAAGCATCCTCTTTGAATTTCGCAACCCCATCCGAGTTTTCTAATGCGTTACAAATATCATCCTGAAGCTGGTGAATGAAGATGATCCAGCGATCGCGAAAATCCCCTTGTAAGCCATCAACAAAGGGTATGGTATTTTTTAAAGCCTCAATGCTGTTAGGTTCTTCCAAAATAAATTTTATTACTTTCCTTATTTCTATTTTTTAATCTTTTCTATATTCCTTCACTGCATCTACAAATGCTCTTGCATGGTCAACCGGAATATTGGGAGTTATGCCATGTCCTAAATTAGCAATGTAATTTTGTACACCAAAAGCATCAATCATTTCTTTTACTGCTTTTTTAATTTCAGGAATTGGAGCTAATAATTTGGCGGGATCAAAATTACCTTGCAACACAATTTTGTTATTGGTCAGCTGTCGAGCAAATTCTGGTGTGATGCACCAATCTATTCCAATTCCTGCTGCACTACTTTCACTCAGTTCTTTTAGTGCATACCAACTTCCTTTTGGAAAAAGAATGACGGGTACTTCATCTTTTAGGGCATCCGCAATTTGTATGAGATAGGGCTGTGCGAAAATTTTAAAATCTGCAGGGCTCAGCGAACCAGCCCAACTGTCAAACACTTGAACAGTATCGGCTCCAGCACGCGCCTGTAACTTCAAATAACTAATGGTGATTTGTGTAATTTTTTGTAATAACTGATGGGCTAGCAAAGGTTGGGTGTAGGCAAACTGCTTGGCTTTTTCCCAGGTCTTACTTCCTTTACCCTCTACCATATAACAAAGGATGGTCCAGGGAGCACCAGCAAAACCAATCAGGGGTACTCTTCCATTCAACTCAGTTTTTGTTAGTGACAAAGCATCATATACATACCGTAAACTTTCTTCAGCACCATCGGTAATAAGTGCATCTATGTCTTTTTGTGTTTCAATTATTTTCGGAAGAGAGGGGCCTTTACCCTCTTCCATCAATACTTCTAGTCCCATAGCTTGAGGAATCACTAGAATGTCAGAGAAAATAATTGCAGCATCTACCCCTACCTGATCTATAGGCTGTAATGTAATGGCACAGGCCAATTCAGGAGTTTGCACCCTTGTAAAAAAATCGTATTTCGCCTTCAATTTTAAATAATCGGGTAAGTATCTGCCTGCCTGTCTCATCATCCATACTGGCGGTCGCTCAACAGTTTCTTTTCTTAATGCCCTAAGTAGAAGATCGTTTTTAATTGGAATCATATTTTAGTGAATGAATGATAACGAATATTTTTTAATTAATTATTTATTGAATATTTTTTGTGTATTTATTTTGTCCCACCTAATCTACAATGATAAATTTTTAGTTAAAAAAATCAATCATCCTACTCGCTAATTTTTCTTTCCCAGGTTGATCTGAAATGACAATTTGATTGTTGGAATATTTTTTTATTTCTTTAGCCGTAGCATTGCCGATAGCAAATAGAATTGTTTTTTCTGTAAGCTGGTTATTACTAAAAAAACTTTCTACTCCACTAGGACTAAAAAATAAAATCCCATCGTATATTTTTTGTATCTGATGTTTTATTGTGGTAGTTTGATATACAATAATCTCTTTTAATACCAATGAATTTTGTTGTAATATTCTCGGCAGCTCATCTCTTCGTTGATCTCCACAAAAGAATATTAGCTTACCTTTTGGTTGGTCTTGAACAATTAATTTTGCAAGTGCTTCTGCATCATTGGCAGTTCCTATAACTGCATCCTGACCGAAATGTTCAACTACCAGTTGATGGGTGGTAGTTCCAATGCAATATATTTTCCAACTTGGTTTTTTTTCTTTGATTTGTAAGGCAACTACCTCCACCGCATTCATACTAGTAAAAATAGTTATTATTGATTGCAGAATGGCCTCTTCAATTTCTTTTTGAATAGATATGGATTCAATCGGAGTTGTTTGAATAAATGAAAGTTCATCAATATCAATACCCGCTTGGACGGCTTCCTGCAGCAGTGTTTCATGCAAAGGTCGAGTACTTAATATTTGAATTCTATTTTGCATCTTGAATGGCATTCACAATTTTATCAGCTCCCATTTGTAACAGTTCATTTGCAGCAGAAATGCCTGCATAATCAGAATTATTTAAAGGGATATTTTTTTCAATATCTACTTTCTCCATTCCATCAACCGATAAAATATTCCCTTTAAAAAATATTTGTCCATCTATAACTTGAGCTAATGCGCTGATGGGAGTAGAGCATCCTCCCAATAAGGTTCTTAAAAAATCACGCTCTATTTTTGTACACATCGCTGTTTCGCTGTCATTGAAAGCATTGCAAGCATTCAAACCAATGTCGTCATTTTCCCTACACACTACCATGATGGCTCCTTGTGCTGGAGCCGGTAACATCCAATTTAAATCAACTGAATTTTCTGGACGAAGTGCAATTCTTTCCAAACCTGCAGCAGCAAAAATGGCGCCTTTCCAATTATTTTCTTGCACTTTGCGCAAACGAGTATTTACATTGCCTCTTAAGTTTTCAATGGTATGATTGGGATAACGGTTTAGCCACTGTGCTTTTCGACGGATGCTGCTGGTGGCAATGATGCCAGCAGTTTCCAATTTTGTAATTAAAGAATCTTCTGAAAGTTTCCACTCTGCAACAACTGATGGATCCTTGAATACAAAAATATCTTTGTAAGAAGCCCTTTTTAATACAGCTGACTGAATGATGCCAGTTGCTAACTGTGTGGGTACATCTTTCATAGAGTGAACAGCAATATCAATTGTATTGTTTAGCAGCGCGGTATCGAGACTTTTGGTAAAAATACCTTGAACTCCCATTTCGTATAAAGGCGTTTGCAAATCAAGATCGCCCTCGCTTTTTATATAAATTAATTCAGACGGATAACCATTTTTGGATAAGAGTTGTTGAACATGTGTTGCCTGCCAAACTGCTAACTGACTTTCCCTAGTTCCAATTTTTATCAGCTTATCCATTTAAATTAGTTTGTGCCAGTGGTGATGTATTCATTGATTGCTTCTATGTAATTACAACCTTTGTAATTTTGATGGCGCATTTTAATAGCCATTCCATTGATTACTTTCTGAATCTTTTCAGCAGCGTTCGTTTGAGTAAGCTCTGTGGTTAGTGTTGAAAAATAACTATTGTACAAATTGCAGCTATCCATTGCTTGTAGTTTGTGTTTTACTGCTTTTAAAATCGGTACATTTTTTCGCATCTCATGCCAATCAATAAATTCCTGGATATGAGCAGTTATAATGGATTTGGCCTGCGGAATTTCTGCTTCTCTTTTATGCAAGGTTTCATCCTTTATTTCTGCAAGTTCATCCACATTTACAAGGGTAATATTAGGGAGTTCCTGTGCAGATTTTTCTACATTGTACGGAATTGAGAGATCAATAATAAGTTTCTGCCCGCTGTTGATTAGATGGGAGGGTACTATTACTGGGTCAACTGCATTGGTAGCCACCAAAATAATATCTGATTCATGGATGTATTTCTGTAATTCATCCATTGAGCCAAATTGTAAGCCAAGTTCAGTAGCAAGTTCAACTGCTTTTTCTTCCGTTCTATTAATGAGAGTGATATTTTTTGTTTCTAAATAATCCACCAAATTCTTACAGGTGTTTCGGCCAATTTTACCGGTCCCCAATAAGAGAATTTTTTTATCCTTGATGGAAACAATTTTTTCTTTAATATACTTTACCGCAGCAAAAGAAACTGAAACAGTACCTCCACTTAAAGCAGTAGAAGTTCTAATGGATTTAGAACATTGTAAAACACCATTTACCAATCTCTCCAAATATGCACCAATAAAATGATGATCTCTGGAAAATTTTACCGCTTGTTTTATCTGACCAACAATTTCATAGTCGCCCAGAATTTGAGAATCTAGTCCTGCTGCAACATTAAAAAGATGTTCGATTGCCTGAACACCATGTTTTACATAGGCTATTTTATTAAATTGATGGATTGAGCCTTTGGTTTGAGTGCACAACAAGTTTGATAAATTTGAAACTTGGTTCGTAAAGCCATAGATTTCTGTTCTATTGCAAGTAGACAGAACAAAAAATTCAGTTACTTCCATATTAGCAGCAATAGCAATTAGTTGTTGGTATTGATCTCCATTGATTGCATATTGGCCTCTTAGGTTAGCATCTGTTTTTTTATAATTGATACCCGCTATGCAGAAATTCGATAAATTAAATGGGTTTATCTCGAGCATCTTTTCAAAAAATGGTTTTGTTATTTTCATTGCAAAAGTAGTTCTGCGCGGGGTTTAAATCTAATTTCAATGTCATTGGATTGTCATTTTGCTGAAGGATTTTTTTTGAAATATTTTAAAATCATTGCTGTGTATCGTAAAAGCAGAAATTACTATTAGTTTATTTTATAATATTTAAAAAATCATTGAAATTTTAGTTTAACGAGAGATTACATTTGCATAATATATTTATTTATGGCAAAAAAAATAGGCGTTGTTTTAATGAATCTAGGATCACCTGATTCAACTTCGGTCAAGGATGTACGTACTTATCTTAAACAATTTTTGATGGATGAAAGGGTTATTGACGTACCCTATTTGGCGAGGTATATTTTGATCAATGGCATTATCGTGCCCTTTAGAGCTCCGAAGTCTGCCGAAGCCTATGCCACTATTTGGACTGAGGAAGGTTCTCCATTGGTGGTATTGACAAAGCAATTGCAACAAGCCCTTCAGCAACAGGTTGATGTGCCTGTGGAGGTTGCCATGCGGTATGGGAATCCAACAGTAGTTTCGGCTTTCGATAATTTGATGAGCAATCATCCAGATATAGACGAAGTATTAGCTATTGCCTTGTATCCGCATTATGCCATGTCTTCTTTTGAAACCGCAGTTGAATATGCCAAGGAAATTCATGTTGCTGGTAATTATCCTTTCAGACTAAAGTTTTTAAAGCCCTTCTATAACGAACCCAATTATATAAAAGCTTTGGCTGAAAATATAAAGCCTTTTTTGGAGCAATCGCACGACCATATTTTATTTAGTTACCATGGTATACCGGGAAGGCATGTCCGTAAAAGTGATGTTACCGGATGTCACTGCCTGAAAGTGGAGAACTGCTGTCAAATTCCTTCTCCGGCCCATGCACAATGTTATCGTCACCAAGTATTTACTACTACCCAATTGGTGATGCAAGCCTTACAAATACCTGAAGATAAATACAGCATCGCCTTCCAGTCTAGATTAGGCAAAGGATGGTTACAGCCCTTTACAGATAAGCGTTTGGAGGAAATGCCGAAAGAAGGAATCAAGAAATTATTAATACTTTGCCCGGCTTTTGTAAGCGATTGTTTAGAAACATTGGAAGAGATCAATGAAAGAGGAAAAGAATCTTTTATGGATGCAGGTGGGGAGTCCTATACAATGATTCCCTGTCTAAATACAAATCCTTTGTGGGTTAATGTATTGCGAAATTGGGTGAAGGATTTTGAAGCAGGTAGCGAGGAGATGGTGCTTGATTTAAGGATGTCTGATTTATGATGTCTGATGTATGATGTATGATGTATGATGTATGATGTCTGATGTATGATGTCTGATGTCTGATGTATGATGTCTGATGTCTGATGTCTGATTTTTTTTGGATCGAATATTTTTCTTCATTCGAAATATTATTAATGAATTACTTATGCAAGTAAAAAAAGAAATCTTTCAAATTTAACCAAATCAGACATCAGACATCAGACATTTGAAATCTAAATTCGTCTTAAAAAAACATCCAACATGTATTTCTACATAAAAGCGCTTCATATCATTTTTATTGTAACCTGGTTTGCTGGAATGTTTTACATTGTCCGGCTCTTTATTTACAATACCGAAGCCCAAGGGAAATCAGCTGTTGAAAAACAGATCTTAACAGATCAATTTTCAATTATGATTAAAAGGCTTTGGCTGGGTATTACTTGGCCCTCAGCAATTTTAACACTTATATTTGGAACTTGGATGGCTACTTACTTTCAGCCGATACCCCAGTGGCTTTGGATAAAAATTGCTTTTGTCGTGGGTTTATACCTTTATCATTTTACGCTTCACAGTATTTATGCTGCGGAGATGAAGGGAATCTTTCGTTATAGCTCTAATCAGTTGAGAATTTGGAATGAATTGGCTACTGTTTTTTTAATAGCGATTGTTCTGCTGGTGTCTGTTAAAAATAGCTTGAGCTGGGTATGGGGGATTATAAGCCTACTCTTATTTTCAGGTATTTTAATAGGTGCTATAAAAATTTACAAATTGATAAGAACCAAACCATAAAGGCTCTTGGTATTTCTACCCTCTTAAATTTAGCCATTCTATTTTTTCATTGCCTCGATTTAATGCTATTTGTTAGCCATTGGGACTGATTTTGAAAAAAGAATGCCAACCATTCTTGCTGTTTTATGATTATTATATTTAATATCAATGCTGCAATAATAAAATTGAGCTAAAATTAATTGTCAATTTCATTCAGTATCATTATTTTTGTCTACCAAATCGATAGACTTATGTTATTTAGAGTGTTTATTTCTCTTCGTAAAATAATAGGATGCAGCCTTTACCCTTTGGTTGGTTGCTGTTGATAAGCAACTATTGATTATTTTTTTACACTTTTTTATCCATTTTTACTTTACAAATTTGATGAATATTACAAAAAATAGCATTGAACAATTACTCCATCAGTTAGATGGACTAAATATTTCTTCTTTTATTCGGTTGTTAACGGAACTATATCCTGATCAAGTTACTTTTTCTACTAGTTTTAGTTTTGAAGATCAAGCGATCACTCATGAGATTTTGAGTAATCAATTGCCAGTAAAAATATTTACCCTCGATACTGGAAGAATGTTTGCAGAAACTTATTCTGTTTGGAATAGTACCAATGAAGCTTTTAAAACCCATATCAAAGCATATTATCCAAATCAAGATAGCTTAGAGAAGTTTGTAGAATCAAATGGCCCTAATTCATTCTATGAGTCAGTTGAAAATAGAAAGGCTTGTTGTTTTATTCGCAAAGTAGAGCCTTTGAAGCGTGCTCTTGCTGGAAATGCAATATGGATTACTGGTCTTCGCTCTGAACATTCAACTGATCGAAAAAACCTTCCGATGTTAGAATGGGATGAGGCGAATCAATTGATTAAATACCATCCCATACTTCATTGGTCAACCGATGAGGTAAAAGATTTTATTCAAAAACACCGCATCCCTTATAATCCTTTACATGATAAAGGATTTGTGAGTATTGGCTGCGCTCCTTGTACAAGGGCCATTCAGCCAGGAGAAGATTTCAGGGCAGGTAGATGGTGGTGGGAAGATGCCGATAAAAAAGAATGTGGTTTACACGTTCATGAACCTAATCAAAATGAAACTCAAAAGCAGAATTAGTTTTTTGAATACAATAAAAAATAGTCAACAATAAAATAATTGAATTAAAACAATAAGAAAAATACAAGATGAGTGAAAAAATAAATTTGGCAGATTCTTCGAGCGCCTCTTCTGAATTGGGAGATAAAAATTACCGTCGGCTAGATTATCTTGATCAGCTAGAATCTGAATCCATTCATATTTTCCGTGAAGTAGCTGGTCAATTTGAACGCCCTGCTTTACTTTTCTCTGGTGGTAAAGACTCCATTGTATTGGTTCATCTTGCTTTGAAAGCATTTCGACCTGGTAAGTTTCCTTTTCCTTTGGTGCATATCGATACGGGACATAATTTCCAAGAGGCTTTAGATTTTAGGGATCAATTTGCTCAAAGCATTGGTGAAAAGTTAATTGTAAGAAATGTGGCTGATACCATTCGTGAAAAAAATCTTACTGAACAAAAAGGAAAGTTTGCGAGTAGAAATGCTTTACAAACATTTACCTTATTAGATACTATTGAAGAATTTAAGTTCGATGCATGTATTGGTGGAGCGAGAAGGGACGAGGAAAAAGCCAGAGCCAAAGAAAGAATTTTTTCTGTAAGAGATGAATTTGGTCAATGGGATCCCAAACTGCAACGTCCTGAATTGTGGAACACCTACAATGGCAGGATTGACAAAGGCGAAAATGTGAGGGTATTCCCAATCAGTAACTGGACGGAATTGGATATCTGGAATTATATCCGCAGAAATAAAATTGAATTACCCTCTATCTATTTTTCTCATGACCGTGAGGTATTGGAATATCAAGGACAACTGGTGGCTACTTCTGAGTTTATTCATCTAGAGGAAGGGGATAAGGTTTCAATTAAAAAAGTTCGGTATAGAACCGTAGGGGACATGACTTGTACTGCTGCAGTAGAATCCAATGCTTCCAATATCGATGATATTATCAAGGAAATTATTGCTACTAAAACTAGTGAACGTGGTGAAACAAGGATTGATGATCGGGTGAGTGAGGCTGCAATGGAAGATCGAAAAAAAGGTGGATATTTTTAAAGCTATTTTTTGGATATTTCAGTAGAGGTTAATTATTTAAATTTTTATAAAAATCCATTTCAATTGAATTGGAAATAACAAAAATACTTATGGATATTTTAAGATTTATAACTGCAGGTAGCGTAGATGATGGAAAAAGTACATTGATCGGCAGATTGTTGTACGATAGTAAATCTATCATGATTGATCAATTGGAGGCCATCGAAAAGCAAAGTAAAAATAGGGAAGATGGTGAAATTGATTTGGCCTTACTCACCGATGGCCTGAGAGCGGAAAGAGAGCAGGGGATTACCATTGACGTAGCATACAAATATTTTACTACGCCTACTCGAAAATTTATTATTGCAGATGCACCAGGTCATACACAGTATACGCGCAATATGGTAACAGGTGCTTCTAATTCTGATTTGATTATTATTTTGGTGGATGCTAGAAATGGAGTTTCTGAACAAACTAGGCGCCATTCAATCATTGCCTCCTTATTGAATATTCCACATATAGTAGTGGCCATTAATAAAATGGATTTGGTAAATAATTCTCAAGATGTTTATAATAATATCGTGATCGATTATTCAGCAGTAGCTACTTCACTAGGCCTAAAAGATATCACTTACATACCAATCAGTGCAATTAACGGAGATAATATCGTAGAAAAATCGGCTAGTTTTCCATGGTACGAAGGGGAATCTTTATTGCATATTTTAGAGAATGTAGCTGTTGCAAATGACATTAATTATACGGATGCAAGATTTCCAGTTCAATATGTGATTCGCCCTCAGACTGATGATTTACATGATTACCGGGGTTATGCAGGTAAAGTAATTAGTGGGATTTATAAAAAGGGTGATACCATTTGTGTTCAACCTTCGGGCTTACAAAGTGTAATTAGTGCCATTGAAATTGGAGGGCAACAAGTTGAAGAAGCTTTTGCGCCTCAGAGTGTGGTGCTTCATTTGCAACATGATATCGATATTAGTAGAGGAGATGTAATTGTTAAAATTGATAATCTTCCAACTGTTGAAAATGAATTGGATGTATTGCTCTGCTGGATGGGAAATAAACCCCTCAAGGCAGGTAATAAGTATTTGCTGCAAATCAATAGTCGAGTAGTGAAGGCGGTAGTAAAAGAAATTGAGTATAAGTTAGATGTGAACTCTTTGCTAAAAGAGCCAACACCTGACCAAGCTCAATTGAATGATATAGTAAAAGTTAAAATAAAAACGGCTACTCCAATTCCTTATGATTCCTATAAAAAATTACGGGTAAATGGAGGGGCAATTTTAATAGATGAAACCAGCAATGTTACGGTGGGAGCTTGTATGATTCAATAAAAAATTGGTTGATTTAGTTAGCATTTAATTGCTTACTTTATACTTTCACAAAAAAATAAACAATGAAACAATTTATACAAAATCTCCATTCTAGACACTTGGAATCTGCCAGTTCTTTTCCAGATAAGGAGTTGGCCAATCAGTTTATAGATGGTTTTTTTGAATTTTTATTTATCCCTAATCAACTTACCAAACTTTCTGAGTTTGAATTATTGAAAGAGTACCAAAAATACAATACCTATTTATCAACCTTGGTGTATGATGTAGTAGGGACAGCTGCTAAAACAGAAGAGTTAGTAAAAGTTTTTTTTGAAAAGGTTCCTTTTATCTATGATGAATTGCATAAGGATGCTGCTGAAATATTAAAATTTGATCCCGCAGCTGAATCGATTGAAGAAGTTTTGGTAGCCTATCCTGGTTTTTACGCTACAGCAGTCTACCGCTTTTCTCATCAATTGTGGATGCAAGGTGTGAAGTTAATACCTCGACTTTTTTCTGAGTGTGCGCATAGTAAAACGGGGATTGATATTCATCCAGGTGCTCAAATCGGGGAGTCATTTTTTATAGATCATGGAACGGGTATTGTTATTGGTGAAACTTCTATAATTGGTAATCGGGTAAAAATTTATCAAGGGGTTACTTTAGGAGCATTGAGTGTAAGTAAGGAAGTTGCTAAAATGAAAAGACATCCAACGATTGAAGATGATGTGGTTATTTATTCTGGGGCAACTATTTTGGGTGGAGAAACAGTTATTGGTCATGATAGTGTGATAGGTGGTAATGTATGGTTAACCCATTCTTTGTTGCCCAATTCAATTGTTTATCACAAAAGTGAAGTGAGCATCAAGGATAAAAATAATTTTTCAGATGTTTTAAATTTTGTGATTTAATGCTTAGAATAAAATTGGTTATAATTTAAAAAAAATAAAAAATAAATATATGAAAGCAAATAGCATTTTAGAAACGATAGGAAATACACCCCATGTAAGAATCAATAAATTATTTGGTTCCAAGCAGGAGGTATGGATCAAATTAGAAAAAACCAATCCTGGTTCCAGTATAAAAGATCGCATAGCACTTTCAATGATTGAAGATGCTGAAAAGAAGGGCTTATTGAATAAAGACAGTGTTATTATTGAGCCTACTTCAGGAAATACAGGTATTGGTCTTGCTTTGGTTGCTGCGGTAAAAGGATATAAAATTATTTTAGTAATGCCAGAAAGTATGAGTATTGAGCGCAGGCGTTTGATGTCATTATATGGTGCCGAATTTGTATTGACTCCTCGAGAAAAAGGTATGAAAGGTGCTATCGAAAAAGCGGGTGAGTTGGTTAAAGAAACGCCCAATGGATGGATGCCTCAACAATTTGATAACCCAGCCAATACTGAAATTCACAGAAATACCTCTGCTGTTGAAATACTCAATGATTTTCCAGAAGGCTTAGATTATTTGATCACTGGTGTAGGTACTGGTGGACATATTACGGGTGTAGCAGAAGTATTAAAAAAACATTTTCCTAATCTTAAAGTATTTGCTGTTGAACCAGAATTATCTCCTGTATTAAGTGGCGGTGCACCAGGACCTCATCCGATACAAGGTATAGGTGCAGGTTTTGCCCCATCCATTTTAAATAAGGATATTTTAGATGGAGTGATTGCAGTAAGTAAAGAAGAAGCTTTTGATTATGCTCAAAGACTAGCAAAGGAAGAAGGTATTTTAGCGGGTATTTCAACAGGAGCATCTTTAGCTGCAGTAGCAAAAAAATTAGCAGAGATTCCAGAAGGGTCAAGCGTATTGACTTATAATTACGATACTGGCGAAAGGTATTTGTCTATTGAGGGATTGTTTTGATGGTGAATGGTGAATGGGCAATGGTCAATGGTGAATGGTCAATGGTGAATTATTATTTAACACGATTAATCGATTTTCTGGACGTAGAGATTTTTTAATATTTTATAAAAATGAGTCAACTTAAAAAAGGAAAAGTAATACTTGCAGGTGCGGGTTGCGGCGATCCGGAATTAATAACGGTGAAGGCTGCAAAATATTTACAACAGGCTGAGGTGGTATTAACCGATCGACTAGTTAGTAAAGAAATACTGAGTACCTATGTTAGTGCTACAGCCGAGATAATTTATGTAGGAAAACAATGTCGTCGTGGATTTAGTACTCCTCAAAAAAGTATCAATGAACTAATTGTACAGTTTGCTTTAGAAGGCAAGTTGGTGGTTCGTTTGAAGGGTGGTGATGTGTCTATATTTTCAAATATTTTAGATGAGTTAGAAGTAATTGTTGCCAATCAGATTCCTTATGAAATTGTACCTGGCGTTTCTGCAGCCATGGGCGCAGCAGCCTATGCTGGTATACCCTTAACTGCACGTGGATATTCGACTGCAGTTCGTTTTCTGACCTTATATAAATCAGATGTGGTAACGGATGATTATTGGAAAGAATTATCGAAAACCAATGATACCCTTATTTTTTATATGTCATCTGAAACATTGGATACAGTAGTAGAAAATCTTGTCAAAAATAATATCGGTGAGGATAAACTTTTGGCGGTGGTTGAACAAGCTACTACCCCTTTTCAAAAGGTTCATCAATTTAATTTATATCAATATCATCAGTTGGCTAAAGGAAAGATTTATGCTTCACCCACCTTAGTGATTATTGGTAAAGTGGTTGCACTGCATGAAAAATTTGCTTGGTTAGAAAATACAGGTTCAACTGAAGAATATTTTAAACCGGTAGAAGATCTTCAATTTGAAGAATTAATAAATCAATCATTGGTAAAAGCGAAATAGATTAAATAGAATCAATCAGGTGATTGATTTGATATATAAAATTTATAAAAATTTAAGATGTTAGAAGAATCGAATCATAAAATATTTACTGATCTAATTCAAAACGCTAGTAAAGAAGATTTGATTTGGATGAATGATTGTATAGCTAAGTTATTGCCTGCTCAACCCAAAACAGTGGGTAATTCTTCTGTTAATAAAATTACAATCGTATACGGAACTGAAACAGGTAATTCGAAAAGGCTGGCAACTGATTTTGCAACCAAGGCAAAACAAAAAAGCATTCATGCAAAGGTGATTGGTATGGATCAGTATCGTTTATCGGATCTTACAAAAGAAGAATATTTGTTGGCCCTCATTAGTACACATGGTGAAGGAGAGCCTCCAATTGCTGCTAAAAAATTCTATGATCATATTCACCAGAATGGGTTTAAATTAAATTCTCTGAAGTATAGTGTATTGGCATTGGGAGATACTTCTTATCCTCTTTATTGCAAAACCGGAGAAGAGATGGATGAGCAGTTTGAAAAATTAGGCGGTGTTAGAATTGCACCAATGCAAAAATGTGACGTGGAATTTGAAACAGATGCAAATGCATGGTTTAATGAGGTATTGGAAAGATTATCTACTTCCACGATAGGTAAATCTCAAGATGATGTTTTGGTAAATATGGCAACTGTTGTTACTAAAAAATCAGGCAAACAAATATATACTGGAGATGTTCTCACTAAAATAAATTTGAATGATCGTGGATCTAGTAAAGAAACCTGGCATATTGAAATTGCTGCTGAAGGAGTAGAATATTTGTGTGGAGACTCCATCGGGATTGTGCCTGAAAATCCATCTAAAATAGTTGATGCAATTTTAAATGTTACTGGAGTTGATCCTTCTAAAATTGTCAATTTTAAAAATGAAACATTTACTTTTTATGATTTATTAAAATATAAAATCAATATCGTTTATTTAACTGAGCGTTTGGTAAAACAATATGCTGAAATAACTCAACAGGAAATCCCTGTCGGCAGGATGAATTTATTGGATCTTTTAAAAATATATCCTGTAAAGGATGCAATACAATTTGAAGAGATTGTTTTAAAGATGAATGCTATATCGCCTAGATTATATACCATCGCTTCATCGCCTTCAGCGCATGAGGGTGAAGTACATGTAGTGGTAGTTAAAGATACTTATGAAGTGAATGGTGGTACTGAATTTGGTTTGTGCTCTGATTACCTCAGCCAGATTCTAACGGAGGGAAAGCAAAAGTTTTTTGTTCAGCCCAATAAAAGATTCAGATTACCTGCTCAAGATAAAAATATTATCATGGTAGGACCTGGTACTGGAATTGCAGCATTTCGTTCATTTTTAGCAGAAAGGGATGCTACAGGTGCTACTGGAAAAAACTGGTTATTTTTTGGTGGACAAAAGTTTGCTACCGACTTTTTATATCAAACAGAAATTCAAAATTGGTATGAAACAGGCGTATTGACAAAAGTGAATTTGGCTTTTTCTCGTGATCAAAAGGAAAAATTATATGTACAGCATAAGATGTTACAAAATTCGGCAGAAATATATGACTGGTTGTTGAATGGAGCGTATTTTTTTGTTTGTGGCACCAAAGATCCGATGAGTGTAGATGTGGAAAATGCTTTATTAAAAATTATTGAACAAGAAGGTAACAAAACATCCGAAGAAGCTAAAATATTTCTTGAGCAGATGGAAGAAGAAGGAAGGTATGAAAAGGATGTGTATTAGAATTGAAACTATAAAAGCTAAAAAATATTAATCAATTAAATAATCCCGATATCTAGGGTCGCCTATGTCAGAGAAAAATAAAAAATCAGCGATTGAAAATATTAAAGAAGCTAGTGATGCATTGAGGGGAACTATCAGGCAAAGTTTAACGGATGAAATTACTGGCGCTATTCGTGAGGATGATCAAGCGGTGATCAAATTTCATGGAATGTATCAGCAGGATGACCGTGATAGAAGGGAAGAGCGTGCCACTAAAAAGTTAGATCGTTTGTATTCATTCATGATTCGTTTGCGTTTACCTGGCGGATTCATTAGTGCAAAGCAATGGATTGCTGCGCATCATATTGCTGGGGATAATTCAACAGGTATTATTAAAATTACCACTCGCCAAACGATTCAGTTACATGGTATCATTAAGTCGAACATAAAGCCTACCATTCAATCTTTTAATGAGGCTCATCTTGATTCTATCGCTACTTGTGGTGATATCAATAGAAATGTAGCCTGTAGTTCTAATCCTAGTGAATCACCAATACATGAACAGGTATTTGCTTATGCAGATAAGATCAGTACTTTATTAATGCCTAAGACTAAAGCCTATTACGAAATATGGTTGGATGATGAATTGGTAATTGATAAAAAAGAGCAAGAAGATCCTTTGTATCAGAATCGTTATCTACCAAGGAAATTTAAAATAGGTATTGTTATTCCTCCCAATAATGACGTAGATGTTTTAACCAATGATATTGGGTTAATTGCAATCATAGAAGATAATCAGTTAAAGGGTTTTAATATAGCGATTGGTGGAGGATTATCAACTACCCATGGCAATGCTGAAACTTATGCAAGATTAGGAACAGTAATTGGGTTTGCCGATACAGAGGAAAAGGTATTAAAAACAGTTTATGAAATACTTACTGTTCAGCGCGACAATGGAAATAGGACTGATCGAAAACTAGCAAGGTTGAAATATACCCTTGATAAAATGGGAGTATACCAATATCGAAAAGAAGTTGAAAAGCGCACTGGTTATGATTTAGAACCTGCAAGGCCCTTTATTTTTACTAGTCGGGTTGATCGTTATGGATGGGAAAAAAGTTTTTCAGGTAAATGGTATTATACTTTATTTATTGAAAATGGCAGAGTGCTAGATGATGAAAAATTAGCTCTGAAGACTGCGTTATTGGAAATTGCTCAGACTGGAAAATGTAATTTCCTTTTCACTAGTAATCAAAATATGATTATAAGTGATATTGCTGAAAAGGATAAATCAGAAATCAATGAAATTCTGATGCGTTTTAAAATCATCGAGCATACAGAGGCTGCATCGGTAATAAGAAAAAATGCAATGGCTTGTGTTGCTTTGCCAACCTGTCCGCTTGCCTTAGCTGAAGCACAGCGCTATATGCCTTCATTGATTTCAAAGATTGAACCTTTGTTAGAAAAACATCAGTTGCAAAACGAAAGTATTATTATGCGGATGACGGGTTGCCCTAATGGATGTGCTAGGCCTTATGCTACTGAAATTGGTTTGGTAGGAACTGCTCCAGGAAAGTACAACCTACATATTGGAGGAGATAATGAGGGACAACGTTTGAATCAATTGTTTAAAGAAAGTTTAGATGAGTCACAAATATTAAATGAATTGGATAATTTATTTGGTTCTTTCAAGGAAAAAAGAAACA
>Ga0214919_10005968_pt1 | contig 16943 bp, 14 predicted proteins | sample LL1503_MetaG_FD_177994 | JGI IMG/M metagenome (GOLD analysis project Ga0214919, IMG submission 177994) | Freshwater microbial communities from Lake Lanier, Atlanta, Georgia, United States - LL-1503 | ecosystem: Environmental > Aquatic > Freshwater > Lake | place: USA: Georgia | collected... | reverse complement strand
CCATCGCTTGCGATCGGGCAAACTGGATGTCGGTCTCCAGCAGTGCGGCGGTGGCCCTCAATGCCTGGCCGTTACGCAAGTCTTTGAGCATCGGTACCGCGCTGCCCAACAGCACTGTGCTGATGGCCAGTGAGATCATCAGTTCGACCGCCGACAGTCCGTTCGAGGGCTTGCCATTGGCCCGAGTGACCAAGCTGGCTGGATGAAAAAGTGTTGCGGCCATTCGCTGCTCCAAGGATGTGCTTCGGTGCCCATACTCTAGAAACTCGCAGCGTCGGGCGCTTCGCCCCTGTGGGGGGAACTCCGGCTTGCCGTGGGGGGGGCCGGCTGGGTGGGTTGCGGACTCCCTCTTTTCGGGGGGGTGTGACCGCAGCCTATTGACGAGCAACTGCGGATTGACTGCAACTGCGGATTGGCGAGCAACTGCGGGTCAGATGTCCCGGATCAATTGCCGAAACTCGTCCACATCCTCGAAACTGCGGTAGACCGAGGCGAAGCGGACGTAGGCGACTTTGTCGATGCGCTTGAGTTCGCGCATCACCAGTTCACCCAGTCTTGCGCTGGGAAGTTCTCGTGCGGCAGTGGCGAGCAGCTTGTCCTGGATTCGATCGATCGCTGCATCGACCTGCTCAACGCTGACCGGTCGCTTGCGCAGCGCCAGCATCATTGACCCACGCAGCTTGGCGGGATCGAATTCCACCCGCGCCCCGTCCTTCTTGACCACCGCCGGCAGCGCGACCTCGGCGCGTTCATAGGTGGTGAATCGTTTGTCGCACTTCAGGCAGCGGCGACGACGTCGGATGACGTCGCCTTCATCGGACTCACGGGTCTCGACGACCTGGGTTTCCTCGTGACTGCAGTACGGGCAGCGCATTTAGAGGTTTCGGTACGCGCTGTGCTGAGGGCGAGTTCAGCGGTAGACCGGGAAGTCGCGCGTCAGTGCCGCCACCTTGGCGCGGACAGTGTCGATATTGGCGGCGTCGTGCGGCTTGTCCAGCACGTCGGCGATCAGTTCGGCGGTCTGGCGCGCCTGGGCTTCGAGGAACCCTCGGGTGGTCATCGCCGGCGAACCCAGACGGATGCCGCTGGTCACCATGGGTTTTTGCGGATCGTTGGGGATCGCGTTCTTGTTGCAAGTCATGTGAGCGAGCCCCAGCACGCTTTCGGCCTCTTTGCCGGTGATGCCCTTGGCGCGCAGGTCGACCAGCATCACATGACTCTCGGTGCGGCCCGAGACGATGCGCAAGCCGCGCCGCACCAGCGTCTCGGCCATGGCGGCGGCGTTCTTGATCACCTGCTGCTGGTAGACCTTGAACTCGGGCGCCAAGGCCTCTTTGAATGCCACCGCCTTGGCGCCGATCACGTGCATCAGCGGGCCGCCCTGGATGCCTGGGAAGATGGCGCTGTTGATCTGCTTGGCGATTGCGTCCTTCATCAGGATCAGGCCGCCTCGCGGACCGCGCAAGGTCTTGTGCGTGGTCGACGTGACGACGTCGGCAAACGGCACTGGATTGGGGTAGACGCCCGCGGCGATCAGGCCGGCATAGTGCGCCATGTCGACCATGAAATACGCTCCAACGGCCTTGGCCACCTTGGCGAAACGCTCGAAATCGATGCGCAGCGAATAGGCCGAGGCGCCGGCGATGATCAGCTTGGGTTTGTGCTCGTGGGCCAGGCGCTCCATCGCGTCGTAGTCGATGGCTTCGTTGGCGTCCAGGCCGTAGCTCACCACCTTGAACCACTTGCCCGACATGTTGAGCGGCATGCCGTGGGTGAGGTGGCCGCCTTCGGCCAGGCTCATGCCCATGATGGTGTCGCCGGGTTGCAGCAGGGCGAAAAACACCGCCTGGTTGGCTTGCGAGCCCGAATTGGGCTGCACGTTGGCGTTCTCGGCGCCGAACAAGGTCTTGAGCCGGTCGATCGCCAACTGCTCGACGACATCGACGTGTTCGCAGCCGCCGTAATAGCGCTTGCCGGGATAGCCCTCGGCGTACTTGTTGGTCAGTTGCGTGCCTTGCGCCTGCATCACCGCCGGCGAGGCGTAATTCTCGCTGGCGATCAGCTCGATGTGCTCTTCTTGGCGGGTGTTCTCGAGCGCGATCGTGGCCCAGAGTTCGGGGTCTACGTTGGCAAGCGTGGATTGGGTACGGTCAAACATTGCGGGCAGTCCTGTCGAAGGGGGTTGGCCCGCCGATGCGTGTTTTCCACTGCAACACAGCATCCATCATCGGGCTGCCCAGGCGCACGGCTGATTCGGCGGTGGCATGCTGAGCCACCCTTGGCAGGGCCGTCTTGCGCTCCACGGTGGTGGTCCACCTCGGGCCGGGAGGCCCTATCGCCAGTCGCGCAAGAGCCGGAAGTGTAGCGGAGCGCGCTCAGCGCAGCAGCGCGACACGGGCATTTGCGTTGGGCGAGCTTGCGCTCATTGCCGGTGACATGACGGGCGCGGGCGGTGCGGCCGAGCTCGTCGAGTTCGACACATTCACGGCCACGCTGCGGCCTTCTGCCACTTGGCGCAGGTGGCTTTGCTCACTGAGTACTTTGCCGACGTAGCCGCCGTCGTCACCAACCGTGACCGCACCGAGATAGGCCCGCAGTCCGGCTTCCAAGCCGCCCGCGCGGCCGATGCACTCCTTGAGCACCTGCACCCCGACCCTCAGATTGGCCACTGGATCGAACGCCGCCTTCACGCCGCCAAACGCCTCGTATTTGTTGTTGTGAACCTGGGTCATCACCTGCATCAAGCCTTGGGCGCCCATTGCGCTTTGGGCGAATGGGTTGAAACCCGATTCGACAGCCATCACTGCCAGAATCAGCGTCGGGTCTAGACCGAGTTTGTGGCCAGCGGCCCAGGCTTCGAGCACCAATCGGCTGACGGGTTCAGCCGCCACCCGGTATCGCCGCGACAGCCATTTCGCGACCGCGGCCTGTGGACGCGGCAAGGTCTTGGGGTCGGCCGCCGTGGCTCGATCGACAGCGCCTGGCTCGGGTTCGGGTGTCGAGTCATCGGCCGATTCGCGCGCTTCCTGGCGAGCCAACAACCATTCGAGAGCGTGGTGTTCGGTCAGCGTGCGGATTTCCTCTCGGCCACCCGTGAACAGCATCGCGCCGACCACGCACAGTCCCACCAACGCCAGTGAGTTGTGGCTGACATCGAGCAAGCCTGCACCCACATCGCGCAGAAACACCCGCATCGAGTCAGCGCAACTTCTGGCTGCAGCGCGCAACTTGGCGATCGCGGTCATCTCAAACCACTCCTGGGTTTTGCGACAAACGTTCCTGGCGATGCAGGCAAGGCCTGCGAACACGAGGCCGATAATGGATCGGACATTGCAGGTTTCGGCAGTGGCAACGAAGATGGGTCGGGCTGAGGTCGGCGGGTTGGCCAGCGCGCTCAAGCGAAAATAATGAGGGTAAACCCTGAAATTTAGGGTTGAGCGGCGATTCTAGGAAGTCTTGTCATAACCGGTCAATCATATCAAACACGATTTTTACAACTTTTCCGTATGAAATACCGCGACCTGCGTGACTTTGCTGCTCAGCTCGAGCGCATGGGTGAACTGCGCCGCGTCGCTGACCCGGTGTCGCCCCAGCTTGAGATGACGGCCTTGGCCGATCGTGTGCTTCGGGCGGGCGGACCGGCCTTGTGGTTTGAGCACGCCGCTGGGCACAAGGTGCCAGTGCTGGCCAATTTGTTCGGTACGCCGCGTCGCGTCGCACTTGGCATGGGGGCGACCGAGGTGTCGCAGCTGAGAGAGATCGGCAGCTTGCTGGCTCGGTTGAAAGAGCCCGAGCCACCACAGGGCTTGAAAGATGCGGGCCGATTGGTGCAGATGGTCAAGGCTGTGTGGGACATGAAGCCCGTGCGGCGGCGCGATGGGCCTTGCCGTGAGGTGCAACTCGTGGGCGACGAGGTCGACCTGACACGCTGGCCTATCCAGACCTGTTGGCCGGGTGATGTCGCGCCGCTGATCACTTGGGGTCTGGTGGTCACGCGAGGGCCGCAGGCGATCGAGCGGCCGCGTTTGCGCCAAAACATCGGCATCTACCGGCAGCAGGTGATCGGGCCGCGCGAGGTGATCATGCGTTGGTTGGCGCACCGCGGCGGCGCGCTGGATTTCCGGGACTTTTCGCGCGCCAATCCTGGCCAAGCGTTCCCGATGGCCGTGGCCCTGGGTGCCGATCCGGCCACCACGCTGGGAGCCGTCACGCCTGTGCCCGACACCCTGTCGGAGTATCAGTTTGCTGGCCTGCTGCGAGGCAGTGCGACCGAGGTGGTGGACTGCGCCGTTGGCGAATCTGGCCGCATGCTGCAAGTGCCGGCCACAGCCGAGATCGTGTTGGAGGGCCATATCCCGGTGGCCGAGTCTGGCTACGAAGGCCACAGCGAGCACGGCGTGCCGGTCAAGGAGATCGGGGGCTATCTTCATGCGCTGGAAGGTCCTTACGGTGACCACACCGGCTACTACAACGAGCAGGATTGGTTTCCGGTGTTCAGGATCAACCGCTTGACGCACCGGCGCGACCCGGTCTACCACTCCACGTACACCGGCAAGCCGCCGGACGAGCCGGCGATCCTGGGGGTCGCGCTCAATGAGGTTTTCGTGCCCATCCTGCAGAAGCAGTTTCCGGAGATCGTCGATTTCTACCTGCCGCCCGAAGGCTGCAGCTACCGCATGGCGATCATCTCGATCAAGAAGGCCTACCCCGGCCACGCCAAGCGCCTGATGTTCGGGCTCTGGAGCTTTCTTCGGCAATTCATGTACACCAAGTTCATCGTCGTCACCGACGACGACGTCAACATCCGCGACTGGCAGGATGTGATCTGGGCCATCACCACACGCATGGACCCGGTTCGCGACACCACCTTGGTGGCGCAGACGCCAATCGACTATCTCGATTTCGCATCGCCAGTCAGCGGCTTGGGCGGCAAGATGGGGCTCGATGCCACCAACAAGTGGCCTGGCGAGACCGCTCGCGAATGGGGAAAGGTGATTGCGATGCCTGCCGACATCACCCGGCTTGTCGACGGGCTGTTCGAGGCTGTGATGCGGCCTTGAGGGTCGCTGGAAGCGGCGATCAACCGAGGAACCCGGCGCTATCAATTTTTTCTTGCATCTCGGCTGAATTCGCGGTATCGTTTCTCTGCCTTCTCGTGAGGCATTCAAGTTCGTGCAGTCTCTGCATGAAACGGGGCTCCGGACTATATTTCTCCGAATCCCCGCATGGTGGCCATCGGCCACCCGACCCCCTCGGACCGCAAGTCTCGAGGGGGTTTCGCTTTGAGGGGCGGTTTGGTCCTGAGCTCGTTTTGCTCTACAAGATGCACGAAAGAGGGGCAACCCAATGAGCAACACCACACTGGACATCCGTCGCGGCCAAGGCCCGCACGGCGCTGCCGTTGCCGAGGTCTGGCTCAATCGCCCCGAAGTTCGCAACGCCTTCAACGACGGCGTCATCAATGAACTGACCGCTGCCTTCCGCGAACTTGGCGCCGACCCAGGGCTTCGAGCCATCGTACTGGGCGGTCATGGCAAGGCGTTTTGTGCTGGTGCCGACCTGTCGTGGATGAAGGCCATGGCTGGCTTCAGTTGGCAAGACAATCAGGCTGATGCGGCGCGGCTGGCCGAGATGTTGTGGACGCTGTACAGCTGCCCGGTGCCCATCGTGGGCCGCATCCAGGGCGACTGCTACGCCGGCGGCATGGGCCTGGCGGCTGTCTGCGACGTGCTGGTGGTCGCGCAAGGTGCGCACTTCTGCCTGAGCGAGGCGCGCCTGGGCCTGCTGCCAGCCACCATTGCGCCCTATGTGGTTCGCGCATTGGGCGAGCAGCTTGCCAGGCGTTACTTCGTCACCGCCGAACGCTTCACTGCTGAACAGGCGCACAGTTTCGGCTTTGCGCACGAGGTCGTCGCTGGTGAGCAGTTGGACGCCAAGGTCGCTGAGGTGGTGGCCACGCTGGTGGCCAACGGTCCGCTGGCCTTGCGGGCGTGCAAACAGCTGGTGCAAGACCTTGCGGGCCAGCCCATCACGCCTGCACTGCGGCAAGAAACTGCTCGCCGAATTGCCGATATCCGTGCCAGCGAAGAAGGGCGTGAAGGGGTGCAGGCTTTCTTGCAGAAACGCGAGCCAAGCTGGCGTTGACCAAAGCGCCCGGCTGCGTCGGGTGCCAAGCCTAGTCGTACCCCATCCGCTTCTTCATTGCCTGGTCGATCCAGACACGCGCGTAGACCGGGGCGGGCCGCCCGCCGCCGCCGCGCAGCTCGCCGCCGTAGTTCTTCACCCAAGGCCACCAAGCGGTGTAAGCGTGGCGCGTGGGCAGCCAGATGAACGGCGCTTTCGCGACGGCTTCGCGCGTCATGTCCTTGAGCATCTGCTGGCGCTTCGGCTCTGATCGCTCCTCGTACATCTCTTTGAGGCGGCGGTCGAAGTCCGGGTCCTTGAACATCGATGTGTTCCAAGCGTTCGAGTCCCAACGGAACAGCTTGGACAGCGTGATCGTTGGCGCGCCGTGCGCGTTGCTCATCATGTAGCCGGGTGCGTGCGTCTTGGTGTTCATCACCGACAGGAACGCTGCGTACTCCATCTGCTCGATCTGAATGCGAACGCCGATCTTTTCCAGGTAGGCGCTGATCAACTGCAGCAAGTCGATCTGGTCGCTGTTGCACGAGCACACCTGCACCTTGAACGAAAACCCGTTCGACAAGCCGGCCTCGGCGAGCAGCTTCTTCGCCTTGGCTGGGTCGTAGGTGAACAACTCGCGCACGCCATCCGGCATCGCCGCCAGCGGTTCGTAGTAACCGGTCCAGTCAGGGTGCATCGGATAGGCGAACAGCTCCGCGTGCCCACCGTAGTACGACTTGACGATCGCGGCCTTGTCGATCGCGATGTTCAGTGCGCGCCGCACCCGGATGTCGTCGAAGGGCTTGGTGTCCATGCGAAGCGACAGGTAGCTGCCCGAACCCTCGACCCATTGCGACCACTTCAGCGCCGGTGCGGAACTGCGCAGTTCGTCGACCGCGGTCCAGCTCACCAGCTCCATGATGTCGAGCTTGGCAGTGCGCAGCGCGGTCAACTGCGCCGAGGTGTCCTTGATCGTGCGCACGACGAGTCGGTCGATGAACGGCAGTTTGTGTGCATGCCCGTCGATCGACTCCTTGTCCCAGTAGACGGGATTGCGCGCGTACGAGACCGAGTTGCCGCCGACATAGTCGGTGAGCATGAAAGGGCCCGTGCCGTTGTGGTTCTTCCAGTTGCCTGCGCCTGCGGCGACCACCTCTTTCGGTTGCACATGGCCGTAGTGCCCATAGCCCGATCGCATGCTCCACTCAGCGTTGAAGTGGTTGAAGGTGTAGCGCACCGTGTAGCGGTCCAGCGCCTCGACCTTGTCGATGTGCTCCCAGTAGGTCTTGATCGCTTTCGGGCTGGCCACGAGCAGCTGGTACGTGCCGACGACGTCGTCGGCGACCAGTTCGCGCGAGGCCATCACGCCCTTTTTTTCCGGGAACATCACGCCCTTGCGCAGCTTGACGTCTAGTTTGAGCGGCTCGGCCCAGCGCCAGCTCTCGGCGAGCTCACCCCGCATCGCATCCGACGGGATCCAGTTGTTGTCGCGGAAATCGTATTTGCCGCCCCGGTGCTTTGCCTTCGAAAGGTCCGCCGAGAAAAGCCGCTCGTAGAACTGGCCGGTATCGTCAGCCTGCTTCCAGTTCCAGTCGGCGAGGTCCCAGCTTAGCGGGCTGAGGGTGCAGTAGATCGTGCACACGCTGAGTGTGCCGCCGTACTGCGGGACCTGCGCGAGCGCCGTGCCTGTGGGTGCCAGCCAAGTCCAAGCGGCGATGGCGGCGATCAACAGGCGGCGAAATAGTCGATCGTGCATCGGTGTCTCCTTGGCGTCTGCGCATCGGCGCTTTTGAGCGACGTTCGCACGGGCAACGGTCAATGTCGCAGCCACGGAGTGACCCCAATGTCTCGGGCGCGACAGAGCGCGGCATGCTGCTGCACCAAGCCCCGCATCGCCGTCAGTGCAAAGCACCTCGAGGCTGCGCTTTTTGATGCGCCTTGCTCGCCAATGGTCACCGACGCCCTCGTAGAATCTGCCGCTTATCGCCGCCGCCGCTGTTGCGGTTGGCACCATCCAGAAACAAGACGGCAGGAACCAGATGATGATGGCTACCGATGAACTTGCTACATACCGCGCGGATGTTCAAGGCTGGATCGACGCGAATTTCCCGAAGACGCTGAGTGGTCGTGGGGCCGAGTTGCTCGGCGCGGGCGCTGGTCGAGAGCCGCTGCCCGACGACATGCAGTTGTGGGTGCGCCGCCTCGGTGAGCGCGGTTTCGGTGCACCGACCTGGCCCACCGAGTTCGGCGGTGCGGGTCTGAATGGCGCGCAGTCGCATGTGCTGACGGACGAGTTGAACAAGGCCGGCGCCTTCAACCCGATTCCGCTGCTCACAGGCATGGGCGCGACCATGGTGGGCCCCACGATCCTCGAGTACGGCACTGACGAGCAGAAGCGTCAGCACCTGCCGTCGATTGCCAACGGCTCGATTCGTTGGTGTCTCGGCCTGTCCGAACCCAACGCTGGCTCCGATCTCGCATCGCTCACCACGCGTGCGCAAGATCATGGCGATACCTGGGTGATCAACGGCCAGAAGGTTTGGACCTCGGGCGCAGATATTTCTCAGTGGTGCGGTGCGCTGGTGCGCACCGATGCCAGCGCGAGCAAGCGCGATGGCATCAGCTTCCTGCTGCTGCCGATGGACCAGCCCGGTGTGCGCACGCGGCCGATCCCACTGATTGCTGGAGCCTCGCCGTTTTGCGAGACCTTCTTCACCGATGCCCGCGCCGCGAAATCCGACCTGCTCGGGCCGCTGAACAAGGGCTGGACCGTGGTGAAGCGCTTGCTGCAGCACGAGCGCGCCAGCCAGACCGGCACGCGCACCCCAGGTGGCGTGAAGGAGGAGCGGTTCCAGGACATGGCCAAGCGTTACCTGGGCGTGGATGAGTCGGGCCGACTGGCCGATGCTGATCTGCGTTCGCGCCTCACGGTGCATTTGATGGATTCGAAAGCGCACTTGCTGACCGCATCGCGCATCGTGGCCGAGGCCAAAGGCAAGGTCGAGGTCAGCGCGGCGGCTTCTATCCTCAAGAACTCGGCCACTGCCGTGGCGCAGACGCGTGCTGAGTTGACGCTGGAGTTGATGGGCAATCAGGGTCTCGGCTGGGAAGGCACGCGCTTCGCGCAGGACGAACTCGCAGCGGTGCGCAGCTGGCTCTCTGGCAAGGCGATGTCGATCTACGGCGGCTCTTTCGAGGTTCAGAACAACATCATCGCGAAGAACATCCTCGGCCTGCCCGAGACGACGCAGAAGGGCTAGTCGTTTCGGCGATGGGCTGCTTGTCTGCAACAGCTCATCGCAATCCGCCTGACGCAATCAGATTCATGAAGGAGCCCGCACCATGGCGGCACTGACGACAGAACAGACGATGATCCGCGAACAGGCCAGCGCCTGGGTCCGTGAACAGGCGCCTGTCAAGGCATTTCGCAAGATGCGCGACAGCGGTATGCCCGCGCGCTTCGAGCCCAGCACTTGGGCGGCGATGGTAGAGCTGGGCTGGACGGGGATCATCGTGCCCGAACAATACGGCGGCTCAGGGCTAGGCTATCTCAGCTTTGGCATCGTGCTCGAACAGACGGGCCGGCAACTGACGGCTTCGCCGCTGTTCGCCTCCGCCTTGGTCGGCGCCACGGCTTTGGTGCTTGGCGGCAACGACGCGCAAAAGCAGTCTTATTTGCCCAGGATCGTCGACGGCAGCGCGATCTTTACCTTGGCCGTGGACGAAGGCACGCGCCATGCGCCTGCCCGCACCGCGCTGCAGGCCACGCGCCACGGCGCCGGCTACCGCCTGAGCGGCAAGAAGACCTTTGTGCTGGAAGGCGGGACGGCCACACATCTGATCGTGGCAGCGCGCACCAGCGGCAGCGCCGGTGACACAAAGGGCATCACGCTGTTCGTCGTGCCCGCCAACGCCGCTGGCATCACCCGGACGGATCTCAGCATGGTCGACAGCCGAGGCTATGCGGACCTAAGCTTTGAGGGTGCCGAAGTGCCAGCCGATGCGGTGCTCGGCGATGTCGATGCAGGTTTTGCGTTGCTCGAGGCGACGCTGGACCGCGCCCGCGCAGGTCTGGCTGCCGAGATGCTTGGCACAGCCTCCTGCGCTTTCGACATGACGGTGGACTACCTCAAGACGCGCGTGCAGTTCGGCCAAGTGATTGGCTCGTTCCAGGCCCTCGGCCATCGCGCTGCGAGCCTTTACACGCAGCTCGAGCTGAACCGATCCTGCGTGGAAGCTGCGCTGCAGGCGATCGACGCCGATGCGGCCGATATCGCCGAACTGTGCTCGCTGTCGAAGGCACGTGTTGGCGCGTTCTTGCACCAGGTGTCGAACGAACTGATTCAGATTCACGGTGGCATCGGCATGACCGACGAGTTTGACGCGGGCTTCTACCTCAAACGCGCGCGCACGCTCGAGGCGAGCTTCGGCAATCAAGCATTCCATCGCGACCGCTACGCGACGCTGAACGGTTTCTGATCCGAAACGCGTTGCTTGTGAGGGCGATCAAGCCTCGGGTTTGAGCGCCGCAAACGATGGTCTGCAGGCGGTCCCGTGCTCGCCTGCTCGCCTGCTGGCTTGTCTGCGCAGGTCAACGCTGACTGAGGAGTTCAGGGCGCTCAACACCACCTCGCGCGACAAGGCGATGATTCAATACAGGGCTTCGACATGAATGGCCAGTTGGCAACGCTGGCGCGAAGCCCAGGACAGCGACCCCGCGCTGCGCCAATTGCTGCGTGAGCGCTGGGCGCCCTTGGTGGAGCGAATCGACAGTGTGCTTCTGCGCCCGCTGGCCTACAGCCGGATTCGCTGAGATCCATCCGATGCGATCAAGCGGCGTCTGGCGCGCGAGGGGCTTGGCGTTCTCTTGAATGGATGGTCATCGGCGTCCAACCCGCGTTTGAGGTCGTGGCGCTGGTGCACCCCAGCAGACCGACTGTCCCGCGCCGACGACGGCTCTTGGTGCTACAGCACCCACTTCGCGCCGAGATCATCGGTACTGGCGCAGCCCATTTGCCCCATCTGAAGATCGATCTCTTGTTTCAGGATCTCGATCGCGCGGGCAGCGCCACGCTCGCGCCCGGCGATTGCGCCATAGAGCATCGCGCGTCCAGCAAAGACGAAATCTGCGCCCAGGCACATCGCGGCCACCACATGCGACCCTCGCCGGATGCCGCTGTCGAACATCACGGCGATCGACTCGGGCAGTGCTGCGCGGATGGCGGGCAGCACCTCCAGCGGCGAGGGCGCCAAGTCCAGTTGCCGGCCCCCATGGTTGGAGACCAGCACGCCGTCGGCGCCCAGGGCCGCCGCGCGCCTGGCGTCATCAGCATGCATCACGCCCTTGATGACCAGCTTGCCCGGCCAGCGCCGGCGGATCTCCTCGAAGTCGTTCCAGGTCTGGCTGTCATCGGCGAGCTGAGCCGTCGCCGCGATCGCGATCTCCCGGGCCGAAGACGCGGCGGTGGTTTCGGCCGACAGCAGGTTTCTGAACTTCGGCACACCGCCATGCGCCAGGTACTCGATGATCCAGCGCGGATGCAGCGCAGCTTCCAGAACATAAGGCAGCTTGAGCTTGAGCGATGAGCCGAAGCCGCTGCGGGTGTTGTGCTCTCGGTTGGGATGGACCGGCACGTCCACGGTGACCATCAGCACCTGAACGCCCAGATCCGCTGCTCGGGCCATCGTGGCGTACATCAGCGCCCGGTCTAGGCAGGGGTAGAGCTGAAAAAAGACATTTCCGTTGCCGGCTGCGACGACCTTGTCCAGCGGATCGTTCGACACGTTGGACAGCGTGAACGGGATGCCAGCCCGGCCTGCAGCGGTGGCCAAGGCCAGGTCGGTGCCGGGTCTGGAAATACCGGACAGGCCCATCGGCGCGACGCCCAGCGGCATCGCGTACTCGCGCCCGAACAGCATGCTCTTCTGGGTTCGTTGGGAAGTGTCCATCAGATAGCGCGGCACCAAGCGCACGGTGTCGAAGGCGGCGCGATTTCGGGCCATCCCGATCCCGTCCTCGACGCCACCTTCGACGTAACCAAGCACTGCGCGAGGCAGATGACTGCGAGCGCAGTGCCGCAGATCTTCGATGTTGACGGCATTCTCGAAATTCATATCATGGTCCTTGCTCAGCTGTAGCCCATTCCCAGCGCGTTTACCTGCAAGGCATAAACAGACTGTGAGGCGGTGATGAATAAGCGGTTTCGCTTGACGCCACCGAAGCACAGGTTGGCGGCTCCCTCGGGCAAATGAATTACGCCTATCCGGGTGCCGTCGGGGGCGAACACATGGACCCCGTCGGCATCGGGTTCACCCCAGCCCACCGCGGCCCAGACGTTGCCATCGGTATCGACTCGAAAACCGTCGGTGGAGGCGGTGCCAAAGTCACAGAAGACCCGCGGCTTGCTCAGGCGCCGCTGGTCGATCACATCAAACACATGGATCTGGCGCGGATGCCCACGCTTGTGCGAAGCACCGGTGTCAGCGACATAAAGCAAGCTGTGGTCTGGCGAAAAAGCCAAACCATTCGGCTTTTCAAGTGTTTCATCGACGATGCTCGCGGCGCCGCTGTGCGGATCGACCCGATAGACGCGTGTCGGTAGTTCGAGCTCTCCCTTGTCGCCTTGATCATGAGACAGCAGACCGTAGCCGGGATCGGTGAACCAGATGCCGCCATCGGGATGCACGACGATGTCGTTGGGCGAATTCAGGCGCTTGCCCTCGAACTGATCGAGCACCACGGTGATCGTGCCGTCGATCTCGGTTCGGGTCACTCGGCGACTGCGGTGTTCGCAAGTCAGCAGCCTGCCTTGGCGATCACGGGTGTTGCCGTTGGCGTTGTTGGTGGGCTGGCGAAAGACGCTGACCTGGCCGCTGTCCTCGCACCAGCGCAACATCCGATCATTGGGAATATCGCTCCAGATCAGGCTTCGCAAGTCGCCAAACCACACCGGACCCTCGTTCCATCGGCCACCCGTCCAGATCCGCTCTAGGGCGGCACTGCCGACGCGGTAGCGCGCGAAACGCCGATCGAGGTGCTCGATCGCGGGATCCGGATAACGCACCGGCTTTGTCCAGTCACGATCAAGCAGTCGGTCGGTCATCGTCGCGCGCTCCTGTTTCAACAGATCAGACCCTGGCGCTCAGCGCGCCAGGAACTTCCCGGGGCGACGCTCGGAAACGGCACGCAGGCCTTCTTTGTTGTCCTCGGTGCGGGACAGCCACGACTGCTCTGCGCCTTCGCGATCGGTCTGCTCCTGAACATGTCCGGCGAGGTGACGACGCAAGGTCAAGCGCGTCGACTGCACCGCCAGTGGCGCGTTCTCAGCGATCGACGCCGCAAAAGCCAGCGCCGTCTCTCGCACCGATGCCAGCGGCACCAAGCGATCGGCCAGGCCCCATTGCAGCGCGGTTTCGCCATCGATGCGAACGCCGGTGAGGAACATTTCAGCGGCGCGCTGCTGGCCGATCAGCCTGGGCAGGGTATGGGTCAGACCGAAGCCCGGATGGATGCCGAGCTTGACGAAGTTGGCCGCAAAGCGCGCCTCGGGACTCGCGATCCGGAAATCGGCGAACACCGCCAGGCCGAACCCACCACCGATCGCCGGGCCTTGCACCGCGGCGACCACTGGCTTTGTGTTAGCGAAAAGCCGCACTGCCTCTTGGTACAGCGGATTGCGACTGCGCGGCACCGAGTCGTCAATCACCGACGGCCCGCGATTGTCGAAGTTGGCGCCAGCGCAAAAGGCCTTGCCTTCAGAGCACAGCACGATCGCCCGACACTCGACGACACGGTCCAGTTCTTCAAGCGCATCGGCCAAATCGCGGATCAAGGCGTGGTCGAAGAAATTGTTCGGCGGTCGACGAATCTCGAGCTGCGCGACATTGGCGCTCAAGGTTACCGCGACATCACCATAGCGTTCTTTCAGCATTGCTCATTACTCCGGTCAGGCCCGTGGGCCACACACTGGGCCGACGGACACGTCGGCGGCTAATCACCTCGGAACCTCTCGGCCCCAGGTGAGATGATGCCTGCAGCGCGCGAACCGCGCCATAACCTGCGCTTCACAGAGTTCTTTTGAATGCAGTCAAGGTCGAAAACAAGGGAAAACCCTTTGTCATATGACTTCGCGCCAGGGCGACTGAGTTGGCGAGACGCAGGTGTTGGTGCCTGTCGATGTGGCGAGTCACTGCAATATCCTGGTGACGCTGGCGCAAATCCAACAGCAAGCCGCTTCTCTGATCTGATATTTAGAGTGATAGCTTGGTCGCTAGGGTGTCAGCGCCGCGACCCGTTTTTTCAGGGTCGCCAGCGCGGACATGTTCGCTTGCTTGATGGCCTCGATCGGGGGCGGCTCGACGCTGATGTCGCCGCTGGCAGCGGCGACATGACAGCCCTGCGCCACGGTCCGCCTTCGAGAGGATCGAAGCGGACGCCGAGATCGTGCTGGTGGCGGCTTCTGTGACTTCGTCTCTTTGAGAGTCGCCGACATACTGGCCCTGCGGGCGGTCGATTCAATGACTGAAGCGCTTCAACACGTTGTCGAGGATTCGCGAGATGTCGTTGTTGAAGTGATCGACCGGCAATGAACCGCAGAAGGTGATCGAGCCGACTGAGAACACTTCGCCACCGCCGGGGCAGTCGAACCAGGTCATGTCGGCGCGGATCAAGGCCTTGTGCGTTTGACCGGGGATGGTGGTGATGTGCGTGAGCTGCTCTTCGGGCACGAGCATCCAGGGCGCCTCAGGGGGATGGTTCTCCGAGGCGGCCACGACGATGGCGCTCTCGGGCGAGCCAAGGCGCTTGTCGACGCGGTCGAGTTCGAAGCCGGCTGCGCCGCGGCCGGAGAACCCCTCGCCGCCGACGGTCTCGGCCGTGACGCCGTCGAAGATCCAGCTGACCTTCGGATGGGTGCGTGCAGCAGGATTGATGCGGTAGTGTGAGCCGACGAAATTGCCTTGCGCGGTAAAACCGACGCCGACTAGTTTTTGCGGCGGTCTGGCATTGCGCCGCCACAGCCCGCCGTATTGCGAGTCATATTGGTTGTAGTACTCGCCAGGCTCGGCAGCCCAGGCCCGGATTCCGCCTTCGCCGCGGCGAATTTCGACGATACCGTCGCGGGCAGGGTCGAGCGCGATCTTCCAGTAGAACCCGTTGCCCCCGAGGTAGACAAGCTTGCCACCGGTGTCTCGGTAGCTTTGCAAAGCGTCGAGCATCTGCGCCGTGTGGTATTCGGGGTGTGAGCCGGTCACGACGACCTTGTATTGCTCGAGAAGCGCCTTGCCCTCGCGGTGCAATTCGTCGTCAGTGATGAGATCGACGTCGTGCCCCATGTGGGCAAGCCACATCAGCAAGTGACTGTCTGCGGGATAGTGGCGCAGGCCCGAGCCGCGGATTTCCGGGTAGGGGTAGGTGATGTAGCCGATGCGCAGGTTGAGCATCGGACGTCGCCAACTGACCAGTGCGATACCGGAGCCATCGGTGTGGTAGTTGTAGGTCGACAAGCCGTAGTCGCGATGCTCGCCGGGGTTGTAAGGATAGGCATGCCAGGCTTTTGACTGCGCGACATGGGCCTCTCGCCAGGCTGGATCGTTCATCCATTCGGGTCGGGCGTGATTGCCGTAGACCGTGTAGGTGTAAGTCGAGACAAGAACTGCAATCTTGGCATGGGCCTGGCCTTTCGGCGGCACGACAAAAAAAGGAATGTTTTCCTCGACATCGCCGGCTTTGAGCAGCAGCGCGTAGGCATCGGATTTGAAACCTTCGGGCAGCGTGACCGCATGCGTGGCTGGCCAGCAGCAGTCGTCGAGATCGTCGTCATGAAAGTGGATGGCACCGTATTGCTCGGGCGCATGGCGAAAGCAGTGTTCCTGTCCGGTCCAGAGCGAGCCGCATACCGCGCGAGTCGGCGTGTTGATGAGCTCGCCGTGATGCCCTTGGGGTCCGGTGTCGACGATTCGATTGGTGTGCATCTCCAGCGAAAAGTCCCAGGCGCCGATGCAGGCGTCGCGTCTCGCATCGGCTGATGCATCGGCACCCTGGCGGGTATGTGCTTGAGACATCAGCACGGGACGCTCGAGGCGCCCGTTGAACGTGTCGACCGGGGCTGTGTCGCTGGCGCTGCCAAGACTCAGGCGGCGTGACTGCGCATCCAATCTGGGGGTCCCCGACAAGAGCCTGATCACGGTTTGGGCTGCCGCCCGATCCGCGTGCGGTGTTGCCGTCAGGCTCATTGTTCTGCCCGCTGAGTCAACGCTCAGCGTGACGCTGGTCCAGGCATTCAGCGACACCGGCAATTCGGTTTCAACCGTGGCCTGGCCGGCAGCGCTGCCTATCGTGCCGCGCAACACCAGCGCGGGGGTGAGCTCGATCTCGATGCCACTGCCACTGTGGTCGAGGCAGGACATGATGACTTGGCGGCGCGTCAACGCGAGCGTCGGATGGATTTGAAGTGAAAAATTGCAATCGCTGACTTGATTCAACATGCCCGCAGGTCCGACGACGGCATAGGAGCCAGCGGGAACGCTTTGCGGACCGGGTTCGGCAAGCGTTGTGACATCGACAGCGACCGGTTCGGTCTTGATACCGCCGATTGCCGGATTGGCGTCCGCGCAGCGCACGCGCACGACGCTTGCCGAGACCGCGATGCCCGTCGAATTGGCGACGTGAAACTTCAGCGTCTGCCCGGGGCGGGCGGACAGGCGTTCGGCATAACCGGTGAGTGGAAGCATTCTTGACTCCGTGACAGATCGAATGGGGGTGGGTATTTGTGCCGTGCAAGGTCACGACAGCCCGCCGCGAACAGCCAGCAGATCAGTGC
>Ga0214919_10005965_pt1 | contig 16953 bp, 15 predicted proteins | sample LL1503_MetaG_FD_177994 | JGI IMG/M metagenome (GOLD analysis project Ga0214919, IMG submission 177994) | Freshwater microbial communities from Lake Lanier, Atlanta, Georgia, United States - LL-1503 | ecosystem: Environmental > Aquatic > Freshwater > Lake | place: USA: Georgia | collected... | reverse complement strand
GTCAGGCAGAGGAGAGGTTCCTGTGGCCAACGCCATCACCAATATCGGCGCGAGCTCGACCACGACCGACAAGCACGCTTTCCCGGTTGGCGCGCAGAGCCTGTTCAACAGATGTCCCGATGGCTCGCCTCCTTTACGCTCCCTCAAAGCGTCCGCCACGGGGTTGGACGTCCTTATGTTTGAACCGATTGTCTCCAGTCATGGTGCTGCCGTGGCTGGCCGTTCGACCGCGACTGCTATGCCCTGTCCGCCACCGATGCACAAAGTCGCAAGTCCCCGTTGAACATCGCGGCGCTGCATCTCATGCAGCAATGTCACGAGTACCCGACAGCCCGAAGCGCCGATCGGGTGTCCAAGTGCCACGGCGCCTCCATTTACGTTGACGCGGAGGGGGTCAAGCCTCAACAAGCGACGTACTGTGAGCGACTGAACCGCGAACGCTTCATTTGCTTCGATGAGATCTACATCCTCAAGCTTCCACCCCGCCCGTATCAAGCACCGCTGGGTCGCCGCGACGGGACCTTCCCCCATGAATGCAGGGTCGATCCCGGCGGTTCCCCACGCCACGATCCGCGCCATGATGGGCAGACCCTGTTGCATCGCATGGTCTTCACTCATTACAAGGACTGCTGCTGCGCCATCGTTCAGTGTGGAGCTGTTCCCCGCGGTCACTGAGCCGTCCGCCCTGAACGCGGGCCGAAGCATTGAGAGTTCCAGAAGGTTCGTGTCGAGTCGCGGCTGCTCGTCCCGCACGAAAAAAGTTGCGATGCCCTTGCGCGCTTTTACGGACACCGGAACGATCTCCCGCTCGAAGCGGCCCGCCGCGATGGCCGCCAATGCCCTCATATGCGACTCCACTGCGAACACATCCTGTTCTTCGCGGGTTATACCGTGCCGCTGCGCAAGGTTCTCCGCAGTAGTTCCCATGTGATAATCATAGAAAGCGTCCCACAGACCGTCTTTCACCATCGTATCGAGCACAGTGCCATGGCCTAGTCGTAGTCCAGTGCGCAGTCCCGGCACTACGTAGGCGGCCTGACTCATGTTCTCCATACCGCCTGCGACCACTACTCGCGCGTCGCCCGAGCGGATCGACTGGGCAGCGAGGACGACCGCCTGCAGCCCTGAACCACAGACCCTGTTCACGGTCAACGCAGGAGCGCTATAGGGAACGCCACCAGCAACTGCCGCCTGCCGGGCCGTGTTCTGCCCCTGCCCTGCGGTCAGCACGTGACCCATGACGACGTCATCGATCTGCTCGGGAGGCACGCCTGCGCGTTCGATTACGGCGCGGATGACCGTTGCCCCCAAGTCCACCGCGCGCACGGGAGCCAGAGCCCCTTGGAAACTGGCAATTGCCGTCCGGGCGGCAGAAACGATGACAGCATGGATCATGTCAGGCCCATCCTTCAAAATTGCATCTCGGGTACGCCCGAGTCGGCATGCAGACGACCGCTCGTGGAAGCAACAATCTGGTCGATGCCGACGCCGGGCGCGCGCTCCTGCAGCACGAAAGCGCCATCGGCGATTTTGAACAGTCCAAGATCGGTGATCACACGCCGGATGCAGCTGCTGCCGGTAAGCGGCAGCGTGCAACATTCCAGCAACTTTGAATCACCATCCTTCGACGTGTGCATCATCGTAACGATGATGTTCGCCGCGCCGGCGACGAGGTCCATCGCGCCGCCCATACCCTTCACTAGCTTGCCAGGGATCATCCAGGAGGCGATGTTGCCCAGGGCATCGACTTCGAATGCACCCAGTACCGTGAGGTCCACATGACCGCCGCGGATCATTGCGAAGGAATCCGCCGAGGAGAAGAATGCGGCCCCCGGTAGTGCGGTCACGGTCTGCTTTCCGGCATTGATCAGGTCTGCGTCGACCTGTGCATCCGTTGGAAAGGGTCCCATGCCCAGCAGGCCGTTCTCGGATTGCAGCATCACATCGATGTCGCGCGGAACATGGTTCGCGACCAGGGTCGGAATACCAATTCCAAGGTTCACATAGTCGCCGTGACGGATCTCGCGGGCAACGCGCCGGGCCATCTGATCTCGCGTAAGTGCCATGGGGTGTTCCCTTCAGTCGTTGCGCACAGTTCGGTTCTCGATCCGCTTCTCGAAGCGGCCCAGCAAAACCTGGTCCACGTAAATACCAGGTGTGTGAACGTGGTCCGGGTCGAGCATTCCGGGTTCCACGATCTCCTCGACCTCCGCGATGGTGATGCGGCCAGCAGTCGCAACCGACGGGTTGAAGTTGCGCGCGGTGTGACGGTAGACGACATTGCCGTACCAGTCTGCCTTCCAACCCTTCACGAGCGCGAAGTCCGCAGTAAGCGACCTCTCCAGGATGCAGGGCCGGCCATCGAAATCGCGGACTTCCTTTCCATCTCCAACCGGCGTGCCGTAGCCGGTGGCGGTGAAGAAGGCCGGGATACCCGCGCCGCCGGCGCGCAGTTTTTCAGCGAGCGTGCCCTGCGGCGTAAGCTCCACGTCGATTTCGCCGGCGAGCAGCTGACGTTCAAACTCCGCGTTCTCGCCCACATAGGATGCGATCACCTTGCGGATCTGGCGGTTTTCCAGCAGCAGGCCCAGGCCAAAGCCGTCGACGCCGCAGTTGTTCGAGATGACAGTTAGGCCGCGCGTGCCACGGCGGCGGATTTCGGCGATCAGATTCTCAGGAATCCCGCAGAGGCCGAAGCCGCCGACCGCAACTGTCATGCCATCTCTGAGCCCCTCGAGGGCCTCGGCATAGCTCACCACGCGCTTATCCAAACCCGCCATCGTTATCCCCACCTGAAAGAAGGGATCTAATCTGCAATGAAAACAGGTAAGCAGAGAAGTTTATAATTCGTTGCGATTGATAAAAATGGTAAATAAATGAAGATGACCCCCCGTCAGCTCAGAGCCTTTGTTGGCGTCGCGAGAAGCCTCAGCTTCGCGCGTGCCTCCGAGCAGCTACACCTCTCGCAGCCCGCGCTGAGCCTTACGATCCGTGATCTGGAGCGTGCCCTCGGCGGACGGCTCTTCAGCCGGACTACTCGGCAGGTGCGGTTGACGCCGGAGGGCGCGGACCTGCTACCGCTCGCCGAGCAACTACTGGCGGACTGGGAGAGGGTCGGAGAAGGGGTTCGACGGTGCTTCGCGCTCGAGGCTGGCACTCTCGCCATCGCAGCCATGCCAAGTTTCGCCGCAAACAGGCTGCCTGCTCTACTTCGTGCCTACCGAGCTCGGTACCCGGAGGTAGCACTCGCGATTCGGGATGTCATTCACGAACAGGTGCTGGAACTCGTCGAGTCCGGTCGCGTGGAGGTCGGCTACTGTTTTGAGCCTGAATCCTCGCCAGGCCTGATATTCGAACCCCTTTACGTCGATCGATTCATCGCGATCGTGCCCCGCGACAATGCACTTGGGAGGCGTCGAACGGTGAAATCCGCGGAGCTACTTGCGGATCGCTTCATCGCACTGGAAAGGCCCTCATCAATGGGACGGCTGATCGAATCCTCGCTGGCCAAAGAAGGCCATCCGTTCGAAGCACGGCTGTACTGCGACCAGTTGACGACTGTGATCCAGATGGTGGCAGGTGGTCTTGGCGTCAGCGTGATCCCGTCGTTGAGTCGCCCCCAGGCAGAGGCTGCAGGAGTGATATGCCTGAACCTCGAGAGTCCGGTGATCTGTCGCGCTGTGGGGTTAGTGCAACGACGGGAACAACAGTGGTCGGCAGCCGCGCAACCACTGGTCGAGATGTCGAGAGCGCAATGCGAGTCAGCGAAAGCACAGGGATCTACGTCTCGGATTCAGAAACGTTTACGGCCCTCTTCGACGGTAGCTGGTCGCTTTCCATAGACTGCCGCTCGGCTCGCTACTAAGGCGCGTCCCATTTCGCTGTTGTCGGTGATGCCGCAACCCTCGGGCATATGGAGCGAATTAAAATATCAGCCTGATCGATTACTCAACTGGCTGGAATAAACCGTCATGTTTGTGCTCGCTCCCCTATTGGGGCCATGGGCCACCATCATCAATTTTCGTGGGATCGACGTCGAGAGCCGTGATGTGATCTGCCCATAGTGATCCGCTGTGTGCGCTGGTCGCGCTTTCCGGGATCTGAGGCAACATAGTGCGATTCCATTCGTTCCACTTCCCGGTTAACCGAAGGTAGGTTTCAGGCAGGCGCGCTTTGAGATTTGCGCGCTCTAGTGGATCGTTAACGACGTCGAAGAGAAAGGTGTTACCCGCGATTTTGAGAGCCTTGTAGTTGCCTTCGCGCACGGCTCGCTGCGCATTGGCCTTATAGCGCCAGAACAGGGTTCGGTTGATCGGGTCGGCGCCATCCACGAGAAATGGCAGCAGGTTTATGCCGTCTGAGGGCAGCTTGGGTTCGTGCGCCTCGCCAGAAGCCGCCAGAAAGGTTGGCAGCCAGTCCATGTGAATCGCAGTCTGTTCGATTACGAGACCCTTCGGGATCTTCCCCGGCCAACTTATCAGCGCTGGCACGCGTATACCTCCCTCCAGTAGCTCCTCCTTTTTTCCAGTGAAAGGCCAAGTGTTGGAAAAACGCTCGCCGCCGTTGTCGCTCGTGAAGAGGACGATCGTGTTTTCAGCTTGCCCGGTCTGCTCCAATGCCTCTAGCAACAGCCCGATTTGTCTGTCCATTGCCTCGACCATACGAACGTATGTTTGAAGCGTACCGCCGTCATAGTGGAGTTTGGACTTGCCGGTTAGGCGCTTGGACTCGGCCTCGTCGCCCGGATCCTCCCATGGCCAATGAGGCGCGCTAAAGTGAAGGCTCATGAACTGTGGAGCTCTACTGCGGAATTGCTCGTGAACAATTTCTACGGCGCGTCGTCCCAGCAACTCAGTCAGATAACCCGGTGTGCCAACAGCCTCGTAGTCTTCACGTAGTTCTGGGTGGTCGAAGTAATCGATTGAGCCCCGCTCGAATCCATAGAAATAATCGTAGCCGCTCTTGAGTGGATCGAAATTAGGCAAAGGACCAAGGTGCCACTTGCCGATGAGGTGGGTCCGGTATCCCATCTCCTTGAGGGCTGACGGCAGCGTAGGATGTCCAGGCGGCAGGCCGAGTTGCTTGCTCCGGTCAAGCGGCTCTTCCAGCCCGATCGGAACGCGGTACTGATAGCGCCCTGTGATGATGGCTACCCGAGAGGCAGTGCATACCGCAGAGTTCGCGTAGGCCTGAGAAAGCAGTGCGCCGTTCTTGGCAAGCGAGTCAATGGCAGGCGTCTTGATGTGGGTAGCGCCGTAGCAAGAGCAGTCGGCGAGTCCCATGTCATCAGCCAAGATGAAAATGATGTTGGGCTTGGGCTGAACACTTAATGCTCTCGCTTTCCTCGAAAAAACGAAAGTCGCACCGCCACCTAGCCCCATGCCAACAAATGAGCGCCGGCTAATGCGTGGTTTTTTCCGATTCATATTGGCCCCACTAGATTTTCACGCAGAGTTCAATTCTGGCGAGCGAATATTTACGCCCCTGTGCTTTCCGCATTTTGCAGGCCAGGCAGAGGCGATGAGGGCAGACAGGATTTTCCATCTGTAGAGTGTCGCGCTAGATTTTGTGCGCTGACGCTTGTCACCACAAATATGGATCGGATCGAGTTCAATAGGAAGAATGGATCGCGGACAGCGAGGGTTCTGGCAAATCTTTGAGCGCCGTTTGGATGGCCGCTATAGCCACTACTTCGTCGCCGAGCCGTTCGCATAGCTGCAGCGCTAGCCGCGCCAAAAACAGCGTCTCGCGCGTACTGCCGGCGACGCTGACGCCCTGCGCTAACTCGGTATAGATGCGGTCGCGCGGCGTACTCGTAACGGCCGGAGATGCGGTGTCGATAATGCCGGGTTCCAGCCCTTTTGCACGGCGCAGTGCGGCGCGCACGGCTGCTTCGCTGCAGCACTTCCAGCGTGCCGCCACATGACCGTCGGGTCGCAGCAGGTAGCCGCTGCTGGCAATACCGTCAAACGCTTGCGAGAGCTGGCTGTCGGCATCTACCAGTGCCTGCGGCCAGCAGGCGTCAGTCTGCAATAGTACCGGCACGATCCGCAAACCTTCGATTGGCCGCCAGGCCGGTGGTTCGCCAAAGTGAATCAGTACGAAGCCGGGGCCGACGACCTCTGTGACATGGCTGCAAACGCCGAGCACCGGCACCTCTGGGAGCACTTCACCTGGCGAGGGACCGGACTGCCAAGCGTCGCAGTCCGGAGTGGACAACGGCGAACCGGTGTAGGCCACCGCTGCGGTCTGCCGTGGGTTGATGAGTTCTGCAATGCCGCGGTCCGTACCAGCCAACGACAGCGCAGCTTCGCGCAGCACGTCGAAGCCGCGCGATGGTGGAGACATGAACTCAGTGGTTCGCCGCGCGCTCTCGGCGTTGATGTGGAAGGCCTGCACACGCTCGGTGCTATAGCTGTCGAGTAGCGCATCGCTGCCGCCCTGAATGACGGCGCCGAGCTTCCAGGCTAGGTTGTCGGCATCGTCTAGGCCCGAGTTCAGACCACGCACGCCGAAGATCGGCATCGCGTGCGCGGAATTACCCGCGAACAGCACGCGACCGTGGCGATAGCTGGCCAATGTCATCGCGCCGGCGCGGTATACCGAGCTCCACGCTTGCTGCCAGTGTATATGGCCTTCGCCGATGGCATCGAGATGTCGCTGCACGAAGGCACGCACATTCTCAGGCTGCAATGACTCTTCAGTGTCATCACTGTGACGCAGTTGCCAATCAATGCGCCACAGGTCGTCGGGCTGGCGATGCATCAACACCGTGGCACCGCGATGCCAGGGAGGGTCGAACCACGCGCGGCGTTCGGCGGGGTACTTGCTCTGCAAAAGGATGTCGACAATCACATAACGGCCGGTGTAAGCCGTTCCTTCCAGCGCCAGACCCAAGGCGTTGCGCACAAAGCTCTGGCCGCCGTCGCAGGCCACCACCCAATTGGCGTGCAGCGTGCCTCGACCCAGCGCATTGACCATGCCAAGGCTCACGCCCTCAGCGCTGCCTTCCAGCGCATCCACCGCTGTCGCCCATCGTATGTCTATGGTGCCTGGCACTGCGGCATTGACACGTTCCACCGCAGCAAGCAGCGAGTCCTCGATGTAGTACTGCTGCAGATTGACCATCGGCGGCAGGCGCTGGCCTGCGTATTGCGGCATATCGAAGCGAAACACTTCAGTCTGTTGCCAGAAACTGCGGCCGCCCTTCCAAGGCAGACCGCGTTCCATGATCTCGGGCAAGACGCCCAGCCGGCCGGCAATCTCCAGGCTGCGCCGTGATATGCAGGCTGCGCGGCTACCTATGCAGACACTGTCGTCTGCTTCCAGCAACACGCTAGCCACACCGAGCCGCGCCAGTCCTAGGGCAGTTGCCAGCCCCACCGGCCCACCACCGACAATAGCGACTGTGCACCGTGCCTGTGGCGGCAGCCGGGATGGCGGGAAGTGGCGGTAGACGAAGGGGCCGAGGCTTTCGATGGGGTCACTGGCTGGCATGGCACTCAAAGACTCATGGCGAATGTGGCTATATGGTCGGCCGCCTGCAGCACTAACTCGGGCTGCCCTGCCAGGTAGTGATTGCCGCCGCGGATGTCGATCGAGCGCAGCCTACCGGGCGCAGCGGCGATCCAAGCATCGCGCGTGCTCGGAAAAGTGCTCTGATCAGCGGTGTAGTTCAGCAACAGCACCGGATGCGTGCAGCGCCCTAAATTGGCGGGGCCATCGGCCGCAGAGCGCGATGACCATTGCGACAAGAAACTAGTGAGCGAGCTGACGCGGCCCATGGCATACGCGCTGCAATTTACCGTTTTCGGATTGCCCCAGACGCTGCCAACGACGCGATCATTAGCGTCGAGTGTGAGGTCGAGGCAGCGCGGGTCTGCGTGTGTCCCGTGTATGGCGAATACCTGATCGGCCGCCGGCGAGCCCGCACCATGTACCCCACGCAAAACAGCTAGTCTGCTGTCGACCCAGGCTTCGATTCGCGCCAGGCGAGCTGCCTGTGCTGCGCTAAAGCGCTGCAGAAAGGCGCTGTCATAGGGAGGCTGAATAGCGCCGCTGTATATATCAAGCGAGGGCTCAGTGGTCAGCGGGTCGTTCTCGTCGACTACGGCAGGGTCGATCCACTGCGACAGCAGCCGCGACCTGCCTTCGTGCGCGGCGCACAAGGCCAGGCCATCAATGGCCGGAAGGTCAGCTGGTACAATATGCGTCTGCCCGCCATGCAAGAACTCCGTGGCAGTGATCTGCTGGCTCTGCGCTGCATAAAAGCTGGACAACGCAGCTCCTCCGGAGTTGCCGATCAGCAGCACTTTGACATACCCACGCTCGCGCAGAAAGGCAACACCAGCGCCCAGGTCTTGGATCGCACGCTCCATCAGCAACATCGTGTCATTGCCTGCATAGCGGCTATTCAGGCCCATGCAGGCAACGCCGCGCGCAGCCAAGGGCGCGCTCAGGTAGTGGCCCATAAAATTGCTGGTCGGATGCATGACGATTGCCGCAACTCGGCTATGCGCCAATGGCTCGCGCAAAGCGCCCCAGATACGCGGACGAAGCATTTGCAGGCCAGATTGGCTTTCAAGCGCCGCTCCGGGCTTTACGTCGATTGCAACCAGGCGCAGTTCTTCAGATTCGAACGCGTTGGGCCTCACCTCGCCGTCCACGCTACAAGGTCGGCGCGTGCCCGGGCTGCTAGCTGCTGCATCTCGGCATCGTCCACCGTCGGCACCGTCAGTTCAACGCGCAGGCCGTTGGGGTCAAAGAAATAGATCGACTGGATGATGTGATGGTCAGTCGGCCCTACCACATCGACGCCGGCCTGAAGCAGGCGCGCGAGCGCGGTACTCAACGCGTCGAGGGACGCGACACGCAGTGCTATGTGGTTGACCCAGGCCGGCGTATTGGGCGAGGGCTCCGCTGCAGTGTCGTCGCCGAGGTCAAAAAAGGCGATGTTCGAGCCGTCGCCCATACGGAAGAAGATGTGAACGTAAGGACAGTATTCGCCGGTAGAGGGCACGTTGTCAGCACGGATTACGTGCACCAGCGGTAGGCCGAGCAGGTCTTCGTAAAAGTGGCGAGTCTGCTCGGCATTGCGGCAGCGCCACGCGAAATGGTGCAGACCCTGAATCGGCGGCGCCGTCGCAACGGCAGAGTCGTCGGGCGGCGTCGTCATGGCGCAGTGGGGTTGTTTGGGTTGCATTGGATCGGTGAGCGCACTCATAAATTAATTTGATCCTTACTCTTGTCAGCCCGTCTTCTGTTGGTCAGCGGTTGCGCAACAGATGAGCACTAATCTCACGCCGTACCGAGTGTAGAGAAAAAAATATGCTCAATCAGTCCCATTAGGGAGGGACAGAAAGAACGTGCTGCGTGGGCTAGGATCTTAAATCGTGAATATAAGTGTCATGCCAACGCTAATCTTCGATCAGCGCAGTCCCCCGATGAGAGACATATCTAGCGCGCCATACTTGCGATCACGGCCGACAGTGAAAAGGATCATCTGATGCAGTCGAGATCACAAGCTTGGTGCTTCGACGTGTACCGTTTGCCAACAAGGTTGATGACTGCAATGTTCCCAGTCGTATCGGTGGTTCTTCTGCATATGGCCCCAGCTTTCGGCGCTGTTGCGAGCCCCGTCATGCCCGACGCGCAAGTGATGAACAGTGCTGCCGCAACGCTAAAGGCGGCGCCTCTGAATGGCATTTGGTTCAGAACGCAGGGCGCAGAGAACACATTCAAGGACGGGATAGAGATGCCGCCCTACAACCTAGAGTGGACGAAGAAGAACAACGAAATCCAAAAGCGACGCCTTGCAGGGCAGTCGATTGATGACCCCAGCCTTCGATGCATTCCATTCGGCATGCCTAGAGTGATGATTAGTGCGACGTATCCTTTCGAGATTCTTGTGACTCCAGGGCAGATCACGCTTATTCAAGAACTTGATTCTGAAGTAAGGCGGATATTCCTCAATCAGGAGCACCCTCCAGTTGAAGAGCTAGATTCTACATATGAGGGGCATTCGGTCGGTCGTTGGGATGGTGACACTCTGGTCATCGATACCATAGCCATACGTTCGGAGACGCCCATTGATCGTCTCTACTATCCCAGAAGTGAAGAGATGCACGTCGTTGAGCGCTGGCGACTTCGGGATCTAAATACGTTGGAAGTCGAGATCACTTTGCATGATCAAGTTGCCCTCGTCAGACCTTGGTCTGACATAAAGACATTTGCGCGCCAGAGTGGTGAATACATTCACGAGTACATATGCGCGGAAAATAACGAGCGTGTCCAACCGCTAGTCAGCGAATAAAAGCTCGAAAAGGTCTAGCGAAGATCCACACGTAGTGGACGTCGCAGAAAAATTTAAAAAAATTTATTGGGGGATTATTAATGTCAAAAAATAGACACGGCTTTCAGTATGGGGACTATTCCGCGCTGCTGACAGTAGCGCTGTTCGCCATAGGTTCAGCCGAAGTACAGGCAGCTGCCTCCGACGTGGAACTCGAAGAAATTCAGGTCACGGGCTCACGCATCCAGCGCAGCGGCTTCGAGGCGCCCACGCCCACCACAATAATTGGCGCTGCGGAGATCGCGGCGCGAGCTGCGCCGCGAATCAGCCAGATTCTATTTGAGATCCCGGCCATGCGCCCGACTGCGACCGCAACGCCGTTCTCGGCTTCTGCCGGCGGCACGTTTGCCAATTTGCGCAATCTCAATCCTGGCGGAAATGTCCAGACCGCGACTCGCACGCTGGTGCTCGTGGACGGCCGGCGTATCGTCGGCAATACACTCACCGGTCTGGTGGACCTTAATGCTATTCCTTCCAGCCTAGTCGAGCGCGTCGAAGTAGTCACGGGCGGCGCGTCTGCTGCATGGGGTTCGGATGCTGTAGCCGGCGTCACCAACTTCATCCTTAGGAAAAGGATCGACGGATTTGAGGGCAATATTCAGTCCGGGCAGTCCGAGCGTTCCGACACGAAGAATGAAACCGTGAGTCTGGCTTGGGGTACCAATTACGCCGCTGGTCGCGGCAATGTCATGATCGCTGGTGAATTTGATCACCTCCATGACGTCGGAAAGGTCGGTTCTCGTGACTGGGGCAATGACCAGTGGGGTTTGCCCAGCGGCACACTGAATGGCATCACGGTGAGCCGTATAGTGACCAAGGGCGTAGTCACCTCAGGCGTCACCTACGGCGGTGTCATAACCTCCGCAACTGGTGCGCCGCTGCCGACCACCGGGCCGACCAGCGCGTTGAGCGGCATACAGTTTGGTGCTGGCGGCGTGCCGCAGCCCTTTACCTACGGCACGCTTCTCAGCAACAACCAGATGGTTGGTGGAAGCGGAGCAGATCTCTCAGGCTTGGCGAGCGTCGCCGCACCGGTTACACGCAAGAACCTCTATCTGCGTACCACTTATGATCTCAGCGGTTCAGTGAAGGGGTTTGCCGAGTACTCGTATGCGAACGCGGACTCTACGGTGGGGACCATGCCGATGATGGTGCCCAATGGCGATAAGGTTTTGACGATCCAGCGCGACAATGCCTATCTGCCAGCTTCAGTCCGCGCCACGATGGTCACGAATAATCTGGCGTCCTTCGGACTAGGCCGCATAACCCCAGAATTTGGCATTTATTCCATTGGTGAGTCTGGAAGTGATGCGCGTCGCTTCGCTGCGGGTCTGGATGGGAAGATTGGCCAGGGCTGGGTCTGGGATTTGTCCGTTGGCAGCGGTAAGACACGCTACTACGATCGGATTCCGAACAACATCAGGAATCCGAACCTGCGTGCGGCGGTTGATACGGTCATCGGGCCCAATGGGTCTGCAATCTGCCGCGTTAACTCCTTGGTTGCGGCCGACATCGCTATCGTTAACGCTGCGACCTACCAGGGCCGCAGCGCTGATCCGAATTGCGTGCCGGCCAATCCCTTTGGTCCTGGTTCCTTGACACCCGCGGTAGCCAGCTACGTGCTTGGCACCAGCTTTGCCATGGCCGACATCAAGCAGGAAAGCGCCGGCGGCTCTATACAGGGTGAACCGTTTTCAACCTGGGCCGACAGCGTCTCGGTCGCTGTAGGCTTCGACTACCGCAAGGACAGCGTCGACCAGATTGCGGATCCTAGCGCCCAGACAACAACCTCAGCCTTCCAGACCGGACTGTGGCAGTTCAGTAACCGGCGTCCGCTGGTCGGCTCCTACAAGGTTAAGGAGCTATTCGCTGAAACGGTTGTCCCGCTCGCGAAGGACCTGCCATTCGCCAAGACCCTTGATCTCAACGCCGCCGTTCGCGGCACCGACTACAGCACCAGCGGTTCGGTTACATCCTGGAAGACTGGCCTGACCTATGCACCGATCGACGGCCTTTTGTTCCGCGGCACTAGGTCCAAGGACATTCGCGCTGCGAACCTCGTGGAGCTATTCACACCTGGGGTCTCCCAAGTGGGTGCCATCGTAGACTATGGACGTACCGGAAATCCGACCGCCTCCGTGCCCACCACCACCATTGGCAATGCAGCACTTAAGCCTGAACGGGCTGATACCACCACCTTTGGTGTCAGCTGGCAGCCGTCTGGTACGGGTCTCAGGGCTTCGGTCGACTACTTCCAGATCAAGCTGAAGAACGCTATCGGTTCTATCGGTGGGCAGTCGATCGTGAGTGCCTGCTACGGCGCCACGCCATTCACGTCCGCGAATTCGAGCTACTGCAGCCTGATTTCGCGCGACAGCACTGGCCTGATCACCAACGTGAACAATTCCACGTTAAACCTAGCCTTCACCAACACCAGTGGTGTGGACATGGAACTCGCATATCAGCTCCGACAGAACTGGTCGTTAAGGTTGCTTGCTACTCATCTTAATTCGCTTGAAGTCAATAACGGCGTCGTGACCATCGACCGCGCTGGCGAAATCGGAAACTCGCGCTGGCGCTATACGGCCAGCACGACGTACACGAACGGGCCGCTGACAGCGTATCTGCAGGCACGCTACCTTTCGTCGGCCCTTATCGACGTTACATACATGGCAACGGACATCTCGGATAACAATGTACCTGCCCGCACGTACTTGAACGGATCAGTGCAGTACACGATCAAGGACAGTGCTAACAGCAACCTGCAGGTCTTCCTAAATGTGAATAACCTGCTGGACCAGGATCCACCCATAGTGCCGTCGGCGAATACCGCCGCCGGTCAGATTCCGCTGGCACCGGACTACGACAAGATCGGCCGATATTTCATGGCGGGTCTGCGGTTCAAGTTCTGATCCCTACGGGGCGCAGAATGAGGCAGTACAGATAGTCACTCACGGGACCGTCCAGGCACATGCTGATCAATGAAGGCATGTGTTTGGAAATATAAATCTACCGGAACTTGAAAATGGGGAGTAGAGCTATGACGAGGTTTTCAGTTGCTGTAGCTGCGGCAATTGCTGGGTTGATGGCGGGAACCGCACTTGCTCATCATTCCTATGCAATGTTCGATCAAGACAAGTCGCTGACCATCAAAGGTGCTATCACCCGGTTTCAGTGGACAGCACCCCATTCGTGGATCGATGTAGCTGTGACGGACTCCGCCGGGAAGGTTAGAACCTGGGGCATTGAAACTGGGCCACCATCCGCTCTGTCTCGTCGAGGCTGGAAGAAGAATTCCTTGAAAGCTGGCGACCAAGTTGTGGTGGAGCTTCATCCATTAAGGGCAGCAGGTTCGATCGGTGGTGCGCTGATTAGCGTGAAGAACACCTCTACGGGAGAGGTCTTTCTTGATAGAGGGGAGTTGCAGCGTCGCGATGCACAGTAGTACTTGATAACAAGCCGCCGCCGCTTGGATCGGGAAAATAAGATTTAGCTTGATGCCCTAATAATTACAAGACTAAATTACATCGGCTGAGACCGCGATTTGGTCGAAGGCCGCGTAGCCGGTTTATGTCGGCGCAGCGCGCGCTGGCAGGCTGCAAGTTTGATGACTGGCCAGTGGCGAGCGGTCGGGTTTCCTGAGCCAGACGTGGATGCAGGCAAACGCATCTTCGTTCGCAGGGACACAATGATTTCAGAATGGTCCGCGCCAGCTCCATGCCCAAGCCCAAGCCCAAGCCCAAGATCCGAATGTAGAACCGAGCGGTGGCCTCAACGCCACTTGCGAGCAAGTCGCTTGATTGACTATAAGCGGTATCTGGTCCGTATTCGGTGTCGGATGCGAATTCGTAGCAGCCGCCGATTCGGCTTATTGCGCCTACGGTTTTGGAATAGGATTGGGGACTACAAAGCATCTATCCTCCTTTGCGAGTGACCTCAGAAATGTTTTTGGGAAAAGACATAGGTGGCTCAACCGCCGCTCAGTTGCGCAGAGGTGATCATGCTCAATGAACCTTCAATATGCCGACCGACAGATCCCGGAGTGCTGCTGCGTCCGTTAATAGAATTGATCGGAGAGAGCGGATTTAGGGGGGAGTTGCTCAAGCTCCTGAACAGAACCTGTGGGGCGGATCATTGTGCTATTTTTTCGATCGATGGCCTGAGTCCTACAGAGCTTGCCGCAGCAAGTCTGGATGGAACGGATGCAGCACACCTTGGCGCCGGTATCTACGTCCGGGGGCAATTCTGGCGACGAGATCCCACTATGTCTGCTGCGCGGGAGCTCGGCCATTCGGAATCACCGAATCTCTTCCGCCTGGACATTGCCGCCCTTCAGGACACGGCGCTAAGGGAAATCGTCTACCCGGGCATCGGTGACCGCTTGCTGCTCACCGGTCCGACCCGGATGGGCAGGCTTGCACTTAGTATTCTGAAATCCGGCGGTGGAAATCGGTTCGGCGGGGCGGAGATGACCGCTCTCACCCAGATATCTCTCATGCTGCTCACAATTGTTGGGAAGCATGCGCGCACTGTTGGACAGCAGCAGGGATTACTCAGGGCATTACGCTCTTTGAAGGATATCGAGAGCTCCTTCGCATGCATCGCGAAGCAAATTCCACGTCGCGAAAGTGAAGTTTGTGCCCGTTACATCTTTGGCATGTCTTCGGCGGGCATTGCCTTGGATCTATCAATCGGCGAAGAGACGGTTGCAACCTACAGAAAACGTCTCTACGAAAGGCTCGGAATCTGCACGCAAAGAGAAATGTTCGTCTGGTATGTCTCGAGTCTGCTTAAAGCGTCTGCAGACCAAACGGCTCACTAAATAGTGTGCGCCGATGTCTTCATGCGGCTAGGTAGCGTCTCCGACATTATCAACGCGAGCAGTGTGCCCGCGAGCGCTGTTGCAAGTGGCACGTACAGCATGAATTCAATGCCGTAATGCTGCGCGATTTGCCCAGACGTTATCGGCCCGATTGTGCCGCCGATGAGCTCTCCCAAGCCGATCACGAGACCAGCAGCGGTTGCTTTCAGTGCTGGAGGCACGGACTCCGCGACTATGGGTCCAGCATTCATGATGATCATCGGATAGACAAAAAAGAATATCTGGAACAGAAGCGCAGCGAGCCTCCACGGTTCGGCGCCAGTGTGGATAAATACCCATAGAAGCACGAACGTTCCCGAGGAGCTTGCCACCATGACAGGCTTGCGTCCCACTCTATCCGAGATAGAAGGCATGATCAGGAGTCCGCACAGGGACCCTACCCCCGTGCTGGAAAGTACCCATCCCATCTGCTGTGTCGTCAACCCAAGATAGTCGGTCATATAGCTGGGCAAAAGTGCGTACGCCACAATGGGACCGGAGACCCAGCATAGAAAACTGCCTATGCAGATCCATACGTTCCGGTAACGGAGCGCCTGCGACCAGGTTGCTGGCGGAGAATTGCCTAAGTGGACTTGCGCACCGTTACGTAAATCCTTGCTCGCCGATTCCTTAGTGTCACGGAGAATCCGATAGAGCCACCACGCGACGAGCAGCCCCGGCAAGGTGGCCAGCACAAATATCCAGCGCCAGTGGATCACCAGGATCAGCTGGGTAATGGCGATTGGAGCAAGGATCTTGGATAGCGTCGTATTGGCGATCTGATATATGCCAGAGGCCAAACCCCGCCTGTCGGGTCTGCTGGCCTCAACCACCGCGATGAGGCTGGCGGGAACGTAAGCGCCCTCTGCCACACCAAGGGCAGCCCGCACGAGCAGCAACGACATCAAACCAGAAGCGAGCCCGGTCGCACCCGCCATTAAGGAAAAAAACACCAGCGCAGGGATTGCCACTTTCCGGCGACCCCAGCGATCGGAAAGACGCCCCGAGGCTATGGCCGCAATTCCATAACCCAGAGACAACGCGGCCGTCACCAGTCCGATGTCCGAGTAACTCAGTCCAAGGGCAGCACGTAGAGTCGGAAAAAGGGGTGCGATCATGAACCTGTCGAGGCCCACGAGGCTAAACCCCGCAGCTAGGGCAGCCACTGACTGCCATTCGTAACGGGTGTCCCACGCCGGTGTCTTTTCTAGATTCATGCTGATGCTGCACCGTCTCTCGCTGAGGATTATTCAGTGTCGCACCGTCTGACAAGTATTGCGGTCCCCGACGGAAGGGACAGTTGGCGCGAATCACCGCAGAGGCACATGCGCCCGCGGACTGCCGGGGTTGGTGCCTTCCGTTCGTGTCTTCTGCATCAGTCAGATCGCGACAGTCAGTACAGCAGTGAGCAGTAGTCCCCGCAAAACCAACCACTTCTAGCAGGAATGGTTCTTCACTCCCACTCAATCGTAGCGACCTGCTTGCTTGTCCTGCTACCGGCGGCTTTGTCGACATCTGGAGTCGATCAGAAGAGCTTCCTGCGGTGATTGATTGACCGCTTGGCAGACGCGACCCTAGTATCGAGGCAACAACAAAGAGGCACGGCGTCAAAAAACGTCAGTCGTCCGCCTCGCCCGGGGGAGTCGATGAAATTGGCAAAGCACCCGATCTGGATCGGCGTCGGCCTCCTCGTACTCGGTCTCGGATCGACGGGAGCCTTTGCACAGCAAAGCGCATTTGG
>Ga0214919_10005963_pt1 | contig 16957 bp, 15 predicted proteins | sample LL1503_MetaG_FD_177994 | JGI IMG/M metagenome (GOLD analysis project Ga0214919, IMG submission 177994) | Freshwater microbial communities from Lake Lanier, Atlanta, Georgia, United States - LL-1503 | ecosystem: Environmental > Aquatic > Freshwater > Lake | place: USA: Georgia | collected... | reverse complement strand
GACTGGAAAATCGCCGTCGCATCGATCCTCTTTCTTCAATGCTTTGCCGTAGTTCAGTATCGCGATTTCACTAAGCTTTTTGACCACCCACCCCTGCGGAATCTCCCCAAACGCCGAAGCCACACGCAGATGGTTTTCATGGCCGGGGAAGCGGAAGTGGACGAACCACTCGCGGTAAAGACCACGGGCCACGGCCTCCAAAATTTTGATGCGACGCTGGCTGTTTTCGATCAGTTCGTCGTAGGCGGAGAGGATACCTGCTATACGTTTTTGAACGGGTAGCGAAGGAGCATTCACCTTAATTTCCGAGAATATAGTTTTATTGATGATTGGTGTCGCAGCACCGCCTGCGTTTGACTTTAATTCATCACGCAGGGTCGTGAGGAGGTGATAAACAAAGAATGGATCGTGCTCTTTTTCGTTGACCACGACAGAGTTGATTTGCTGGTTGGTGAATGACGGACAACGCGTCATACACACTTTTCCAATGGTTGCTCCAATACAGACAACGCAAACCGCAGCTGCTGGCAGCATAAGGCGATTTTGATATTCCTTGCCACTGAGGGAGAGAAACCGATCAGGTTCAACGTAACGAACATCCCAGTCCATATCAGTTGGGGTAATAAATGGGTATAAATTGCCAAATAATTCAGGTTGAGCACTGGGTGGGGTCTTACCAGTAACAACTCGACCTAAATCACCAATACAAATAGAACGAAGTACAGGCATCCTCATGCCCCCAATATTCCAGCTACAGTCACACTAATGGTCTGCTCTAACTCCCTCGCCTGCGCATTCAACACTTCCAACTCCTCATTCAACGCCACAAGCTGCTCATTGAAATCTTCATCGCTGACATCCTCACCAGCAACCACTCCCACATAGCGACCAGGGTTCAGTGACCAACCCTGCGCTTCAATCTCTTGCAGGCTGGCTGCTTTGCATAAACCTGCCACGTCGGCATAAGCGGGTTTATTGCCAAACACTTCTTTGATCTTGGCCAATGCCTCATCGCCACCGAACGTGGTGTCCAAGGCTTCGCCCCGGTACAGCCGCACCAAGTTGGCAATGAAGCCCACTTGCGCGTCCGTCCAGTTGCGGTGGGCACGGTCCACTTGCCGGTAGATGTGCCGTGCATCAATGAACAGCACCGTGTTGGCGCGTGGGGTCTTGGCCTTGCCACGGTCCAGAAACCACAGCGTCACCGGTAGAGTGACCGTGTAAAACATATTGGGGCCCACGGCCACCATCACGTCCACGGCTTTGGCTTCAATCAATTGCTGGCGCAGGGTCTGCTCAGAGCTGCGGGCATCAGATGCCGAATTGGCCATCACAAAACCTGCACGGCCTTTGGCGTTCAACGACGAGTAGAAAAGCTGAATCCACAGGTAGTTGGCGTTGTCGGTGCGCGGCATGCCAAACGGGAAGCGCCTGCCTGCGCCCACCATGTCGGTCAGGCGCTCTTTGTCCACTGCGTTCACGTTGAACGGTGGATTGGCCAGCACAAAGTCAAACTGGCCGGTGGCGTTGTGCGGGTCGTCGTAATAGCTGTTCACGTTGCCACCGTGACGAATTTGGCCTTCCAAGCCATGCACCGCTAGGTTGAGGCGACACAGCCGACCGGTTTCGTCGGTCTTTTCCACGCCGCAGATGGCCAGCTCGGCAGCGGGGTTCTTTTGGTGTTCGGCCACAAAGCGGGCCGACTGCACAAACATGCCGCCCGACCCACAGGCAGGGTCCAAGATGCGGCCATGGAAAGGTTCGATAACTTCCGTCAGCAAGCGCACGATGCTCGACGGCGTGTAAAACTCGCCACCGCCTTGGCCCTCGGTCATGGCGAACTCGCCCAAGAAGTATTCGTAAATGCGCCCGAAAGCGTCGTAGTCCAAGGTGGCGGGAATCTCAGACACTTTCTTCAGCAGCTCTTTGAGCAAGGTGCTGGTGAATAGGTTGAAGGTCTTGGGCAACACGCCCGCCAGCGTGGGGTTGTGCTGCTCGATCTCTCGCATGGCGGCGTTGACCTTGGCCCCGATGTTGGCAGACTCGGGCAGGGTCAGCAAATAGTCAAACCGTGCTTCGGGGCTGAGGTAGAGCACGCTTTCCGCTTGGTAGGCGGTGGGGTCGTCTACACGGCTGCCACGGCGGGCAGAGCTGCCTGCGGTTTCCAACTTGGCACGCAAGGCGGCAAAGCGCACCTCGGCAAAGCGCAAAAAGATCAAACCCAGAATGGGGCCAGAGTATTCCTGAGGCTTGAGGCCCGAGTTGGCGCGGAGCTGATCTGCGGCATCCCACAAGCGCTTTTCAAGCGTAGTTGTGGCTGAGTCTTTTTCGGAGGGGGCGATCCATTGCATATGTAAGCGTTGCTGAGGCGTCAGCTATTGGGTTGCTTGTCATTATGGGTTATTTCCCTTGAGACACATTGCCCATCAGTCCTGGCATATTTGCCCGCCGCCAACCCCATTCAGGCCTCGGCTTTACCCTCGCCCAGCAGCTTATGCAAAACCACCCCACCAAGCGCACCAACCAACTGCGCCAGCACAAAACCTGGCGCATCTTGCGGTGCAATCCCGGCAAAGCTGTCGCTCATCATGCGCCCGACCACGGCGGCTGGATTGGCGAACGAGGTGCTGGCGGTAAACCAATAAGCGGCGCCGATGTAGCAAGCTACCAAAGCCGGCGTTTTGGCCACGGGCGCACGTAAGATCACCAAGAGCAGCCCGCCGGTGGCCACCACCTCGGCCAGCCATTGCGCAGGGCCGCTGCGCACTTTGGCGGACCATTGCAATAGCGGTAGTTCAAACATGGCATGCGCCAGCCAGGCGCCCAAAGCGGCGCCCAGCAACTGGGCCAGCACGTAACCCACTAAACGCTGGCGCGGCAGCGCGTTGCGCCAGGCCATGACCAATGACACAGCAGGGTTGAAATGCGCGCCGCTAATTGGCCCCAGAATTTCAATCAGCACCCACAAGGCAAACACAGTAGCCAAGGTGTTAGCCAGCAAAGCCACTGCCACATTGCCGCCTGCCAAGCGTTCGGCCATGATGCCCGAGCCGATGACAGCGCACAGCAGCGCGCAAGTGCCCAGGCACTCGGCCAGGTAGTGGACGTAGCGCTTCATGGCTGCGCCAGGCGCCGCGCCTCGTTTTGAATCGATAGCTTGCTCAGGCTGGTCAAAGGCAGATTGGTAAACAACTCCAAGCGGCGGCGTATTTGGTGCAGCGTCTGGGTGAATGCGGCGCGCTTGTCATCGTCGCTGCCATCGCCTGCGGACGGGTCGGCGTAGCCCCAGTGCGCGGTAGCCGGTTGGCCTGGCCAATAGGGGCAGACTTCGCCTGCGGCGTTGTCACACACGGTAATCACCAAGTCCATAGGTGGCGCATCGGGGGCGGCAAACACATCCCAGCTTTTGCTGTGCAAACCATCCGTTGCAATACCGTTTTTGCGCAAAGTCTCCAGAGCCAGCGGATGGGGCTGCTGTTGCGCGCGCGGACTGCTACCGGCCGAATAAGCCACGAAGCGGCCTCGCCCCATGTGGTTCAGCAAAGCCTCAGCCAGAATGCTGCGCGCCGAGTTGTGGGTACATAAAAAGAGAACGTTCAGGGCTTTGGTGTCAGACATAGCGCAGGGCCTTCAAGGGGTGGAACAAAGCGCATTTGCGCGGGTGGCATCAACTTCGCAAACGCCGCCCTGGCAACAGTTGTCGCTCAGGTAAGACAGCACTTGCTGCATACGGTCGTAGTGCGCCCGGTAAATCAGGTTGCGTCCGGCGCGCTCTTGCGAGACCAGGTCGGCATGCATTAGTTCTTTGAGGTGAAAAGACAAGGTGTTGCCTGCCACCTCCAGGTGCGCGGACAACTCGCCCGGCGTTAAACCGGCGGGGCCCGCTTGCACCAGCGCCCGAAAAATATCCAGGCGCGAGGCCTGGGCCAAAGCGGCTAATGCGCGGACTACATCAATTGATTCCATAATTCGATGATAGTTGAAATATATGACTTTAGCGTGACAGTTTTGGCTACACAAGCCACCCTGCACTTGGCCAATGCGGTGACACACAGCCGCAGTGCAGCTATATTGCAAGCGGCTGCACGCAGCGCCTTCCTTTTTGCTCGGAACCTTATGCCCTACGCCCACATCCTGCTCGACCAGCAAACACCGATTGCCACCCTGACGCTCAACCGTCCCGACAAGCGCAATGCCTTGTCGGCGGACATGATGCGCGAGATCACGCATGCGCTGCGCGCGGTGGGCGACAGCGATGCGCGTGGCCTCATCTTGGCGGCCAATGGCCCGGTGTTTTCGGCAGGCCACAGTTTTGCGGACATGGCCGGGCAAGACCTGGACCATTTGCGCGCCCTGTTCGATGTGTGCACCACCATGATGAATACAGTCCAAGCACTGCCGCAGCCGGTGATCGCCAAAGTGCATGCGCTAGCCACTGCGGCGGGCTGCCAATTGGTGGCGACTTGCGACCTGGCGCTGGCGGCGGATACGGCCGGGTTTGCGATACCCGGCGGCAAAGCCAGCTTGTTTTGCCACACGCCTTTGGTCGCCGTGGCGCGCAATATAGGCCGCAAGCGGGCGCTGGAGATGGCGCTCACCGGCGATGCTATTGACGCGGCTACAGCGGCGGACTGGGGCCTGATCAACCGCGCCGTTCCGGCGGACCAACTCGACGCTGCGACGCTGGATTTAATCAGCCGCGCCAGCCGGGGCTGCGCCGTCTCTAAAGCCATGGGCAAGCAAGGCTACTACCAACAAATCGACCTACCCCAGCCAGAGGCTTACGCCGTGTCTGGCGAACGCATGGCCCAGGGGGCCGCGCGTGAAGCGGCGCAAGAGAGCTTTAGCGCGTTTTTAAACAAGCGCAAGGCCTAAGCCACCACGGTTTCAGCCGGTACATAGGCATAGCCCAGGGTTTGGGCCACCGCTTCGTAAGTGACCTGGCCCAAAGCGACGTTCAGGCCCTGGCGCAGGTGGGCGTCATCACCCAGCGCCTGTTTCCAACCCTTGTTGGCAATCGCCAGGGCGTGGCCTATAGTGGCGTTGTTCAGGGCAAAGGTAGAAGTACGCGCCACCGCGCCGGGCATATTGGCCACGCAGTAATGCACCACGCCATCGACCATAAACGTCGGTTCGGCATGCGTGGTGGCGTGCGAAGTTTCAAAGCAGCCGCCCTGGTCGATGGCCACATCGACCACCACCGCGCCCTTTTTCATGGCCGCGACCATGGCGCGCGTCACCAGCTTGGGCGCTGAGGCACCGGGGATGAGCACGCCGCCGATCACCAATTCGGCATCCAGCACCGCGTCTTCCAGGTTTTGCACGCTGCTGTACAAAGTGTGGATGCGGTTACCAAACACCAGGTCGAGCTGGCGCAGGCGATCGACATTGCGATCGATCACGGTCACGCGGGCACCGATGCCGACGGCCATTTGCAGCGCATGCGTACCCACCACGCCCGCGCCCAAAATCACCACATGCGCACCGGGCACGCCGGGCACGCCGCCGAGCAACACACCCATGCCACCCTTGGACTTTTCCAGATGCGCCGCACCCGCTTGCACCGCCATGCGCCCAGCCACTTCGCTCATGGGCGCCAGCAGCGGCAGGCCGCCGTGGGCGCCGGTAATCGTCTCGTAGGCAATACACACCGCGCCTGATTGGACGAGCGCCGCTGTTTGCGTCGGGTCCGGCGCCAGATGCAAGTAGGTGTACAAAATTTGGCCGGGCCGCAGCATGGCGCATTCCTGCGCTTGTGGCTCTTTGACCTTGACGACCATGTCCGCCTGCGCGAACACGCTGGCGGCGTCAGGCGCAATCTGCGCACCGGCCGCTTGGTACTGCGCATCGGTCAAACCGATGGCCGCGCCCGCGCCGGTTTGCACCAGCACGCTATGGCCGTTGGCGCACAAATCGCGGACGCTGGACGGCGTCAGGCCGACGCGGTATTCATGGTTTTTGATCTCTTGGGGTAGTCCGATAAGCATGGCTTGTCTCCGCTAAATTGAGGTGGAGGCGAGTGTGCGGCAGGCAGTTTTTAATTAACAGTTTTATGAAAATTAAGCTATATTCATTAGCAACGCTAATAATTAAAGACCATGCAAATTTTTGACCCACACGCCTTGGAATGCCTGGCCGCTATCGTGGAAGAGGGCAGTTTTGAGCGTGCGGCGCAGCGCTTGTCAATTACCCAGTCGGCGGTGTCGCAGCGCTTGCGTACGCTGGAGGTGCAGGCCGGCGCGGTGCTGATCGTGCGCACGCGGCCACTCAAGGCCACACCCGCCGGGCGCTATTTGCTTAAGCACGCGCTGCAACTGCGCCTCTTGCGCGCCGACTTGGGCCGCGACCTGCAAGCGCTGGCGCCGCGCGAGGCGCAAAGCACGCAAGGGCAAGAGCGCATCGCCATTGCCGTCAATGCCGACAGCATTGCCACCTGGGTTTTGCCCGCCTTGCAAACGCTGGTGCAAGACGGTATGGCGCTAGAGATCATTACCGATGACCAGGACTTCACCCACGAATGGTTGCGTGAAGGCCAGGTGCAAGCCTGTGTCACGGCGCTGGCCAAACCGCTGCGCGGCTGCCAGGTGGTGCAACTAGGGGTGATGGACTATGTGGCGGTAGCCAGCCCCGACTATGCGGACACGCATTGCCCCAAAGGCTTAACTGCCCATACTTTGGCAGAAATGCGCTTTATGGCCTTCAACCGCAAAGACGATTTGCAAACCCGCTTTGTGCGCAAAGCCTGCGGCCTGAAAAACCCCGGCTTGCAACAAAATTTTTTGCCCAGCGCGCATGGCCGCGTGCGGGCCGCGCTGCAAGGCTGGGGCGCGACGGTGGTGCCGCTTTTGCAAGTGGAGGAGCTGCTCAAAAGCGGCGCGCTGCGCGACCTGGCGCCCAAGGTGCGATTGCCCGTAGCCTTGTACTGGCATTGCTGGAAACTCGAATCTGCCCTGCTGCAAGCTTTGACCGCAGCGGTGCGCAGCGGCGCGGCCAAAGCGCTCAAAGCTCAAGTCGCCTGATCCACCCAATCGAGCAGCTTGAGCCGCTGCACTTTGCCCGAGGGGCCGCGTGGCAGGTCCTGCACAAAATGGAATACCTTGGGCGTTTTGTAGCGCCCCAAGTGCTCGGTGCAAAACGCGCGCAAAGCGGCTTCATCGGCAGCGCAGCCTTCGCGCAGTACGATACACACCATGATCTCTTGGCCGTAATGCGCATCGGGCATACCGGTAGCCGCAGCGTCGAGCACGCTAGGGTGGCGTAAGAGCACTTCGTCGATCTCGCGCGGCGCGATGTTCTCGCCGCCTTTGATGATCAGCTCTTTGATACGCCCGGTGACAAAGAAAAAACCATCGGCATCGCGGTGGCCCAAATCGCCCGTACGCAGCCAACCGTCGGGCGTAAAGCTGGCGCGGGTGGCGTCCGGGTTTTTGTAGTAGCCCTGCATCACTTGCGGGCCACGGATGGCGATTTCGCCGGTCGTGCCATCGGCCACCGGGCGCAAGTCTGCGTCGATGACACAGGCTTCGCAACCCGACGCTTTACCCACTGAACCGAGCTTGCGCAAGCTGGGCTCGTAGGGGTTGGAAAAGGAAGGCGCTACCGTCTCGGTCAGGCCCATGGTCTCAATCACTCCGATGCCAAAGCGCTGTTCAAAAGCCTGTAAGTGCGCTGGCGGCAAAGCGGCTGAGGCGCTGCGGCAAAAGCGGATGTGGCCCACGCTTTCACCCTCAGGCGCAGCGCCTTCTAGCAAGTACGAAATCATGGTGGGCACCACGTTAATCCAAGTGCATTGCGCGTGCAGCGCTTGCTGCCAAAAACGCGCCGCCGAAAACTTGGGCGGCATGGCCAGGCTGCCGCCATGGGCCAGCGGCGCCAGCATGGTGACGGCAAAGGCATTGATATGGTAGAGCGGCAGCACCGCCAGCACGCGGTCGCGCGCACCCAGGCGGTGTTCGGCACTGATAGCCATGGCATTGGCCGCCAGATTGGACTGCGTAAGCACCACGCCTTTGGGCACGCCGGTGGTGCCTGAGGTGTACATCAGCAAAGCCATGGCCTCGGCTTGGGGTTCAGGCATGGACGTAGGCTGTAACGAATCGAGCAGGCTGTCATCGGCATCCAGATCCGGGCTGCACACCAGCAGGGCCACGGGCCGCGTTAAGGTGGCCAACACGGCTTGCACCGGCTCGGCCCAATCCGGGCTGGCGATCACCAGCTTGCAATCGCCGTGCTCCAGCACATAGCGCATTTGCTCCGTGCTGGAGAGTAGATTGACCGGGTTCACGCACCAGCCGCCATGCATGGCACCGAGCAGCAAGCGCAGGGTGTTCAGGCCATTGGGCATGACCAAGGACACGGTATCGCCCGGCTGCAAACCTTGGCCCAGCAAGAGCGTAGCGACTTGGCCGCAATAGTGCGAAAGCTGCGCAAAGCGGATGGTGGCCGAGGCAGACGCATCGCCCTCGCCGTTATCAAGCGCCAGCGCATACAGCGCCTCGGGCCGCACTGTGGTTTGCAGCTCTAAAAGCGCACGCACGGTGCGCGGCAGCAAATCCTGGCTCATGCGCGGCCGTATTTGGCGAAATAGTCCGCCAGCAATTGGTCCTCGGAAGGCTCGTGCTCGGGTATGGGGCGCGAGATGCGGGTGATGTTGAGGTAGTGGCGGTAGTTCATGTTTTCAGAAAAATTGTTTTTGCCCCAGGTGCCGCAGCCCATGGACAGGCTAAAGGGCAAGCCGTTGTCAAAGCTGCCACCGGTAGCGATGCAATGCGCCTGGTCCACGATCACGCGCGCCACTGGCAGCCGCAAACCCAGCGCCAGCGCGCGCTCGGGCCGCGCACTGTGCAAGCCCACCGAATGGCCCGCGCCTTGGAATGCGTAAATGCGCTCCACCGTGGCCATGGCCGCTTCAAAATCTGGTACGCGGTACAGGGTCAAGACCGGACACAGTTTTTCGCCCGAAAACGGATAGTCTTCGCCGGTTCCCGTCTCTTCCACCAACAACACGCGCGGCTGCAAAGCGGCCACGTCAAACAGGCCCGCACGCTGCGCCACCACCGTCGCGCTTTGGCCGATCACCGCGCTAGAGAGCTTGCCATCGGGCCACATCAGCGCTTGCAAGCGCGCTTTTTGTGCGGTATCGAGCAGCACCGCACCACCGGCTTGCAAAGCTTGCAGCAATGCGGGCGCCGCCGCGTCCAACACCACCAGGCTGTTTTCAGAGGAGCAACTGGTGGCGTTGTCAAAAGTCTTGGAGCGCAAGATGCGCTCGGCCGCTCGCGCCATGTCGGCGCTTGCATCGACGATGCCCGCCACATTGCCCGCACCCACACCAAAAGCCGGTGTGCCGCTGGCATAGGCGGCGCGTACATTGGCTTGCGAGCCAGTGGCTACCACCAAATCGCAAGCCGCCATCAGCGCATAGGTAGCCGCTTTGCTGATCGGCGCGGGCAGCACTTGCACCAGGTCAGGTGGCGCGCCGATGCGATCCAGCGCCGCGTGGATGTATTCCAGCAAGCGCGCGCTCGTGGCCCAGCCTTTGGGCGAGGGCGCGACGATGACCGCATTGCGGCCTTTGAGTGCATTGATGATCTTGTTGGCTGGCGTGGCCGCCGGGTTGGTCGAGGGCGTGATGGCGCAGACCACACCGACCGGACGCGCGATTTCGGTAATGCCGGTAGCGGGGTTGTCGGAAATGACGCCTACCGTTTTTGCGCCCTGCAAATCGCGCAGCAAGCCCAGCGTCTTGCGGTAGTTTTTGCGCAGCTTGTCGGGCACGTTGCCGATGCCAGTGTCTTGCACCGCCAACTCAGCCAAGGCCTGGTTGCGGCCCGGCTCCAAAATCGCCCAGGCCGCTGCGGCTACCAGTTCATCCACCCGCGCCTGGTCGTATTGTTCGGCGATGCGCTGCGCGGCACGGGCGCGCTGCAGCAAGTCCTGCACGATGGCCTGCGCTTCTTGCTCGGCGGGGCTTTTGTGCGCTGACGAAGTAGCTATTGCCATACTTAATCGGCCTTGATATTGGCGTCTTTGGCCAGCTTGATCCACTTGGGCACTTCGGCGGCGATGACCTTGCCCAGCGCTTCGGGCGTGCCGCCCACCGCGTCAGCGCCTTGGTCTAGCAACTGGGCGCGGATGGCCGGCTCGGCCAGCACGGTGTTGAGCGCTTTATTGAGTTTGTCGATGATGGCGCGCGGCGTTTTGGCCGGTACCAGCATGGCGTACCAGGAGTCCACTTCAAAGTCGGGCACGCCAGCTTCCTGCATGGTCGGTACGTCCGGGAAGGCCGAACTGCGCTTGGTGGTGGATACCGCCAATGCGCGCAGCTTGCCCGCTTTGACCTGCGCCGCTGCCGCAGGAATAGACACCCACAACAAAGGCACCTGGCCACCGATCACGTCTGTCACCGCCGGGCCACCGCCCCGGTAAGGGATATGCGCCATTTGGGCGCCGGTGCGCAGCACCATGAGTTCGCCCGCCAAATGGCCGGGCGAGCCATTGCCCACCGAGGCGAATGAAAACTTGTCCGGCGCGGCCTTGGCCTGCGCCACCACATCGGCCACGTTGCGCACTGGAACCGCCATATTGGCCGCCAGCAATTGCGGCAGCGAAGCGACCAGGCCTACTGGCTCAAAGTCTTTGATGGTGTCAAACGGCAACTTGGGGAAGATCGCCGGGTTGATGGTGTGCGAACTCAAGGTAAATAGCACGGTATAGCCGTCAGGCGCAGCCTTGGCCACGAGGTCAGTACCCAGGGAGCCCCCAGCGCCGCCTTTGTTGTCGATGACGATGGGCTGGCCCAGCGCCGCTTGCAAGCGCTGCTGCACGATGCGCGCCACCACATCGGTGCCGCCGCCGGGCGGATACGGCACGACAAATTTGATCGGCTTGTCCGGGTAAGCGCCGTCGGCCAAAGCGACCAGAGGCGTGGTCAGCGCCAGGCTGAGCACGGTAGCGCTGCACAAGGTGCGGCCCAAAAGACTGCGGCGGGATTGGAGTAACAGGAATTTGGACATGGTTTTCTCCTAGTGTGGGGCGCTTTATGGGCCAGTGGCTAGCGTTGTCTGACATTTTGCACGCTCGGGACGCGCTGGCTATAGGGGTTAAACCGACAGGGCCGCTACCTAAACGCCTCAAATACCGATGGCATGGCAATTGCAGAGTCATCCCCAAGTAATAGATCAGACCCGTAAGCACCTGCCAGAACCCTGCCATCGTCGCCGTTCCGACAGTTTGCACCCCACCTTTGCCCGGAGAACCCAGATGCCACAGCCGACCTTTTCCCTGACGCGCCCATCCCTGCTGCGCTGTTTTGGCGGCGCGCTCGCCCTGGTGATCGGTCTGACGGGGGCTAGCCTTGCCACCGCCTCCACCGGCAAGCCATCTGCGCCTGCCGCCGTGGCGTCCATGGACCTGAGCGGCCTCAAGTCCAGCCACGGCTACACCCCGGCCATGGGCGAAAGCCTGGAGCGCATTGTGGCCAAAACCATGCCCGAGAGCCCCTTGAGCGTGCAGGTGCTGAGCCAAGCCTTTGTGCTGCTCAATCCGCAAGCCTTTGGCAGCGCCAAACCCCAGCGCACGCAAAGTACGGCCACCCTTAAAGTGCCCAACCACAACCAATTGCTGCAATTAGTGCTGGCCCGTCATCCGGCAGAAGCCGCAACGGCCCGCGCCCCCGAGCCCGTCGCAGTCAAGGCCGCCGCCCTGCGCCCCGCCGAAAAGCGCGAAAACTGGGTGCGCTATGCCGGCGGCCCCATCAAAACCCCCTCCAGCTTTGACGGTAGCGCGCCGGACCGCAGCAGCTGGGTGCAATACCTAGGAGCAGCCTTTACGCGAAGCTGGAGCGGCGACGCCAACAGCCGCGCCGAAGCCCGCGGCTGGGTGCAATACCCCTCGCTGGGACGCGCCACCCCCACCCCCAGCGAAGTAAGCGCGGACAGCGCCAAATGGGTGCAATACCCCAGCTTAGCCCGCGCCGCCGCGCCAGCGGCCCAGCCTGAATCCAAGGTGGACACCAGCGGCTGGGTGCGCTTTGTAGCCAACCGCCTCTACCCGCAGCAGCAGTTCGCGCAATTATTTGACTAAGGGCCTAAGCGCCTAGGCCTGGCCATTAGCGCCGCTTTAGGCAATTGCTTCCTGCATTTTTTGGCCTATTTATGTCATATTTAATAACTATTTTTTAAAATACTAGTTAATTTGTGCATAATAAAAGGGATTGAAACCCCTGCCGCATAAGTGCCACCTGCCCAGCCATGCCCGCGCATGGACTGCAAAGCAAGCCCGATGCGGCGCTTTTATTGGCATGCATGCAAACCCACCACCGCCAGTCCGGAATGACGCTGATAGAGCTCATGGTCGCCGTGGCCATTTTGGGCATCTTGCTGGCGATTGGCATCCCCAGCATGCGAGGCATGAGCGAGACCGAGGCGGTACGCGGCCACATGAACACTTTCTTTAGCACTTTGCGCTACGCCCGCTCTGAAGCCATTCGCAACCGGGCGCAAGTAGTGATTTGCCCTAGCAACAACAGCGAAAGCGCCAGCCCGAGTTGTTCAGACGGCGTTACAGACCATTGGGAACCAGGTTGGATTATTTTTGTCAACCGCGATGGGGATACGAATTACACATTTGATGCCGCAAAAGATACCTTGTTGCGCGTACAAGGGCCTATCAGCACCAGCGGTGGAATTATCGAAGTCGCTGGAGGAGCCCCCAACAAGTTGGTGTATCGGAGCACGGGCATTTTGCTGACGGGTGGCGGGACTTCGTATAGCTTTGATGGCAAGAGCGGGAGTACCGCCCAGCAAAAACGTGTCTGCATTTCCCTACAGGGACGGGCGCGCATCTCTGCGAGTCTGGACGCTTGCACCTAAGTGGCGGAGGCACCCATGTCCGTATACCGTCCAATATATCTGAAAACGATATCTCGCTCGCAGCGCACGCACCAAACCGGCGCCTCGCTGCTCGAAGTGCTGATTGCCATATTGATTATGTCTTTTGGCATTGCCGGCGTCGCGCTGTTAATGGCTGCGACGATTCAGTACAACAAAACCGCGCAATACCAAATGGTGGGTTTGCAAATCGCCACGCAACTGGCGGAATCCATGCGCGCCAATACCGATGGATTTATGGCCGATGCCTACGCCAAGACCGACACGTATTCTTCGACCGTCGCTGCGCTCACCCTACCGAGCTGCGCCAACACATCAGCATGCACCAGCATCGAAATCGCCACCATAGACAAGGCACAAGTCGCAAATACCTTGCGCTTAGCCCTTCCAGGGGGCGACTTCAATTTACAGCGCAACGGCAACCGAGCTGATATTTGGATTATGTGGATGGAGCCCAAGACCGCCGCATCCATGTCGATGGGCACTGCCAATTGCCGGGCCGCTGCCATTAGCGGACTTGGCGACCCGCCGCGCTGTTTTTATATGCGGGCTGCGCTATGAGCAGGTGTTCCCCCAGTTCGTACACCCAAAGCGGCTTTAGCCTGGTCGAGCTGCTGGTGGCCATGGCTATCGGCCTAGTGATGCTCGGCGCTATTCTTTCTATTTACATGGGCACCACGGTGGCGGGGCGGCAAAGCGATGCCGTGAGCCGAATGGGAGAGGATGCCACCATCGCACTGGAGACGATGGCAAGGCACATCCGCATGGCTGCTTACAGCACACCCATATTGATGGCAGCGCGTAATGCCGCCACCGTTAATGGGCAGGTCGTACAGCTTGCGGACAGCAATTTCGCAGGTGCCGGGATAAAGGGATGCGATGGCGGCTTTAGCCGCACGACCGCTTCCTGGGACAATTTGATATGCACCAACTCTAGTACACAGCCGGACGACATTGCGGTGCGTTACGAAGGCGATAGCTTTAATACCGAGGCGGCTGGTGGCAATAGCGCCTCAGACTGCCTGAGCCAGGGCGTTGCCGAAAACGCCAATTCAGCGGCCAATAGCAGCTTGCAATATGTCCTGGTCGAATCGCGGTTTTTTGTTAGCGCAAATAAAGAACTGAGTTGCGCGGGCAATGGCCAGGCTAGTTTTACCTCGCAGCCCTTAGTCACTGGCGTCGAATTTATGCGTGTGCGCTACGGCATTGCCAGTGACAGCACCGAAAGCCAGGTGATATTTTTCGCGACGGCAGCAGAGGTCAATGCATTGGGCGGCAGCGCAGACCAAAACTGGGGCCGCGTGGTAGCGGTGCGCATTTGCATCCAAATGGTCAGCCCCAGCGAAGACCAGGGCAAGGTCGTTCCATATCACAACTGTGATGGCGACCTCATCACGCCCACAGACAAGTATTTGCACCGTGCCTACAGCACCACGGTGAGTGTTCGCAACCGCGCGGGGATTGCGCAATGACGGCCCTGCACTCCCCAAAGAATGCGCTGCAAGCCGCCGCAGGTCCTGAGCGTGGCATTGTGCTGCTGCTGGTCTTGATTATTTTGGTGGTGCTCTCTGGCGCAGCCATTTGGGCTGCCAAGGCCTCAATATCCAGCGATCAGATCGCCAATAATATTCGCATCAACGCCACAGTAAATGAATTGGCAGAGCTGGCCTTGCGTTATTGCGAGGACAGCGTTATCCAGAACAACGCCACCATCAAAATATTGCCATTTCCCCTGGCTAGCGCAAGTGGTGAAATACCCACGGCATGGCAATCCTTAAGCAACTGGCGCGCCACACCAAGCCAGATAAATGTGGTACCCGCAAGTAATGTGCAAGACGCGATGAACCGTCGTCCAGCCAGAGCGCCGGAGTGCATGATTGAAGAGATGCGTCTTGCGCCTATTGATATGCAGCGGATTCAAGGTTTTTTGATTACCGCACGCGGTTTTTCGCAAGACTATCAAGAGGCTAGCAATGGCGCCATCACGCGCGGCACCGACGCCTGGGTGCAATCCATGATTCGTTTTTAGGAGCCAACTATGCGCGCACTGCAATACTTTTCATGCATGGTACTGACTTGCTGCCTTATGCACAGCAGCCTGCAGGCAGAAATCGCCCAAAACCCCATTATTTCGGATTCATGGGTCGCACCCAATGTGGTGTTTACCTTGGATGATTCCCGCTCTATGGGCGTGGAATGCATCCCCGTTTCGCTTTGTAAACCTCGGGGATTTAGCAATTTTTTCTATTTTGGCAGCGTCCCAAGGGTTCTTAGTGGTAGTAATCTTACTAACTTCCAACCTTCAGCTTCCGAAAACGGATTCACACTAACCTATAACGTTTCTTACGCTATGAATGGCGACGAAGCACGGTTTGTTTTAAGCGCAAAAATTCGTTCACCGGACACTAACAAAGCGTATTACAACCCGGAACGCCGGTACCAACCTTGGATGAAATATGACGGGACCCGTTATGCCGCCGCAAATCCAGCATCGGTTTACTACCAGATGGCTGCTAGTGGCCCAGTGGCTGCAAGCGGCACCTTAGACTTAACGGTTCAAAAAACATTAGCCGGGCCTTTTTGCCGTACTGAGTCTTATTGCGAGACCACTACTGAAACGTTTTATCCAGCGCAGTACTTCAGAGTAAATAATGTTCCTCGTTTCGGCGATATATATTATTCGGTAAATTTCGATCAAATTGTTATCAACACCACAAGCTCATTTACCAAATACCCTGCGCGTACTGATTGCGCAGCTAGCAGCTGTACACAGGCCGAAGAGTTGCAAAATTTTGCCAATTGGTTTCAATACCATCGGACGAAGTTTATGGCGGCGAAAGCCGCTATCGCAGAAGGCTTTCAGTCCTTTGCAGGAGAGACACGCCTTGGCTATGGCAGATTACAGAAAGATGCGAGCAGTATTGATGGCGAAAGCACAACTACCCTGGTTCGCGGCGTGCGCCCATTTAGCGGCACTGAAAAAAGAGATTTTTACACCTGGATGCAAAATTTGCAGCCCCAAATTGCCACTGGCACGCTTATGCAGCGCGCGTTTCGAGATGTGGGTAACTATTACATGCGCACCGACAGCACAGGCCCTTGGGGTTTAACACCCGGCACCACCACCACCGACCCGCCCGTCATCTGCCGCAGAGCTTTGCATATGACCATCACCGATGGCGAATGGACCGATACCGGCACACTGACTGGAGCCAAAAGCGCACCAGGGGGTAGTGCAGCGCCGACTACCAGCTTAACTGGCAACTATGACGGAGACTTCAACAAACCTTTTTATGATGCCAACAGCCAAACCTTAGCCGATGTTGCCATGTACTACTCAAAAACCAATTTGCGTTCGGACGTGACTGGCTCGCTCACTGGCGTACCCGTGGATGCAAACCTAAACGCCAGGGGACGCACTGTCACCTGGCCGCACATGGTGAACTACACGATTGCACTTGGCGTCACGGGAACTTTACCCAACGCCACAGAAGCCCAAAAAGCTGCGACTATTGCCGCTTTGACCAACGGGACTGAGGTCTGGCCAGTGCCCACTGATGAAGCCAAAAAAATGGATGATCTTTGGCATGCGGCACTCAATAGTGGCGGAGAACATTACAGCGCTCAAGACCCTGCAGCCTTGCTAGCATCGCTTAAGGATGTGATTTCTAGTATGCAGCGAGGTACCAGCTCGGATGCACCCATCGTGATGCCTTCGCGTTTTATGGGATCAAGCTATACCTATATACCCTCTTACATTACCAGGGAGTGGTCTGGCGACCTGCAAGCCTTTGAGTTTGACCCTACGACCGGGGATCGGCGCAAGGAGGCAAACGGGATTGACTACCGTGCCCCTGTTTGGTCTGCATCGGATCAGCTATCCCGTCGAAGCGCTGCGAATCGATCTATCTATACCTGGGTACCAGGTGCTACCTCTGCCAGCAACTTTACGTATTCAGCGCTAAGCACTGGCCGAACAGACAGCCAGATAGCCTCCATATTAGGTGAGACAGATAGCACCCAAGTTCAAGACTTGATCAATTATCTGCGTGGCGATCAGTCTGTAG
>Ga0214919_10005962_pt1 | contig 16957 bp, 17 predicted proteins | sample LL1503_MetaG_FD_177994 | JGI IMG/M metagenome (GOLD analysis project Ga0214919, IMG submission 177994) | Freshwater microbial communities from Lake Lanier, Atlanta, Georgia, United States - LL-1503 | ecosystem: Environmental > Aquatic > Freshwater > Lake | place: USA: Georgia | collected... | reverse complement strand
CTAGGACTGCATTTGTTGACAATGCTTGGCCATCCATTGATAAATTCAAGGGTGTTGTATTACCCATGGAATTCATGGTGTTAGAGCCTGCGGTAAGCAGTGAAAAACCTGCAACGGTGGAGGAGGCATTGTCTGCGGATGCAGCGTCCCCCAGCAAAGCTTGAACTTGTGTGGGGTCTAAACCCATAGCCAACGCAAAGTCGGTCAAACTTTTTTCGCTGGTGGCCGGTTGAGCCACGGTGATGATTTCGACTTCAGGACTCAGTGCAATCGATTGCAAAGCTTGTCCATCTTGTTCAGCCCATGCCTTGGCGCGGGTTTTGGCCGCTTTCGCTGAATCCACGCTTTGTGCTTGCTCGGACGCGGCTTTGTCTTGTTCCCGGTTGGTTTGTTGTGCGCGTTCAGCTTCCCGTGCATGTGACTGAGCAGCCTGTTGATCAATGTGGTCAGCCTTGGCGGGCTCTGCATGGGCATGCGCTGGGCTTATTTTCGCAGCGGGTAGCTGTTTGGCGTAATGTCCGCCAGGGCCGAGCATGCCCATTCCTTTAGAACTGGGTGCTTTATTGTGTAGATACTGACCAGGGTGAAAGGCTTGGCGCAAAGCTTGCTGTTCAAACACCCCCTTATTCGTCTTGTTTGTCGGGGTGTCAGTCAGCTTGGGGGCGTTATCGCCGGCAAGCTCTTGCCGTTGAGGGTTTTGCAAAGAGGCAATTTGATGGCGCAAGAAGGCTGCGAAATCCTCCCCCGATTGGGTTCCTGATGACGGGCGTGACAGCACCCCAGCGAGGTTGTTTATCTCGGCGGAGACTGGGTTGGCGGCTTGCGACAGGCCTGAATTCAGTGCAGATAAGTTCATATCCGTTCAATGCTTCCCATTAAAGACAGAGCATTTAAGCAAGAAACGTGACAGGCTAAGGTTTGCCGGTAGCTAGCTGGCCGCAAGTGTCAAGACAAAGCACTTGAAGGGAATTGGCACATGGCTTGCTTGATCACCTTGAGAGCGTTGGAAAACGTTTGGAAATGAACCCTTAATGATTCAAAAACAGTGACAAAACGACCATGAGCACCTTAACCCTGTCAACGATTCGACAGAATTTGACCAAGTTTGATTACACCGGATTGGGTATTCCCGTCTTGGTGTTGTTGATCATGGCCATGTTGGTGTTGCCATTGCCGCCGCTTTTGTTGGACTTTTTGTTTACTTTCAATATCGTAATCAGCCTGGTCATCATCATGATTGCCATTGGCACCCGTAAGCCACTGGACTTTTCATCTTTTCCGACCATCTTGTTGTTTGCCACCATGTTGCGTTTGGCCCTGAACGTCGCCTCTACCCGCGTGATTTTGGTGGACGGCCATACCGGTCACGATGCCGCTGGCAAAGTGGTGGCTGCGTTTGGCGAGTTTGTGATCGCTGGTAACTATGTGGTGGGTTTCATCATTTTTGCGATTTTGATGATCATCAACTTCATCGTGGTGACCAAAGGCGCCGGCCGCGTCTCTGAAGTGAACGCACGTTTCACCTTGGACGCCATGCCTGGCAAACAAATGTCGATTGACGCTGACTTGAATGCTGGCGTGATCGACCAACCCACCGCCCAAAAGCGCCGCGCTGAGTTGTCCCAAGAATCCGACTTCTTTGGTGCCATGGACGGTGCGTCAAAGTTCGTCAGCGGTGACGCCATCGCTGGTTTGTTGATTTTGTTGATCAACTTGGTGGGTGGCTTGACGATTGGCGTGATTCAACACAACTTGTCCGTGTCTGACGCTGGCAAGATTTACACCTTGCTGACCATCGGCGACGGCTTGGTAGCCCAAATTCCCTCGCTGTTGTTGTCACTGGCCACCGCCATCATCGTGACACGTGTGACCACCTCGGAGTCGATTTCTGAGCAAGCACACACCCAGTTAGCCAATCCTGCGGCATTGTTTATTTCTTCCATCATTTTGGCGGCTTTGGGTTTGGTACCCGGCATGCCTCACTTGATGTTCATCACATTGGCAGCAGCCACCGCAGGATTAGGTCTGTTGGTGATTCGAAGCGAGGTTGAGGAAGAAGCGGTTCAAGTGGCCGAGGCGCAAGCCGCAGCCACCACCGAGTCCACCAAAGATTTGGACTGGGACGACGTTGACCAGGTGGATTTGATTGGCTTGGAAATTGGTTACGGTTTGATTCCTTTGGTGAATACCGAAACCGGTGGCGAATTGATGAGCCGTGTCAAAGGCGTGCGTAAAAAATTGTCTGCAGAGTTGGGCTTTTTGGTGCAACCCGTGCGTATTCGGGACGACTTGAACATCGACCCCGACTCTTACAACATTGTGTTGAAGGGCGTGGTACGTGGCAAAGGCGAAATCAAAGTAGGCCGCGAATTGGCTATCAACCCTGGCCAGGTCTACGGCGAACTGCAAGGCACGCCTACCCGTGAACCCGCGTTTGGTTTGGAAGCGGTGTGGATCGAGTCTTCACAGCGCGATTTGGCCCGTACCTTGGGCTATACCGTGGTTGACGCCAGTACTGCGATTGCCACCCATTTGAATAAAGTCTTGCGTGAAAATTCGGCCGACTTATTGAGTCACGATGAAGTGCAGCAACTTTTGGACAAACTCTCGGCCAAGTCCCCCAAACTGGTGGAAGAGTTGGTGCCTGGCAAGCTGTCGCTGGGTGTGGTCACCCGCGTGCTGCAACATTTGTTGAACGAAGGCGTGTCGATTCGCGATATGCGCTCTATCGCCGAATCGCTGACCGAAGCCAGTGCGCGCAGCACCGACCCCGAGCAACTCGCTGCTTATGTGCGTCCCAAGTTGGGCCGCATGATCATGCAAAGCTTGGTCGATGAATCCAGTAATTTGTCGGTGATGACCTTGGAGCCCGGATTAGAGCAACTGCTGCATAACGTGTTGCAGCAAAGCCAGCCTGGTCAACCCGTGGTTTTGGAGCCTAGCTTGGCCGAGAACCTCTTCAATTCGCTGCGCATGGGTGCGCGGGCCATGGAAGACGAAGGCCATGCGGCCGTCTTGGTGGTCTCGCCATTGATTCGCAGCTGGCTGTCCAAAGCCGTGCGTTTTCGCGTCAGTGATTTGACCGTCTTGTCCTACAGCGAAATTCCAGATGACCAAGCCGTCAAAGTGATTCACACTGTGAACGCCACCAACCGCGCTTAACCCACCTTTTTATTTGACCAACGAGAAACACCATGGAACTCAAGCGAATCATTGCCCGTGACACCCGGGCGGCCAACGAGAAGGCAGTTGCCTTGTACGGCCCCGACGTGCTTGTCATCTCTACCAGCAAGGTGAGAGGCAAAACCGAGTTGATCGTTGCCGTCGATGTCGAGCCCATGAACGCTGAGGCTGCTGTTGCTGAGACTTTCGTGCCTACCGAAAAAACCTACACGTTGTCTGACACGGCTGCCAGCGAAGCACCGCCCTTGGTGCAAGCAGAGTCTGCCAGCTTTGGCAAAGTGCTTGACGACACCATGGCCATGCACAAGCGTCAAACCAAACCTGCCAAGGCTGAGGCCACAGGTTTTGTGCCTGCTGCTACGCTGAAAAAAGCTGCGCAAGAGAAAAAAGCGTCTGTGATTGAAGCGACATTTGCAGCAGAGCAAGCCCCGCTGGTGGCAGAGCCCACCCAAGCCGCAACCCAACCGGTCCAAGCCCAAGCTGTGCAAATGGTCGAGGAACGCGATGCATTGCGGGGCCGCGAAATCGTTCAAATGGTTCGTGAGGAATTGGCCACATTGCGTAAAGAATTCAAGCTCAGCCAGCAAATGGCTTGGCAGGGTACAGGTTTGGCCCGAAATCTCATGCCCTTGCGCAATGCTTTGCAAGAGGCTGCGATTCCTGCGGCCTTGCGCGCCTTGCTGATTGACAGTATTCAAAGTTTTGAAGATATCGAGCCAGCGATGGAAGAAATTCGCCGTCAGCTTTGCCATTCCATGCAGCACAGCAGTGTCAGTTCTCCCGATCAAGGTGTTCACGTGCTGGCCGGTCCCTCTGGCGCAGGTAAATCTTTGATGGTGGCGCGTTTGGCGCAAAACGCCAGCGTGCATTTGGGCAGCGAACAAGTCGCTGTCATCAGTTACAGCGATCAACGTGCTGGTGCTTGGAACCAGACCCAGTTGCTCAGCGCCCAGTCTGGTGTGGATTGTTTCCGCGCCACCAATGTCACCACTTTGAAACTGTTGCTCGAAGAGCATGGCCAGCGCAAGTTCATCATCATCGACACGCCGGGCGTTCAAATGAGCGAACGTGTCAGTGAAATTGCCGCTATCTGTAAAGAGGCACAATTCCATGTGGTTCTCCCTGCCGATGCCTCTCAATCTTCGATGCGCAGAATGCTCTCGACACCTCAAATTCAATGGCAAAGCCTGATGATTTCCAAACTGGATGAAGCCAGCCAGCCTTGGGCGCTCATTCAAGTTCTGACCGAAGGCCATGTGGGTGTGAGTGCCGCCAGCCGCGGCGAGCGCATCAGCGAATGGTCGGTTCAAATGCAAGCGGAAGAATTGGTTACGGTGGCCTTGGCAAACCTGTCCTTAGGTCACATGGACGCTCCCCAAGAAGACATGAGCAGCACGTTGGCCATGGCTTCTGCCAGAATTTCGCGTCTGGCCGCGCAACACACAAGGTCTACCCATGAGTAACAGCAAAACCACCGAAGTCATCGGCATCGCCAGCGGCAAGGGCGGGGTGGGCAAGACCACCGTTTCCATCAACTTGGCTGTTGCTTTGGCGCAGCGCGGTCATGATGTCATGTTGTTTGATGCTGACTTAGGACTGGCCAACGCACAAATCGCTTTGGGCGCACGGGCCGAATACAACCTCAGTCATTTTTTGGCAGGTCAAAAAACACTCGAAGAAATCACCATCACCACACGCCAAGGCATACAACTCATACCAGGGGCTTCGGGGGTGCAAGAACTCGCTGCGCTCAGCCAGTTGCAAGCCGCCAGCATCGTTCAGGCCTTTAGCAACTTGGGTAAAAAAATCGATTACCTCATTGTTGACGTGGCTGCCGGTATTTCACCCTCTGTGTTGGCGTTTTTGGCTGCCTGTCAGCGACGCTTTATCGTGGTGCAAGACGATCCTTCTTCCATTGCTGACGCTTACGGCACCATCAAAGTGCTGACGCAAGAAATGAAGTTAGATGAAATCTATTTGGTCCCCAATTTGGTCGACACACAAACCCAAGGTTGGAAGCTGTACCAACGTTTGAACGATGTGTGCGTGCGTTTCTTGGGTGAATCCATTCACTACCTCACATCCATTGAAAACGATGAAATGGTGTTGGCCGCGCTGAAAAAATACCAGTCGGTCATGGAGATGGCGCCGGGTACGGCTGCCGCCCGCGATTTCCGTCGTTTGGCCGAGTTGTCTACCCAGTTACGACCCATCGACCATCCCTCCGGTGGCTTGCAGTTTTTCATGGAGCGGTTGCTGCAAAGCAATTCGAAAAATACATGAGACCTAACTCCCCCATGAAGATGTACCAGCAGTCTCGCCCGCAAGGTGAGGAGTTGGTGTTAGCCCATTTGGGCTTGGTCAAGCGTGTAGCCTTGCATTTGAAGGCCCGAGTTCCTGCTTACATGGAATTGGATGAACTGATTCAGGTGGGCATGATGGGCTTGTTAGAGGCCTCTAGGGTGTTTGATCCCACCAAAGGCGTGGATTTTGAGAACTTTGCGCACAGCCGTGTGCGTGGCGCCATGCTTGACGAGGTCCGTCGTTTGTCCTTCTTGCCCAGGTCAGCCGTGGCCTTTAACAAAGAGCACAACGAAACCTTGCATGCACTGTCTGCCGAACTCGGCCGTGCCCCCACCCAAGCCGAAATGGCCGAGTACATGGGCAAAGATTTAGACGATTTTCAAAAGGAGCGCGGCAAAGCGCGCCGTTTTGAAACCTATTCCCTGGAAGTCGTCACAGAAGAAGTGATGAGCATTGCTGACGACGCTTCTCATCAACCCGATGTGATGGTGGAAGAAGCCGAGTTCATGGATGCGGTAACCCATGCGATTGGTTTATTGCCAGAGCGTGAACAACTGGTGATGCAGCTTTACTATGTAGAAGAACTGAACCTGAAAGAAATCGGTGAAGTTTTAGAGGTGAGCGAATCGCGTATCAGCCAGATTTTGTCATCGGTGGTGAAAAAACTGCGTGTTCAGTTACAAATCGCACCTGAAGACATATTTAAACCTGCTAGGAGCATGGTATGAGCAGCTTCTTTCAACTTTTTTTGGTTTGGGGTGTCCTGCTGGTCTTTTTGTTGGTGCTCTACATCATTGACAAAGTCAATGTGATTTACCAAGGCTACTCACGCGCAGAGGTGCCAGCCACCTATGACGATGGCCTGTTTGGTGAATTGGCTGGCAAAACCTTATGGGACGCCATGAGTGGCATTCCTTTGCCGGGCGTGGATACCAAGTTCGTCTCTGATTTAAAGCCGCATTACGAACCCATCTTGCGTCAACACATAGAGCAAGTGTTCATGGAAGGTTACAGCCATGGAAAGGCCGGTACCGTAGGCGTGCCTACCAATAACCGCCAAGTGCCAACGCCGCGTGGTTCGGTGGTGTCGTGGTTGCCTATGCACCATTTGGCCAGTTTGTACCAAGCCGGTGTTGATTTCGCTACCAGCCAACCCGACGATGTCTTACGTATTCAGCAGTCGCTTGACCAAGTCACTGGCATGATTTACGCCCGTACAGGCTTGGGACTGGGTGAGCCGTATTCCGCCACTTTGTTGATTCACCCTGTGACTTCAGAAGTAGACGCCATGTTGCCGCCAGCAGAGAATGTTGCGACAGAGGTTGCTGTGCCAGCTGTTGCTGCACCTGCGGTTGTGGCACCAGCATTGCCTGCCACCTCAGCAAGCCCAGAGCCCACTGGCGAGGTTTTAGAGCCCGATTTGTCACAGTTAAATCAGGCGCAAGAAGTCCCCAATGAAGAAAAGGCGGTGCCCGTTGCTGCCTGATCTCAAGTTAAGCCGCATGACGCCGATGTATCCATGGTCAACGATTGAACACAGGAGAACTTGATCATGCGAGCCAATTCCAGAGCCATTGAAAGTTACGGCGACGTAAAGGTCACCACCGGCGTCTCTAAAGCCAACAATGTCGAACTGATACAGATGCTGTTTGACGGCTTGATTGAGAGCTTGGCTACTACCAAAGGCCACATTCAGCACAACAATATCGCCGAAAAAGGCAAGTCGATTGCCCGTGCCAGCCGCATTGTGCTGGGCTTGCAAGGTGCCTTGGACTTTGACAAAGGTGGCGAGCTTGCTGGCAATTTGAACGAGCTTTACAACTACATCACGCGTCGTTTGCTGCATGTGAACGCGCGCAATGATTTGGCGGCTTTGGATGAAATCCATAGCCTGATGACAGAAATCCGCAGTGCATGGGAAACCGTGCCTGCTTTGATCCCGCGAACCGCCCCTAGCCGTGAATTTGTAAATTGAAAAATATGTCGGTTTAAATCGACAGATTTATCAGTTAATCTAGGGGAAGTTTTGCGAGGCATGTTGGCGTGAAAACGTCAGCATGCTTTAACACTTGGAGCTTGCAATGGCAGCAGTTGGTTTAGTCGTATTGATGATCGCCGTGTTCGGTGTGTTCGTTGCCCACGGTGGTGACTTGACGCCTGTGATCAAGGCTGCGCCTTGGGAGTTCGCTCAGATTTTTGGTGCGGCGGTGGCTGCGGCCTTGATCAGTAACAGTGGCGCAACCGTTGGCGCGGGCTTCAGTGCAGTGGGTAAGGTATTCAAAGGCCCCAAGTACCACAAAGACGATTATTTGGCCATTATTTTGGTGGTCTCTAAGATATTAAAAACGCTTAAAGCCGAGGGTGCGGTGGCCTTAGAACCGCACATTGAAAACCCCGAGTCCAGTGCGATCTTTGCCGAATACCCTCCCATCTTGCAAGACCATGCTTTGCTGGACATGATTTGCGACACCATTCGTTTGATGGTGGTGTCGTCAGGCAACTTGAGTCCCTATGCTGTGGAAGATGTGATGGCTGCTTCCATCAAAAACCACCACCACCATGAAATGCTGTCGGCCGCTTTTTGGTCAGGCATGGAGGGCGCTTTGCCTGCGCTGGGTATTGTGGCTTGTGTGTTGGGTGTGGTGAAAACCATGGGTGCGATTGACCAACCCCCCCCTGTGCTGGGTGCCTTGATTGGTAGTGCGCTGGTGGGTACTTTTATGGGTGTGTTGTTGGCTTACGGTGTTGCCGGTCCTTTTGCGGTGCGTATTGCCCAAGTGATTGACGAAGACGGCGAGGTTTTCAAATGCGTCCAGTACCTGATTGTTGCCAACCTGCACGGACACCCCATGCCTTTGGTTATCGAGGCTGCGAGGTCGGCCATCAACCACCACAACAAACCGTCGTTTGGAGAGATCTTTGACGGCATGCGAGGCAAATAACCATGGCTGAAGAAGCTGTCGCCGAAGCCGAAGCTGCAGTCGAAGACGCGCCTGGTGAACCCGCAGCCGAAGCGGCTGCGGCGCCGGCGGCTGTCGAGGCACTTGCGCCCGTCATCATCATCAAGAAAATTGAAGATGGCCATGGTGGTGCCCACGGTGGCGCTTGGAAGATTGCGCTGGCCGACATGATGACCGCCATGATGGCGTTCTTTTTGTTGATGTGGCTGCTGGGTGCTTCAAACGCTGACCAACGCAAAAGCATTGCCGACTATTTCAAACCCACTTCGCACAGCTTGACGCCTGTGGGCCAGTTGGCTGGCTCCAATGGTGTTTTGGGCGGGCGATCCATCATCGATCCCGATGCCTTTCCCTATGGCTCACGCCAAACAGGTTTGTTAGAGCGCTTAACGCCTAAGTCTGAGGGCGGTCCCAACCCCGATACCGACCCCGGTCCTGAAAATGAAAACGAAGCCAAAGACCCTTCCAAAGGTGGAAAAGGTGAAGGCCTAGGTTCTGGTGCGGGCGGCCAAGGCGAGGGCGGCAGTGACCCTGAAAAAATGAGCAAAGCCGAGCGCAAAGCCGCGGCAGAACAAGAAGACAAAGAAAACTTTGAAAAGCTTGAAAAAGAGTTAAAAGAAAAATTGTCTGAAAACAAAAAGTTCGAAACCTTGAAAGACAAGGTGGCGATCAGCCGCGACAAAGATGGCTTGCGCATAGAGATCATCGACAACGCCGACTTTGCGATGTTCCCCAGCGGTGGCGTGGGCATGCAAGGCAAGGCTGCGGCTTTGATAGGCGAGGTGGCAGCTTCCTTGGGTGGTATGCCTAACCAAGTGGCCATCCGAGGACATACCGATGCGGTGCCCTTCCAAAACCCTGAGGGTAAAAACAACTGGTCATTGTCGGCAGAGCGTGCCGAGGCCACGCGTCAAATCTTGCAGAAAAAAGGCATCAAGGAAGAGCGCTTTAAACGCATTGAGGGTGTGGCTGATACCGACCCCTTCAACCCCAAGGACAAGTTCGATCCGCGTAACCGTCGCATGAGCATTACCGTGCTCAACCAAGACCCGAAATAAACCTTAAGCGGTTCGAAGATCGTATTTATTGATCTTCTCGATCAAGGTGGTGCGTTGCAGGTTCAGGAGTTTGGCCGTTCGCGAGACATTGCCTTGCGAGCGTTCCAGGGCTTGCTCGATGATGTTGCGCTCAATTTCGGCCAAGCGGTCTTTGAGCGACAAGCCCTCAGGCGGCAAATGCGGCATACCTTGGGCCAACATGATGATGCTTTCCACCTCGTTGTCTTGCGGCACAGGTTGATCCACCAAAGAAGACATGCCCATCTCGGCCAGTACCTCGGGCGGTGGCGTCATGTCTTGCGACACACACGGACCCATTTGCAACAGCATTTGCTCTTGTACAGGCACCAAACCTTTGGGTAGCAAGCTGGGCGGTATGGAGCGGATATCGAGTTCTTGGCCGGCATACAAGGTGCTGAATCGGTCCATCAAATTGGTGAGTTCACGCACATTGCCAGGCCAAGCGTAGTTGACCAAGGCTTCTAAAAAAGCAGCATTGAAACGAATCGCCTGCGTTTGAGGGGTTTTGTAATGCGAGGCATAAAAATGCAGTAATTCGGGGATGTCTTGCGGGCGCTCGCGAAGAGGTGGGGTGACCACCGGCAACACGTTAAGACGATAGTACAAATCTTCACGGAAGCGTCCGGCTTGAATTTCCGCTTCTAAATCGCGGTGTGTGGCGGCAATGACACGAACATCGATGGGAATTTGCCGAGTTGAGCCCACCGGGTCAATCACCCGTTCTTGCAAGACCCGTAACAATTTCACCTGCATGTCCAGCGACATATCACCGATTTCATCCAGAAAAATGGTGCCACCATGGGCGAGTTCGAAGCGGCCAATGCGGTCGGCAACCGCGCCTGTGAAAGAACCCTTGCGATGACCAAAGAGTTCACTTTCTAACAACTCTTTGGGAATGGCTGAGCAATTTATAGGTACAAACGAGCCGCCTAAACGGTCCGATTGTTCGTGCAAAGAACGCGCCAGCAACTCCTTGCCCGTGCCACTTTCGCCCGTGATGAGTACCGTGGCAGCAGAGTTGGCAATGGTGGAGATCAGGCGGCGCAGGGCTTGCGCGATCGGGCTGTTACCGATGAAATGGGAGGGTGCTTTCATGCTTACAGAGATTGTGACGCAAGGCTTGAATACGGCAAGTCGTCAAAAGTATTCCACCTGTCAAGCAGCTCGCGCTTAAAGAACCGCCGCTGTGCGCCGATACCTAGCATGTACCCATTCAGAGGAACCTACCATGATGTACCGAATTGCTCTCGCTGCTGCCGCTTTGTCCAGTTTGACCGCTTGCGAAACCATTCATACCCTGTCAGCACCGACACAGGCGCCAGTGGTGGCCGTTGCAGGTCCCGCAACAGCTGCTGCACCTAAAGTGGCGCCCTCTGTGGCACCTGAACCCGCTCCGGTGTCCATGATCACGCCGATGATGGAAAAGCGCGAAACCTTTGTAGCCACGGGCTATGCGGTTATCAGCATCCAAAACCACAAAAACCCAGCACAGCAACGCCTGTTGGCCATTCGCGCTTCCAAGTTGGATGCCTACCGGGCATTGACTGAACAGGTTTACGGTCAACAAATGGACGCGACCACCACGGTGGCTGACATGACGGTGATGAACGACACTTTCCGTGCCCGTGTTGAAGGCGTGATTTATGGCGCTAACTTGGTGAGCATCACCCCCATCGGTGACGACACCTATGAGACCACTTTGTCGCTAGACCGCAATGCCGTGCAAGATTTGCGCACCTTGTACCTGACCCAAATCGCCAATCGCCGCTGATCTGGCAAACCTACTGTGCTGACCACCATGCGACTTCGTTTTTTAGGCACTGCTGTGACGGCGATGGTCTTGGCCACTTGCCAAATCACTGTTGTTTCAGCGCAGTCGCTGACGGCTGAAGAGCGCTTAGATGCCATTCGTCAGTCACTGGTACAGCGTTCGCTGGAAGGTCCTACCCAAGTGCGCTCTACCCAATGGGTAGATGGCAATGGCGCATTACGCGAGAGCAACAGTTTTGTCACGGGCATGGAAGTCCGTGGTGTACGCATCTTGGCTTATGGACGCGACATGGACAAGCAGCCCACTGCCAATGGTATGCAACTGGATGGCAAAACCGCCTTGGCTCCAAGCTGTACGTCCCCGGCCGTGGATGGTGCGGTGTGGCACCAGCTGAACTGGGAAATGCGCTATGCCTCACCTATGCCCGCTGCGCGTCGTTACGAAGCGCAATTGATTGGCCAGCACTTTCGCCAGCAAGCCTTTGCGGCTTCGCACCATGCCAAAACATGGCGGGTGAGCGAGCGCAAATTGCCAGCCGATGGCTACGAGCAGTTGTTGGTAGGGCAGGGCGAGCAGTTCGTTCCTTGGGTATTGCGTGTGACGGTGGCCGCCAGTTTGGACAGCTATGTGGCTGCCAATATCTACGACGTGACCTGGGAGTTGATTGGCCGTGGCGCTGGTCAAGATCCCGCCTATCGCGGTTCCCAACAAATCAGCATTGATGTGCCGCGCACCGTGGGCATCGAGTCCAAGCCCTTACCCCCTGTCGTGCTGGCGCAAATCCAGGCCAGTCTGCAAAGTTTTCAAGACGGCATGGAAAAAGTGCTGTCGTGCAAAGTGCCCCAGTTTCAGGTGGTGAATGTCAATGGCGGCAGCGTGCGCATCGCCGGCGGTGCTGCCAGTGGCATTCGTGTGGGCAGCCAAATGGTGTTGGCCGATAGACTGAAGTTGCCCATGCGCGCCCTAGAGCCCCGTGCTTTGGAGCGCATAGCCATGGGTGAAGTGGTGGCCGTCAGCGATTATTATGCGGAGATCAAACTCACCGCAGGAAGTAAATTTTCCGCGAATGCGCAATGGGTAGCCATTCCGCATACGCCTTGAACCTCAGGAGTGATTGACCATGTTGTTTTCCATGACCCGTGCATTTGCCATCCCTTTGGCGCTGGTGATGTCCTCGGCTTGGGCTGCGGAGTCTGCACGCCAAGCCCCTTTGGAGTTGCCCAAAGAACTCGTACCCGCGGATGCTGCGCCTGCGAAAAAACCCATGGTCAAGTCCATCAAATTGGCCAAAGCGGATATGCCGCCTGAGTCTGTGGGGACTGCAGTGGCCACCCCGGTTGCACCCGCGTCCAAGCCGGTAGCAGAGGACATGTCCGCACCCGTCTGGAAAACCCATACGGTGGTGGCCGGCGACACCTTGGACAAGCTTGTCCAAAAATACTATGCCAATAGCCCTTTGAAAGCAGAAGTGCTGCGTGACTGGGTGGTGGTGAATAACCCCAAGGCCTTCACCAAAGCCAACTCTAAAAAACTGCAGCCCGGTACGGTGTTGAATTTGGCTGACCAAGCCGATTTGATTCAAAAGCTGATGCCTGGCGCCAGCAGTAAAAGCAGCGCCAATTCAGTGCCCAATAGCCCCTCACCCAATCCTTTGCCCGCACCTGTGGGCGGCGCTGCCGCTCACCAAGCGGGCAATGTGCAAGCGTTGGTTGAACCGAATAAACGCAATTGGGTGCGTTACCCCTGACCAGCCCTCCATGCTTGGGCCTGAACTCGTCACTTCTGCCAGTCGAATAGGGCCTGTACAGGCAGAGAACCGCACGGTCTGGGTGCAAACGCCCGTAGCCCAGCAACTGGGTTTGCGTGATGGGCAAATCGTGCAGGCCACTGCAGAAGTGCGCGATCAACGGGTTCGACTGTGGCTGAAAGATTTTTTCTTCGAATTACCCAATGGCTGGGTTTTAAAAGACGGTGACAAGCCGTTTTTGCGGGTTGGTCAAAATGCAGGCAGTTGGGGCTTTTTGATCCAAGCCTATCCCAACGGCCAAGCGCCTGCAGCGACAGCCACCCCTGTTAACCCGTTGTTTGGTTTGCACCCCACTGCCTCGCCTCCTGCTGATACGACGGTGTTGGAACCACCATCCAACCGTTTAGGGATGTTGTTGATGCACCCGCCAGGCTTTGCCACGTTCTCTCAATTGATGAATGATGTGGCGCAAGGACAGTGGAGCACCCAAGCGGAGGTCGGGCCTTGGCTGCAACGCCTGATGCAGCAACGCAATTCATTGGCACAAATGAACCCTGGCATGCTTCGCAAAGCTGTGCTGGGACAAGCGCGCAGCATTGAAAATATTTTGGTCCAAGGCCAAGAGAGTGCTGACGATCCCAAGACCTTGTTGAAAAAAATATTGGGTTTGCTTAGCGAAGAATCGATAGATTCGCTGGACAAAGACAACTTGCGTCAGCTGCAAGATGCCAGTGCAGAATTTGAAGCTGCACAGGCGCAAAGTGCGCAAAAAATGCTGCAAGGCGAGTTGTCCTTGCATGTGATTTTGCCGTTTGTCGATGCAGACCCGGTGGATTTGCATTTTCAACGCCCACCTCGCAAAAAAGGCCAAGAGGAACCCCCTTTGAGTGTCGATATCCATTCGCGCAGCCGTGTCTTGGGCGAGGTGTGGCTCAATACCCAAATATCCAAAGGCCGTGATGTGGATTTGGTGATGTGGGCGCTGCGCAGTGAGGTCGCGCATTTGGCGCGTGAGCGTTCTGGCGAGTTGGGTCTGGAACTGGGCTCTGCTGGGCTGCAACTGCAGTCGTTTCAAATTTTCAATGCACCTCGCCCCTTGGCGCGGGTAAGTGAGTCGTCGGGCACGCGTGGCTCGGTCATCGATTTAAGAGCATAAAAAAATGAAGGCCCCCTTTGAAGCCGTCGCGCTTGAATACGGCAAACAAAAAACCCCTCGCGTGGTGGCCAAGGGTCAAGAGGAGTTGGCATTGCGCATCATCACTGAAGCCAAACGCCAAGGCATTTACGTGGCCGAAGACCCGCAGTTGCTGGCGCTGCTCAGCCGTCTCGATGTAGGGGAAGAAATCACGCAGGACATGTATACCGCGGTGGCAGTGATTTTGTCGTGGGTGTATTGGCTAAAAGGGATGCAGCCTGGCGACGAGGCCAAGGCTGAGCCTGAGGCAAAAGATCAGGCTTCGCTGTAACCGCGCATACGGCGCAGTCGCTTGATTTGACCAAGGCGGTCATACACCTCTACCGGGCTGGTGGGGTCATTCACATTCAAGCTTTCCAAGGCGCCACGGATGGCGTCGAGCTTGCGCAATATCAATATTTCGTTGCGGCGATGCATGTCACGGCAGATGACCATGCGGTTGCGAAACGGCGTCCATTCAGGGCCTAGCCTATCGGCGTCCTCAGGCTGGCGCACACCTGTGAGCTGACTGAGATCGGCCAAGATGTGGTTTTTCTCGTTCAGCAGTTCTTCAAACGCGTCCAAGTCTTGTTCTTTGAGGGCATTGAATTCCTCATCGAGCAAATCCATCAAACGGTCTAGTTGCAAATCGGCATATGAGACGGCTTGGGGTACTGCATTAAGGGTTTCAGCAATCATGGAACAGTCCTTGGCGCAATCAGATCATTTTTTCCAGGGCGACAAAGTTTTCGGCGATGCGTCGTGGATTGATCGGGTAGCTACCCTCGCGCAAAGCGGCTTTGATGGATTCCACTTTGGCGCGGTCAAAGTCAGGCGTGTCTTTGACGCGCTGAGAGATGTTGCTCAGGTTGACCGAGTCAGTGACTTGGGCAGAAGACGCTGAGGTTGTTTTGGCCTCAGTGGTGCTTTCGCTCTTGCCAGCGCTGGACTTGGCGTCAACTTTGGTGGCAGCAGCGCGAGTAGCGCCAGTGTTACCGATGCGAGAGTTAACAGAAAAAGGGTCAGACATGGTGAATCCTTAGGATGAAAGTGACGGGACTTTTGAAATCTCGACATTGGTAGTATCGGCCTCAAAACTTGAGACTTGAGGCCAGGCGATCAAAAAAAAGCGGAGAAAGTTGAAAAGAAGCATTTCGTACTCTTTATAACCCGCGTGCCGTGTTCATGCCGGTAACGACCGCTGACAAGAATCGGCCCGATTCCGGGTTTTTCAAGCGGATTTGGTCGCCCAAAGTACCGTCTTGTTGGGCTTCAGCCCGAACAGTGATCAAAAATCCTTTGCCTTCGCCCACAGCCACCAGCACCTGCTGGCCGCGCTTGACCATGGTGGTGGATTTCAAATCCTGCTGACGCAAAGGGGTGTTGGGGGGTAAATCGCGTTGCAACTCCATGTTCAGCATATCGCGTTCGTCGCCCACGAAACGGGTTTCGTAAGAGGGCACAGGCATCTCTATTTGCTTGAACATGCCGGCCAGCAACACCGTTCCACGTTTCAGGCTTTGGGTAGACACCCATACCGTGCGGTTGACCTGACCATTGTTATTGGCTTGGTTGATTTGGTTGCCTAAGGTGTTTTTCACCTGAACCATCACAAAGTGTTGCCACAAAGGCTGGGCGCAACGGGCACGAACGCTTTGTTTGTTGCCAAAAGGCTGGTCAAACACGATGTCTTGGGTGCAAGCCTCGATCTTGATGCGGCTGTCCATGGGCAGGATGCTGACCAAGCTGGGATCGATTTTTTGGCTGTCAACCACGAATTGTTTGGCGCCCGTCTCCAAAGCCGGCCAAGCGTTGGCTGCGGGGGTGGGCGTGTTCTGGGCTTGGCTCAAAGACACCACGCCGCACAAGAGCGCGGCTACCAGTGCCAGGGCGCCGCGTGCGGGTCTGGGCATTGTCTGGAAGGTTCGGCACAGCATTTGCAAGATGGTCTCCAAGGGTGTGAAAGTTTTGACGTTTTAGCGTCGTGTTCACACCCGATGCAAATTTGATGCCAACTGAATTTCAACCCAGAGTCGAACGCAAAATGAACTTCAATGTGGATCCCAAAGCACTCGTTAGAACAACGTTTGTCAATCCAAATGACGCGAATGCAACTTCGCGTCCGACCAGCTTGGCCGTGCCGGGCAGGGTGGGATTTGCGCAAACCTTGTCACAACTGCAACAAAGGTCAAGTGTCAATTCCTCGACCATTTTGAACCCGCAAGTTAAAAGCGTGGCGGTGCAAGAGGGCGATACTTTAAGCAGCATCGTCAAAGACCACATGGCTGAGATAGGGCGGCCTGTGTCGAACAACGAAGCTTTGCGACTGTCCCAAGACGTGGCCCGCGCCAACGGTATCAGCAATCCCGACCGTATCTACCCTGGCCAAAGACTGAATTTGAGTGTTTTAACCCAAACGGCGCCAGCCGCTGACAATGTGTCCACCCAGCAGGCTTTGCAGACCAAACGATTGCAGGCAAGCGCTAACTTTCCGGTTTTGCCAGGACAAAACCCTATTTTGCAAAAAACCTTGGACCGAGCGGTAGAGAAAGGTTACATACCGGCGGAGGAAAAACAACAGGTTTACCAAAAGATATTGGGCATGGCGAGCAATTACCAGTTTGCGCCAGACGATTTTGCCCGCTTGACCTTGATGGAGAGCGACGGCATGAACCCCAAGGCCAGCAATAACCGTTGTCACGGCATCATCCAGTTTTGCGATGGCCCCGACCGTGGCGC
>Ga0214919_10005960_pt1 | contig 16963 bp, 22 predicted proteins | sample LL1503_MetaG_FD_177994 | JGI IMG/M metagenome (GOLD analysis project Ga0214919, IMG submission 177994) | Freshwater microbial communities from Lake Lanier, Atlanta, Georgia, United States - LL-1503 | ecosystem: Environmental > Aquatic > Freshwater > Lake | place: USA: Georgia | collected... | reverse complement strand
TGGGTGATTTATAATTCAGAATCTGGACAAAAGTTTCTAAGCGAATTAAGTACAGAACAAGTGGCCATGGTTTGGCCTTATATTGATAGTGACGCTTGGCAAAAGAAATTCACAAACTACCCAGCGGATCAAGAGTATGTGAAAGATATATTAAGCAAAGCAGGATGGTAATATGATCAAAAACATAAATGGCGGCAATGGAATAACAATCAACAATAATTATTCTTCCTGGCCTAGTTTTTACAACACACCTTCGGGCAATTCTTTAGTAGGGCAAATGCGCTACAACGGAAGCAGTCAATGCATAGAAGTTTATGATGGCAATAGTTGGTTAATGATGAATAGCGCATATCCCACAGTTGAACTCACAGGCGAGGTGCAGGCTATATTAAATTGGGCTAAAGAAAAAATACATGAAGAAAATCGTATCAAAGAACTTGCGGCCAAACATCCTAGTGTAGCAGATGCTTTGGGGGCAGTTGAACATGCCAAAGAGCAAGTTAGGATTGTGGCAGCATTGGTAGATGTTGAATGAGCGCAGACATTGATTTAGACTTTGCCAACAGAGAAGACATACTGAAACTTATTCAGCATGTGCCTGCACGGCAAAGCAACGGAAGAAAGCACACCTCGGGTGTGTATGTCACAGACATTCCTGTGGATCCCATAAATGGTTGCGCAGCCATAGACTATGAATCAGCTGAACAGCGTGGCTACTTCAAACTAGACTTCTTGAACATGAGTGTGTATCAGTTGATTCAAGATCAACAGCACTATGAATCAATGCTGAACACAACACCTCCATGGTCTCGACTGTGGACCGACGGACCTTGGGCCTCTCAACTGGTACACGTGGGCAATTATACTGACTTGCTCAAAACAATGCGGCCAGATTCGATACCCAGGATGGCGGCTTTTATATCTATTATTCGTCCAGGCAAGGCACATCTACAAATGAAGCCCTGGGCAGAAGTTTTTGCGTCAGTGTGGGACGGAGATGACTCACAAGGCTACACATTCAAGAAGTCGCATGCCCTTTCATATTCAGTGCTAGTGGCCCTCCATATGAATCTTTTAAATCAACCAAAATTGTAAATCATCCGTATAATCTAAGAATACTTGAGGCAAAGGCTAATAGCAGTAAGAGTAGTAAAAGTATTATTTCTCTAGACGAGTTGTTAAAAGAATCAATCCATCCGTCGCACAAGAGTAATTGACTTGCGTTTGCTTTTCTTGCGAACTATGTCCAGCAAACTGCAAGCAGGACCGTGCAAGATTTCTAGATCTTTGTTGACAAAAGTGCGTAAAGTATAGCGAAACTGTTCCCAATCTTTGCGTAAAAAGATGTTTATGGGGATTGATCTATTACTTTCCCACCACCAAGTGCTGGCCAGTTCTAAAAACAGCAGTTTGGCCTGTTGATCAGTGATGGAACCAAAGTCGTAGATAGTGGTAACGATATCGTCCCTGTTCTGCACCACACCCACATATTCTGCATTGGCATAAATGCACAATGTTATGAAGGGATATTTTTCTGTCAACTTTTCAAAGATATTATTACCCATAAATACTTACTGAGGATCCTATGTATTCAACCACCGTTTACTTATACCAACAAATCGTCCGGGTACTTTTGATAGACACCAGTGGCGGATATTTTACAGCGAGGTACGACCCAGTGTACGCAAAACAACTAACAATCAACAAGGGAGTGGACAATGTTCTGCTCTTTGAATTTATCAATCAAGACCAAAAGCCGGTGAATATTGCAGGCTCTAGTTTTGTTTTCCGTGTGGTAAATCAAACAGGAGATGAACTCCTGGTTACCAAGCCCATGGACATCTTGAGTTCTGCACTAGGCAGAGTCAAAGTAGTGCTCAGTACAGAAGATACTATCAATATACAGGCACAGCCGGCCAGTTACAGTATACAACGCACAGCAGGCGACTATGTGCAGGCCGCCTACACCGATGCCAACAGCCAAGCACGAGCAGACTGCAACATTGTGGATAGTATATTACCACAACACATACCAGCTGCGGTTTGCACAGTGCCTGACATGTACGGCAAGAACAACTACTTTGGCGTGGGTCCAACTCAATGGCCAGATTGGGCACTGACACCACAGCCAATCAATGCCATCCAATCAACTGAATTCTACAGCAGTTTCATGCCCACCAATGGTTCAAGTTTGACCACAGTCAAGTATGACTTGGTGGGATACACAGGCACAGTCAAAATACAAGCCGCTCAGAACTATGAATCAGTTTGGTACAATGTTACAGAGTCAAGACAATACCTATGCGACACCGTGAGTGATTATCTTAACGTAGTTGGCTTCCACCCCTTGTTACGCCTGGCATTCAACAACTCAATTGGCTATGGCGCCGCGGGCACTGTACAAGTTACAGATACTGTGGTAACTTCAGTTAGCATAACCAATCCCGGTGTGTATTATGTGGCGCCGCCCCTGATTGAAATCCTAGGCGATGGTTCTGGTGCAACTGCCACCTGTACAATTGATCCCAACGGCGGCGTGGCCGGTGTCACCATCACCAATGGTGGATCAGGTTATTTGCCGGTCCAATTCCAAAGCAATGTGTCGGCCACAGCCTTGTTCACAAACGGACGAGTACAAAACGTTCAATATCGTTGATCTAGTGTAACTAATCTGTTATACTCAACAGATGCTAGATATCCTTGCTTACCTGCCCGCAAAAAGAAAACCCAGTCCACAGGGCTGGTTGAGTTTCAATGCGGTATGCTGTGAACATAACGGACAAAGTCCGGACCGACGTGGACGTGGTGGCATCAAAGCAACCGAACAAGGTTGGAGTTATCACTGTTTCAATTGTAGTTACACAGCCAGTTTTGTACTGGGACGCACAGTGGGTTTCAAAGCCCGAAGATTATTGTCATGGATGGGTGTACCGGATAACGAGATTGAAATGCTCAATCTTGAAAGTCTGCGTCATCGTAGCATACACGGCATACTAGAAGATCGGCAACGACTATTCAATGCGTTAAGTGCCATTGAGTTTGAAGAGTCAGATGATTTTCCACCATTCTCTGAAGTAGTAACTCCAGAGTTTCCTTACTATTGGAATTACATTCAACAACGCGGCGTGCCAGAAGACTTTCCCATAATGACTTCTATCAAGAACGATGGAGTTCATTGGGTGAGGCCATTTGTGTTGGTGCCGTTTACATATGACAATCGAGTAGTGGGCTGGACCGCCAGGTTTTTAGATAACAAACAGCCCCGGTACATCAATCATTCACAACCTGGCTATGTATTTGGTACAGACTTGCAACATGCCAACTGGCAACATGTGCTTGTGATGGAAGGCATCTTTGATGCACTCAGTATAGGTGGACTTGCTGTAATGCACAATACCATCAGTGATGCGCAAGCAAGATTGATTCGCAGCCTTGGACGTGAAATTACTGTGGTTCCCGATCAAGATGTCGCAGGGGTGGAACTGATTGACCGTGCTGTGGAACTGGGCTGGGCAGTGAGCATACCTGAATGGCCTGCGGGTTGCAAAGATGTCAATGACGCTGTGATAAAACTAGGTAAACTAGGAGCCTTGCTAACTATTATGTCAGCAAGAGAAACTAGCAAAATTAAAATAGAAATAAGGAAGAAGCAACTTGTTAAAAGACTACGGACTTGATGTCCAACGATTATTCCTAGAGATGATGTTAGAAGACGCATCAAGTTATGTGCGGGTTCAAAACATCTATAACCCACAGAACTTTGATCGAAGTCTAAGGCCAGCGGCCGAGTTTATTAAAGAACACACAGACAAACACAAGACCATGCCCGACAGGCAGCAGATCTCTGCGACCACAGGTATCAAACTTGCCGCTGTGCCAGATTTGAATGAAGGCCACTTTGACTGGTTCATGGGTGAGTTTGAAGCATTTACACGACGTCAAGAACTTGAACGTGCTATTTTAAAATCAGCAGACTTGCTGGAGAAGGGCGAGTTTGAACCTGTTGAGAAACTTATCAAAGATGCAGTACAGATATCACTTACTAAAGACATGGGCACGGATTACTTTGCTGATCCTGCGGCTCGCATTAACCGATACTTCAACTCAGGTGGACAAGTGAGCACAGGTTGGCCACAACTGGATAGATTGTTGTATGGTGGCTTTAGCCGTGGTGAACTCAACATCTTTGCCGGTGGATCGGGTTCGGGCAAGTCACTTGTGATGATGAACATTGCACTGAACTGGTTGCAACAAGGACTTAGTGGCGTTTATATTACACTGGAACTTTCAGAAGAACTCACAAGTTTGCGAACAGATGCTATGTTAACCAACATGAGCACCAAGGACATTCGCAAAGATATTGACACAACAGAACTAAAAGTTAAACTGGTTGCCAAGAAGTCTGGACAGTATCGTGTTAAAGCATTGCCAGCACAAAGCAACATCAATGATATTCGTAGTTACATCAAAGAAGTACAAATTCAAACAGGAATTCGAGTAGACTTTATGATGATTGACTATTTGGATTTGCTAATGCCAGTGAGCGCCAAGGTTTCGCCCAACGACCTGTTTGTAAAAGACAAGTATGTGAGTGAAGAACTACGCAACTTGAGCAAGGAACTGGGTGTGCTAATGGTCACTGCATCGCAGTTAAATAGATCGGCTGTGGAAGAGATTGAATTTGATCACTCGCATATTTCGGGTGGTATTTCTAAGATTAATACGGCAGACAACGTGTTTGGTATCTTTACAAGCCGAGCAATGAAAGAGCGTGGCAAGTATCAAATACAATGTATGAAGTCACGTAGTAGTACTGGCGTGGGACAAAAGATTGATTTGGAATACAATATTGAAACCATGCGCATTACTGATGAAGGCGGAGACGAAGGCACCGGCTACAACAAGCCACAAAGTTCAATCATGGACTCAATCAAAGCACGGAGTCAAGTAAAACCAGCAGAGGGAGAAACTGACTCACCACCCTGGGAACGGGCAAAACCTCGAGAAGACTTTGATTTAGAAGCACCCAAGGTCACAGCAGATGTTCAAAGTGCAAAACTAAAACAACTGCTGGGACAAATTAAATCAAATTAAGAAATTGCACCTTTGATCACAGCATAACGCAACACAATAGCTTCGCCAAGTGAGCCTGAAGTTGCATTGCGAACATAAACAGTGGCCGAGCCTGCGCCACAAGCGGCAGTAAAAGTATAAGAACCAATAGTGCCTCCACTCACATGATTGATCACTAACACGTCAGTTGATGAGATTGTACTGTTTGTAAAAGTAAAACTCACAATGGTTGCGGCTGCCAAAGACGCATTGTTCATGGTGATTTGTCCACTGGGCTTGTTCAACGTAACACCTGTGGCTTTGTTGGTGGCTTGTGTCACAGTACCACCACCGCCAGCGACATATCCAAATGGATTGGTATAAGCAGTAAGAGCACGATTCAAATCATAGATGGCAATTGTGGTACCCGAATCCACAGTACTAAACCCAAATCTGTATGTGCCAGTGGCACCAAAGGTGATTATGTTAGAGGCATATCCTTGTATGCCACTGGTGCCCACACTGACCGCGGCAGGTAGTGTAACTGTGTAAGCAGTATTGGTCACATAAACATCAACATAAATCATACCCTCAGATCCAGCGACAGGCCAGTTGGTGAAACTCAGGCTGATGTTGGCAGCGGGCGCAACCAGTTGATATTGTGCGGCTGAGTAATCAATAGCAATAGCACCTGCTGTGGCAGTTTGTTGCAGATAAGTGTAACTGACATCATTTAATTTAACAGCGTATATTAAGTTGTCCGCCATGTTGTTGTCAAGTATGGTACCCGTTAGTGCGGCTTTAAACACACCATTGTTTTCCAAGTCGGTTATCTCTGTTGCGGCTATCTGAAAATTAGTTTTGATATTGGTAAAATTGTCTCTAAAGCCCTGTGTGTTATTGGGCTGGCCTGCAACGGGGTAGGTGCCGTCTATATTATTGGGGTTGATTTGACTTGTCATAGGTTTTCCTGTATAGTAGATATTTATTAAGACTTGTAATGCACTAAATAATCCAAAGGCCCAGATCGAATGCAGAAAAAGACCCGAAGTTTGCTGGAAGAACTTGATTCAATGTATGTGGAGCGTGATAGACGCTTGATTATTGAAACTCGAGCCGACAGCGTGATTGCCAGTGCCATACGTTTAATTGAACAAATTGAATCAGAGTTTGGCCCTGAGCAAGCGGACAACCTCACACGTAAACTGCTCAATGCCATACGCACCAAAGATGCCGGTAAGTTTTCGCGATCTGTCAGGAGAACCAATGCAGATTCATGAAATAACACACAAACACTTAACTGAATATACCAACATGCCAACGGCTCAAGGAACTGCTCCTATGAGTGTGAATTATGGTGCAGGATTTGCCAAGCCAGCAGCCACAGCAACTGCGACCCCTACTGCAAGTGCACCAGTGGCCAGCAGTGGAGGCATTGGTAGTATGGCCAAAACAGCCGCTGGGGGTGCCGCTGCCGTGGGTGGTGGTATACTTGGTCAAATTGGCAAGTCATTGATGAACAAGGCATTTGGTGGCACAGATGTCATGGGCAACAAAACAGGTCCAGGTATGAATAGAAGTGATGCTTTGAGACTGGGCCAAGAACTGTCACGCACACTCATGCCAGTTATGATGAAAGACTGGGCAACACAGGTACAAAGTGTTTTGAGCAAAAGCATAGATCCTGCTACCAAAATGCCCGCTACCAGTGCCGCTGTGCTGGCCCCTGATAGTAAAAATAATCTAAAAGCTCAACTTGATGTCATGATCAACCAGGCCATACAACCAAGGGGTGGGTTTGATTACAACAAATTAGCACAATATGCAGGCAACGATACATTGGCCAAGAATCGGGCTCAAGTGGTCATACAACAAATTGCCGCTGCCGCAGATCAAATATTCAAAGCCACACTAGATCCCACAAGTGGTGTTGATGTGTCACAGGCTTGGCAAAGCCTTATGACTGGAGGTATTGCTCCTGCACAAGGTATCATGGCATACGATTCTGGTAGTTCCAGTAGTATCGGTAGTTCCGGTAGTATCGGCGGCGTCGACTTGCGATGGAATCCAGAGACTAACAGTTTTATTATCAATCAAGGACGAGGATGGGAAAGATTTAGCGACACAAACCCAACTCATGTGACTATTGCAAAGAAAATATTTCCAGCAGGGTTTCCAAAATGACCACGTATCTCAACGAAGGTGGTAATGTTTTCAAAGATGCACAAGGCCGGCCGCTAACACAACGTATCAAACAAGCAGATATACCCAGCACAGTGGCATGGTTAGAGACTGTCACAGGTCTTGATTTATCACATGATCGGGATGAAGCAGGCATTCCCATCAAGTGGCTGGGCTCAACAGGCAAGAAGGCCGACTCCGGTGATTTGGATCTTGCCGTGGATGCTAATGAAATAACCAAAGCCGAACTCAAAGGCATACTAGACGCCTGGACCACAAAACACAAACAAGATCCCCGAGACTGGACAAAACTCACAGGCGAAGCAGTGCATTTTAAAACACCCATTCAAGGCGACCCCAAGCGTGGCTATGTACAAACAGATTTTATGTTCATGCCCGACATGGAATGGGGCACATTCTGGCTGGGCGGCGGTACAGGATCAGCCTACAAAGGTGTGTTTCGTAATGTGTTGATGTCAAGCATTGCCAAAGCACTGGGACTCAAAGCCTCAGCCAAAGGCATCATCAGTCGCCAGACAGATCGGGCAGTCACAATGGATCCAGATCAAGCCGCAGGCATATTGTTAGGGCCTAACTACAACCGCAATCAGATGATGACGGTGGAAAGCATTTACAAAGCACTGGCCATGGATCCTGACCGTGATGCCAAACTGGCAGACTTCCGTGAGTACATTGCACGTGAAGGTGTAAAGGAACCCGAAATGGGCGTGGCCGAAAGTGACGTTAACTTCCTGGCACGCCTTCGTGATCGTATTGTGAACCAAGGTTATGTTGCTCTTGTTGAAGCAGAACAAGCCGGTGTGGGCGGCCGTGCCAAAGGCATTGAACACCTGGAAGATCTAGTGTTCCGTCGTGGCACACAAGGTATCAAGGATGCTCTTGCTATTGTACAACATGCTACGGAACAACCCAAAACAACCACAGCCAAGTGGGACGGCAAGCCTGCTGTGATATTTGGACGTAAACCACTCAATGGTGAGTTTGTGTTGACTGATGGTTCGGGATTTGAAGCCAAGGGCTACGACGGCCTAGCCACAAGTCCACAAATGATGGCAGACATACAAAGCCGGCGTTCAGGCGACAGAACTGAACTGATTCAGATTTACTCGACGTTGTTCCCGGTACTGGAAGCGGCGTTGCCATCTAACTTTCGCGGATATGTCAAAGGTGATTTGTTGTACATGCAAACCCCGCCAGAAATTGCTGGAAACTACGTGTTCGAGCCCAACACCATTGAATACAAGATACCTGCCAAATCTTCGCTGGGTCAACGTATTGGCAATTCAAATATTGGCATTGCTATTCATTCAATGTATGCAGATGTGGGAGATGCACGTCAGCCCTTGAGTGGAGTACGGTTCAACGAAGTTCCTGGACTCATGCTAGAAAAGCCAGCTACACCTAGTCAATTACAGTCCGAAACCAATGCTGAAAAACAACTCAAACAATTGATTAAGTCTCAGGGCCGAGACATCGATACCTTGTTCAACCCTGCTGAATTGCGGGCACACAAGATCACGGACCTAGCAAAATTGTGTGTGGACTTTATCAACACCAAAGTGGGAGGACCACTCAATGGTGCCACGCTATTGCCTGAGTTTGGGGAATGGTTGCAAACCAAGGTAACACCACAAAAGTTTCGCAATATTGTGGAATACCTAAACAGCCCAAGTTCTAATACACCCGCTATTGCCGCGGCATTCTCAGCGTTTATTTTGCTACACGATCTCAAAATGTATATCAAACGTCAGGCTGACACCGAACATCCTGGACAAGAAGGCTGGGTCATGGCCACCCCTGCTGGCTATGCCAAGCTGGTTAGTAGGTTTGACCCCAATGCATTTGCGGCTCAAAATCGTCAGAGAAACAATCCTCAACAGGCGTGATTTTTCCAATTCGGCTAAATAAAAGCAGGTCCTCCAGGACCACTAACTTAAAGGAAAATCGAAATGGCAACATTCACAAGAGTAAATGGTACTACCCAACCAGTCTTTGCACTGGACGTAGCAAACGGTTCTATCGCTGGTACAGCAAACGTCGCGGCCCAAGGCCCAGTGATGTTGTCTGGCCCAAAGCTAGACTTCTTCTCATTGACAGCAAATGCCGCATTGACAAATGCTGGTAACGTTAACGGTTATTTGAACAACGTGTTCCAAGCAATCCAATCTGGCGCTGGTATCACTGGCGGCGGTGCAGGCGGAACAATTGCGTTCTATCAAGCAGGTGCAACAGCAGGTACAATCAACTTGGCTATCTACCCAAGTGGTGCTTACACTACAGCAACATTGGTAGCGGCTGCTCAAACAGCCAACGCAACTGGTGGTTTGAACATTGGTATCCCAACTGGTAACGTCAGCTCAACTGCTAGTTTCACCAACTTGGCTTAATAACTAATTTTTAGTTAACCCAACCCTGGACGTAAAAACTCCAGGGTTTCTTTTTGGCATTAAATACTCATAGAATGAAAATCATATGCCGTACTCTTTTTGATTGCAGTCTCACTGGTGTGACCGGTCATTTCAGATCAAGTGAAATTCCATTTGTAGATCGCGCTGGGCAATCTGTACGCAATCAACACGACTGGAATCATTCACGCAATCAACAACGCAACTGGGAAACACTATTACAGATCATAAGTTTACGCACTCAGCCAGTTGATCTTACTGTGCCCGCAGAAACGGATGGTGTATGGGAATTTGAATTTAGAAGTGAAAGTGAGGGTGTGTTTGAAATGTACGGAGATCCTGATCCCCTGGCCGGACTCAGAGTTGACTGTGAAGGTGTGCCCATGATGTTGAATCTCACTGAACAACCTAGCCTGGCACCAACTATTACCACCAATGGCAAAGGTCAAAACATTTGGTTCATTGCGGTAAATAATGCATTGGAGTAATCATGGTTGACACAACTGATATCGAAAAGAAAAGTCTCGAAGCCCACGTTGAATTATGTGCTCAACGTTATACTGCTTTAGAGCAACGTATTGACGATGTCAAAGCGGACACCGCAGAATTAAAAACCACCATTCAAGAAGTGCATAGGCTGGTGCACATGATGTCTGACACACGTAACTCACAGTTGATTGGTTGGGGAGTAGGGGTCATTGGATTTTTAACAGCCGTCATAGGATACTTGGTCACTCACTACGTACTAAAATGACCCGAGATCAAAAACTAGAACAGTGGGCCGAACGTGAGCTCAAACGCAATATTGAATCTATTATTATAGATAATGGTGATGGTGGTATTGTGGTTTTTGGAAAGTATTGTATTGAGCCTAGTGACACAAGATTCAGTGTTAGTACATGGGACAGAGAAATACACAGTTTTAGCAGTAAAAAAACAGCCATGTCATGGTGTACTGCTGATCACCAACAACAGTACAATTTAAGTAATACAATACTGGTGCTGGACCGTAAGAAACAGGCCTTGGCCGCAGATATATACTGTCGCAAGACAGTGGGCGAACGTGGACGCCATGAGAATTTTTATGAAATCATAAACATGAAAATTCAACCCAAAATAGACCTATATAATTCTGTTGACGCAGAATTAGAAAAATGTGTAAATCGGGCTAAATATCTACAGATTAGAGGATTCAATAATGAAACTGCAAGAACTAGCGGCTCCCAAGCCAAGTAAACAAATCGCCAAAGTATTCGAAAGTTATTTTGGTTCACGTATTCGCTTTGACCAATTGTCACGCAATCAAACTCGTGCTATGTTGGGCAAAGTACAAGGTGTGCTAAAAGAACATCGCGGCACAACAGCCCGCCATCGCAGTGAAACCAATCCCAAATATTTACAACTGGTAATGATGGAGCAGGCCCTGACTGCCAGACTAAAAGAAACTATGCTACCTGTGGCCGGAACTGGCGCCGCCCCTGCTACGCCACAAACTGCTGTGGCTGGTGGACAACCTGCTGTGGCCGGTGCCATAGCAAAAGATCCTAAACTGGCTGCCGCATTGAAGAAATCTGCCGCTGGCCAATCATTAAATCCTGAAGAACAAAAACTTGTGGCTGGTGCCGCAATGATGCAGGCCGAAAGTCGTTTGCGTCGCGCCATGCGCAGACTCAATGAATCAGAAGTTCAACAAGCCCAAGTAGTGCTGGCTGCACAAGACATGGTGGACAAAATGCAAGGCATGTTGGAAGACGTCTCTGAACTGCAATTTAAAGAATTACCAGCATTAGTTGACTCAATCAAGAACCAAGTTGGTGTTGACCAAGCCGCACAATTTAACGCTGATGCTACAACCGCGCTGACAGGCCTGTTACAAAACATTCAAGGTGCCAAGCAACAACTTGACGCCGCATTAAACGTTGTAACAGGACAAGCACCTGCTGGTGCCGCTGCCGCTGGTGCTATGGGTGCTGACATTGCCGCTGGTGCAGGTGATATGGCTGCCGCCGGTGCTGATATGGCTGCTGCCGGAGATATGGGCGCCGAAATGGGTGCCGAAATGGGTGCTGATGCTGCCTTGGATGCTGCCGCTGCCGAAGCCGGTGCTGAACCTCCTGCTGCCGCGCTAGGCCGCGCCAAGAGATAATGAAAATATTCGAAGTTGACATGGGTATGGCGCCTACGCCTAACCCGGCGCAACTGTCAGGCTTGGTACAGTTCCTTAATGGCCGTGCTAATGATACCAATGCTCGAAAAGAAATCAGCCAGGATGCATTTATCAAACTGGCCAATGATTTGGACATCAATATCACTGCCCAAAATCTAGCCGATGTTGTGAGTCAAGAGCCACTCAGTAATCTTTTGGAACCCATGGATCCGAACACAGGCGTATTGATGTTTAAAGGCGCCGGTCAACCAGATGTTGCCATGCCGGTAAACAAAGCACAAGACATTGTGGCCAGTGCTGCCAAATCGGCAATGAATCGAGACCGCGGCGTCTAACCAAACCTGTCAACCAAAGGTTGACACAAAACGTTAAATATAGTATACTTCACTGTAGGAGGCGTATATGAAAAAACTCATTGCATTAGTTTTGTTTACTCTAAGTGCCACAGCAATGGCTCAACATCACCATCACCACCGTCATGGAGGATGGGGATATAATGGTTGGATTGCCCCAGTGATAGTCAGTGGCGTGATTGGTTATGAAATTGCTCGTCATCAGTCCCCACCTGTAGTTGTACAACAGCCAGTGATAGTACAGCCTGCTCCATACTATGGGCAGACTCCGGTCCAATCTTGTACTGCCTGGAACGAAATACAAACAGCAGACGGTAGAATATATAGAGAAAGAACCTGTACACAATAATATGGCATACTCAAACAAAGTTATAGATCACTACGAAAATCCTCGTAACGTTGGAAAATTTGAAATCGACGACTCAGTTGGTACTGGTATGGTTGGTGCACCTGCTTGCGGAGATGTCATGAAGTTACAGATCAAAGTACAGAACGGAATCATTACAGATGCAAGATTCAAAACATACGGATGTGGAAGCGCAATCGCGAGTTCTAGCCTCGTTACGGAATGGGTCAAAGGTCGAACACTTGAAGAAGCAGGATCCATACGAAATAGCGAGATTGCTGAAGAACTTGCTCTCCCCCCAGTCAAAATCCACTGCTCCATTCTTGCCGAAGACGCCATCAAAGCCGCGGTAGCAGACTACCGCAAGAAGCATGATCTCGTTCACTGACACAGCCCGAAACAAAATACAAAAATTAGTCACAGCCAAAAACTATGCCGGCATCCGACTGGGTGTTAAAACTACCGGTTGCTCAGGGCTTGCTTATGTGTTAGAATATGTTAAGGAATACACCCCTGAACAGTATGTCACTAACTACGCACAAAATGATTTTGTTGTGCTAGTAAATCACAAAGATGACATCTATCTTAAGAACATGACAGTAGATTATGTGCGCCAAGGCCTTAACGAAGGCTTTGAATTTCGAAATCCTAATGAACGTGACCGTTGTGGTTGCGGAGAAAGTTTTAGAGTTTAATTTGTACAATCCAAAATTTGATTATCAACCCATACCTAGGGTCACAATAGAAGGACGACGTTATTACGCCACTCCGGATGGCAACAACTTGCCCAGTGTAACAACTATTCTTGATCGAACAAAACCCCCAGAAAAAGTTGAAGCATTAAATCAATGGCGTCGACGAGTGGGTGCAGAAAAAGCACAGCAAATCACAACCGAAGCCGCCAATCGCGGCACACGTATGCATACCTATCTTGAGCAGTATGTCAAGGAGGGTGCTATTAAAGAGCGTGGATCAAATCCTTTCTCTTGGCCCAGTCATGTGATGGCAGAAACTGTGATCCGAGATGGCCTTAAAAATGTTAGTGAATTTTGGGGCATAGAAGTTCCCTTGTACTTTCCCAGCGTGTACGCAGGTACCACAGACGGTGCAGGCATACACTTAAACGAAGAATCAATCCTGGACTACAAGCAAACCAACCGGCCCAAAAAGCGTGAATGGATCAATGACTACTTTGTGCAACTGTGCGCCTATGCAGAAGCACACAATGAATTACACGGTACACAAATACGCAAAGGTGTTATTTTGATGTGTGTCAAGCCCGACTTGGACGAGCAACACAATATTGTTGGCAAACCCCAATACCAGGAATTTGTGCTGGAAGGCGCAGAATTTGAGAAATACCGCACCCTATGGTGGCGAAAGGTCGAACAGTACTACATGCTAAATATGTGATATCCAAAGGACAATCACTGTGGCAATTGTACAAATATCACGAATCACACAACGCAAGGGTTTATTCAACGATTTACCCGATCCATTAGCCGGTGCAGAACTAGGCTGGGCAACCGACACTCGTCAACTTTTCATCGGTAATGGTACCTTGGCCGATGGTGCTCCTGTTGTGGGCAATACTGAAATCCTGACAGAATTCAGCGATGTTCTTGCGGCTGCCACAGCATATACCTATCAAGGCGAATCGGGCGGCTATACTGTACAAACTGGAACTGGCAATACTCCGGTAAGTCAGAGTTTGCAGTCCAGACTGGACAGCATTGCAATAATTACAGATTTTGGTGCCACAGGCGATGGTGTAACAGATGTCACTACCAACATTAACAATGCCTTGTATCAATTGTATTGTCGCAACGGTTCCATACCACAAACACGCCGCGGCTTGTATTTTCCTGCTGGTACTTACATAATCAGCAACACACTAAACATACCACCTTATTGTAACTTGTATGGTGATGGTCCAGAAAGCACTATTATCTATTTCTATGTACAAACCTGGGCCAACTCTGTCGGCGTTGGTACCGTTGCTTATGCCAGCGGCGTGTTGGTAAAAGATGGCGGTAACTATTATCGAAGTGTTGCCTCGGTTCCAGTGGGTATTGCCATCACTAATACTGCTTATTGGACTGCCACCACTTTGCCTGCATATATTTTTAGAACAGCCGACAGTTTGCAACAGACTGGCGACAATATTGGTACCAACGGCGCTTTGCAACCGGGCAAGTTTGAAATATCTAGCATGAAATTCATCACCAACATGATACACGATGGTTGTTACATTGAGGCCGCACAAGATTGCTCATTTGAGAGTGTAAACATTGCTGGACCCGAAACCACAAGTACTTTGAACACAGCCGCAAATGACACAGCCTGTGTGCGTTGGAACACTACTCCTGTATATGTTTGCAGTAATATAGAATGGAACCATGCCAGTTTCTCAGGCATGGTATATGGAACCAATACTGATGAACAAATTGAAGGAGTTACCTTTAGTAACTGCGCATTTGATACTTTATACCAAGGTGTGTATCTAGGTAACACCACCGTTTCCGCAGGCTATGTGGGCCCAACAGGATTCCGCATAGTACAAAACAATTTTGACAACATCTATGCACAAGGCATAGTGATTATAAATGTGGGACTCAACTGTTCGGCCTACAATGTGTTCTATGATGTGGGCAATCACTTTAATGGTGCAAACTCACCTGCTACATCAATAATTGACATTGATGCAATCAACAATGTCAGCGTTGGTGACATGTTTGAACGCACCACACAATTCTCTTCAACATATCCAAGAATTAATCTTGGCACTACATATAGCCCGGTTAATAACACCATCGCCCTAGGTATGAATGTGAGCAACATCACATTCTATCAAAACAACAGTGCTGGTGCCACTCCCTACAACTACGCCAATCAACTGGCCTTGGGTACGTATCAGCGAGTAGCTGGCATACAAGATAACTTAACTGTGTCTGGCAGTGTGCAGACATTGTTTACTTTTGATGCAGACTTTATTGCCGCAGTCAAGATTGATTACACTATCAAGACCGACAGCAATAATGCAGTCAGAACTGGCACATATACTATTGTACGTAGCACATCTGATTCAACAGGTGCTTTGGCATCAAGTGACTCTGGTATACAAAATTCTGACACTGGTGTTATTTTTAGTGTGAGCGAGAACGGATCTACCAGTGAGATAAGTTGGAAATATACCACTACCAACTCTGGTACTATTAACTATTCAATTACAAAACTAGCCTAATGTGGCCACACACTTTTGCCGAAAGGCTTGAGAGTTGGACACAACTCCGCACTCAAGCCTCCACCCTTGATGTTGAATCTGCACTACGCCAGATCAACGCCTGGTGGTTCCAAACTCCCTGGCGAGCATATCATTTGCACTGGGACGATCGAGCAACCTGGCCCGATCCTTGGCAATTATTGAGCGATAATCTATATTGTCCTCTTGCTCGAGGGCTGGGAATCCTGTATACTATAACATTATTAGATCGACAAGATTTGCAGGATGCTGTGTTGATTGAGGTCGATAGCGACAATTTAGTCCAGGTTGCCAAAAAGAAATATATACTGAATTGGGACTCAGACATCATCGTAAATATCAATCCAACGGGATCAAAAACCCGACACAGCATTACGCAAGAGCAAATAAAACAACAAATCGGGTAACAATGAAGCAAATTACAGTACAAAAACGCAGTGGACGTCGCGAACCGCTAGCGTTGGAAAAATGGCAGGCACAAATAGCCAAGGTGTGCGCAGGTATAGCAGATGTCAGTCAGAGCATGATCGAAATCAAAGCCCAACTTCACTTTTATGATGGCATTACAACAAACGAAATTGATGGCATTACATTACGTGCTATTGTGGACTTGATTGATGTAGAATCAAATCCTGATGTGGGACACACCAATTATCAATATGTGGCAGGAAAGCAACGACTATCAATGTTACGCAAGGATGTGTATGGCTCCTACGATCCTCCTCACCTGTATGAGATTGTGAAGCGGAATGTGGCCACTGGCCTGTATACTCCTGAATTGCTGGAATGGTACTCGGAAGAAGACTGGAATCGTATGGAAGACATGATTGATCATGTGAAAGATGAGCAGTATTCTTATGCGGCAGTGGAACAACTGATTGAAAAGTATCTTGTGCGTAACCGAAGCACAAAAGAAATTTACGAAACGCCACAAGTGCGTTATATGATTGCGGCTGCCACGGTGTTCCACAAGGAAGAACCCAACACAGCACGTATGCGTTACATAAAGGAATACTACAATGCCGCAAGTGATGGATTATTTACCCTTGCTACTCCCGTCCTTGCTGGTCTCGGTACCCCTACTAAGCAATTCAGTTCGTGCGTACTCATTCGCAGTGATGATGACCTGGATAGTATTTTTGCTAGTGGTGAGATGATGGCCAAGTATGCCAGCAA
>Ga0214919_10005959_pt1 | contig 16964 bp, 16 predicted proteins | sample LL1503_MetaG_FD_177994 | JGI IMG/M metagenome (GOLD analysis project Ga0214919, IMG submission 177994) | Freshwater microbial communities from Lake Lanier, Atlanta, Georgia, United States - LL-1503 | ecosystem: Environmental > Aquatic > Freshwater > Lake | place: USA: Georgia | collected... | reverse complement strand
ACGACATTTAAGCGATTGCCAACGGCCTGGTCCTTGCCATGACTGCTCTTTTGCAGCGTATCCCTCGCAATTAATTCAGCGCCATGCTCAGCTTGCGCCGGTAGGTCGCGACCATTTGCGCTTGCGGATCGGTCTCGGCGACGACTTTGCCGGCGATTTCGATACCACCGGCGGTTTTGCCGGTGTCTTGAACGGCGCCTTTGGCCTTGGGCGGGGTGAGCAATTCCAAAATCGCCACGAAGGTTTTGCGCGGTACCGCGTCGCCCCAGGCTTTGTCGCGCATGATGATTTCCAGCAGCTCGTCCATGGCGACCGTCCATTGGCCTTCCACCATCAGCACGCGGGCTTTGGCTATGCGGGTATCAAAGTCGCGCTTGTTGGCGGCAATGAGCTCGTCAAACTGCGCCAGTTCCCAGTTGCCGCGCGGGTCGGTGTTGACAAACTCAATAGCATTTAAGAAATGGTGCAAGGCGTCAAAGCGGATTTGGCGCGGGATCGCGGCCAGGGCCGGGGCCAGCGCGACTTTGGCTTCTTCCAGGGCGTTGTGGTGAATCAGCAGCTTGACCAGTTCGTGGCGCGCATCGTCATTGGCCGGGTCGGCGGCCAGGGTTTCTTGCAATTTATGCAGCGCCGCTTCCACATCGCCCGCCGCCAGCAGGGCCTGCGCGTCTTCGGCGTCAGTCAATGAGGCGCCTTCGGGGGGAAGGTGTTTGTCTAAAAAGGTTTTGATTTGGCTTTCGGGCACGGCGCCCATGAATCCATCCACCGGTTTGCCGCCGACCAAGAGCACGCAGGTGGGGATGCTGCGGATACCAAAGGCTTTGGAGAGTTCTTGCTCCTGGTCTGAGTCGATTTTGACCAGTTTGAAGCGCCCGGCGTAATCGGTTTCCACCTTTTCCAACAGCGGCCCTATCACTTTGCAAGGCCCGCACCAAGGGGCCCAGAAGTCCAGCAGCACCGGAATGTCGTGCGAGGCGGCTATGACTTCGGTTTCAAAATTTTGCAGGGTGACGTTGATCATGAAAAGCTACTCGGGGTGAAAACGTAAAATTAGGCGTCTAGCCTCGTGGCACGGCTGCCGTCTGATCCTCGGGCGCAGGTGCCAAGCGCTGTTTCCAACCCTATGAGCACCACACCCATCGCGGTCGTCATGGGTTCCAGTTCCGACTGGGACACCATGCAACACGCAGTGCAGATTCTCCAACAGTTTGGCATCGCCTTTGAAGCGCGTGTGCTTTCGGCGCACCGCATGCCCGACGATATGTTCGCATTTGCACAAGCGGCCCAGGGCCGGGGCCTGCGCGCCATCATCGCGGGCGCTGGCGGGGCTGCGCATTTACCGGGCATGCTGGCCTGCAAAACCACGGTGCCGGTGCTGGGCGTGCCAGTGCCGAGCAAGCATTTGCAAGGTGTGGATTCTCTGCACAGCATTGTGCAAATGCCCAAGGGCATCCCGGTGGCCACCTTTGCGATTGGCGCAGCCGGTGCGGCCAACGCGGCTTTGTTTGCCGTAGCCATGCTGGCCGCGCACGATGCGGCGCTTGCCAAACAACTCGATGCCTACCGCGCCGAGCAGACCCGCGCCGCGCGCGCGCAAGATTTGCCGGTGACTGGACTGGCCGACGGGCTGGCCGGTTTATGAGCATGGGCGCTGCGCTGCTGCCGGGCGCGCACGCTATCGCCGTCCAAGCCGGGACAGGCAGCGGGCCAAGGGCCGGGCCGGTGACGCTGGGCGTCATGGGCGGCGGGCAGTTAGGCCGGATGTTGGTGCATGCCGCCCAAGCCATGGGCTTTGAGACAGCCGTGCTAGACCCGGATACCGACAGCCCCGCTGGGCGTGTCAGCCACCACCACATCCAAAGCGCCTACCAAGACCCGCAGGGCCTGGCGCAACTGGCCGTGCTGTGCAGCGCCATCACCACCGAATTTGAAAACGTGCCGGCCGATGCGCTGGCCACCCTGGCCGCCACGCGCACCGTGGCGCCGGCCGCCCACGCGGTGGCGATTGCCCAAGACCGACTGGCCGAAAAAGCCCACTTCGTGCGCTGCGGCGTGCCTTGCGCGCCCTTTGCCGCTGTCGCCACGATGGCGGACCTGGAGGCAGCGCCTGCGGATTTGCTACCCGGCATCCTGAAAACCGCCCGCCTGGGCTACGACGGCAAAGGGCAGGTGCGGGTGGCCGACCGCGCCCAGCTGCGCCAGGCTTTTGCCGAACTGAAACAACAAGTTTGCGTGCTGGAAAAAATGCTGCCGCTGGCGGTGGAATGCTCGGTCATCCTGGCGCGCGGTGCCGACGGTGCCATGGTGGATTTCCCGGTGCAGCGCAATTTGCACCGCGCCGGGATTTTGGCGGTGACCGAGGTGTTTGAAGGCAATGTCCCGGCCCCGCTGGCGGCGCAAGCGGTGCAGGCCGCCCGCGCGATTGCCCAAGGTTTGGACTATGTGGGCGTCTTGTGCGTGGAGTTTTTTGTCCTGCAAGACGGCAGCCTGGTGGTCAACGAGATCGCGCCGCGCCCGCACAACAGCGGCCACTACACGCTAGACGCCTGCGACCAGTCGCAGTTTGCGCTGCAAGTGCGCACCCTGGCGGGCCTGCCCCTGACCCAGCCGCGCCAGCACAGTGCCGCGGTGATGCTCAATATATTGGGCGATATTTGGGGCCCCGGCTCGGACAAGACGCCGCCCTGGGACGCAGTGCTGGCGCTGCCTGGCGCGCATTTGCACTTGTACGGCAAGCGCGAGGCCCGGCCCGGACGCAAGATGGGCCACCTGACCCTCACCGCCGACAGCGCGCAGGCGGCACGGGCGACCGCCCTGGACGCGGCGCATATTTTGGGAATTGAAGCGTTTTAAGCGCTTTTGCTAATTTTTAATTGCTTTTTAGCTTATTTTGTCTAATTAAGCTTTTGTCCGACTAGCGCGCAAAGCCAATTTAGCCCTCCAAGCCCCTTAATCATTCGCTCCATGATTCTGCAAGTGCACGAAAGCCTCAGCCTGCCGCGCTGCGAACAGGTATTGCGCCAGGGCGGCTTGCTCGGGCTGCCGACCGAAACCGTTTACGGGCTTGCCGCAGATGCGGACAAACCGGATGCCGTAGCGGCGATTTTTGCCACCAAAGGCCGCCCGGCGGACCATCCGCTGATCGTGCATGTGGCCGATATGGACGGCGGCCTGAGCGGCGCGCGCTACTTTGCGCGGGAGATTCCTGAATTTGCGATGCGCATGATGCAAGCTTTTTGGCCGGGGCCATTGACGCTGATACTGCCGCGCCGCGCGGATGTGGCGGGAGCCGCGGCGGGCGGACAGGACTCGGTGGGCCTGCGCTGCCCAGCGCACCCAGCCGCCCAGGCCCTGCTGCGCGCCCTGCGCCACAGCGTGCAAGGCAGCGTGGTTTGGGGCCTGGCCGCGCCCAGCGCCAACCGCTTCGGGCGCGTCAGCCCGACCACGGCGCAACACGTCCACAGCGAGTTCAATACGGGGCGGGACGCGGACGACCCAGCCGCCCTGCTGATTTTGGACGGCGGACCCTGCGAGGTGGGTATTGAGTCCACGATTGTCGATTGCACGCGCGGCGAACCGGTGCTTTTGCGGCCGGGTGCCATCGGCCTGCATGCGTTGACCGAGGCCTGCGGGCAAACCGTCCGACTGCCGCATGAGTTGGTAGGCGGCCAGTCGGCGCCGCGCGCCTCGGGCACGCTGGCTGCGCACTACGCACCCGAGGCCAAAGTGCGCCTGCTGGAAACCGCCGACTTGCAAGGCGCCTTACAGCCGGGCTCGGCGCAGCGGCGGGCAGTGGCCGGGCGCATTGGTGTCTATATGCGCACCCGGCCCGACATTGCGTCGGAGCAAGCTGCCCAGCCCCAAGATGGCTTGCATGGGCCGCCGCAATTGCTGCTGCGCGCTATGCCCCCCGACGCTGCGCGCGCCGCGCAGCATTTGTTTGCCACCCTGCGCGCGATGGATGACGCGGGCGCCAAGGAAATTTGGGTGGAGGCCACGCCCGAGACCACCGAATGGGCGGGCGTCGCCGACCGCCTGCAACGCGCTAGCGTCGCCTAGGCGTTAAAAGCTATTTATCTACGGTAAAAACCGTTAACACGCCGGTATAGGCGTACAAATGCTGGTGTGCGATTTCGCCGCCGGCAAAAAAACCAACCAGCGGCACATCGCCCAAGGCATGGCGCACAATCTGCATTTCGGCGCTGGCGCTGCCAAAGTGCGGGCCGCCGCGCCCGGTGCAGCTGATGTAAATCGCGCCGGCAATGCCTTTTTGCACCGGCGCCGATGCGCCAGCCCTCGGGCCCACGGCACCCACCGCCTGCGGCTCCAACATCTCTTCCGGGCTCAGTTCTTCGCGTATCTCCGCGCAAATGCGCGTTAAATCCGCGCGCGCTGCCTGCACATTGCGCTGGCAAAACGCGAGTTGGCCGCCGACGCGGGCATGGTCGCTCAGGGCAATACCCCGGTGACCGGGGTCCAGGCCAATGATGTGGCGCACCAGCACGTCACTACCAAAATTGCCCGTTTTGCGCACGGCGGCGCTGTCGCTGCCCGTGGGCGGGTTGGCCAATCCCACCAAAGTATTGCGCACCGCTTGCAAAGCTTCTTGCGGCCGCTCCAGCGAAATCGACAAATCTGACAGCAGCACATCCAAGGCCGATTCGCCGTCCAGGCTGAGCACCAGGTTGTTATGCGCCTCGGTAATCACCCGGGCGCGGGACACCGGTTTGCAGCCCTGGGTGACGCGCGAGACCACCGCGACTTCCGGCCCGAAAGCCACGCCGCTCAAGCCCCCGCTGAACACGCCCTTGGCCAGGCCCTGGCCGCTCAGGTTGCCATCAGCCGCCAGCGCAAACTGCACGCTTTTGCCCCGGCTGCTGGACAGGCCACCAAATAAATAGCCGGTTTCGGTGCGGCCCGACATTTCGGCCAGCAAGTCAGGCAGGTCGGCGGTAGCGCCGTCGGCGTGCACCAGCGCGGTATGGGCTTCAAAGCCCAGGTGGAGGGGCGATACGCCGGAAAACACGCGGTATTGGTCCGATGGCAAGTCCAGCAGCATGACCGCCATGGCCGGCTCGTCAAAGTACTCCACATTGTTGGCCGCAATACCGATGCCGACAGTACCCGACCAGTCGGTGACCGAGGGCAGCTCGGCACTCAGATGGTCCAAAATTTCTTGCGCGTCCTGGGCGTAATGGTCGGTGATGTAGAGCAAGGCCAGCGTGGGCGTGACCGCATGCAGCGCGCTCGACATCTGGCCGCGCAACTGCGCCAGCACCAAAGCACTGGCGCCTTGCCACTGAGGGTGTGTGGCGTGCGCGTAGGAAAAAGTTTGCATAGTAAGTAATTGAACGGGCGCGTGGACGCCGTTTTAACTGGCGCTGCTGCGCGGCTTGGTGTTGCGCTTGGCAGCCGTGGTTTTGCGGGGGGCTTTGCTCGCAGTTTTCGCGGCGGTGCCCTTGGCCTTGGTGGCGCCGGATTTGCCTGCCGCTTTGGCACTGCCGGCCACCGCTGCGCTGCGCTTGGCCACGTCTTGCAGCGCCGTGCTGGCGATCTGCTGGAATTGTTGGGTGAGCGCGCCCCAGAGCTGCATCGGGTCTATGACCTTGCTGGCATCGGCCTGCGCCTTGGTTTTGCGCTTGGGGTCGGCGGCGGCCTCGGGTTCGGGTGCAGGCGGTGGTGCTGCGGGCGCTGGCTGGGCGGGTTTGGGGGCAGCAGCCGCAGCAGCGCCGGGCATACCCATGGTGAAGTTCATCCCCTTTAAGGTTTCCATGGTCATTTTTTGCACTTCCAGCGCCTGGATGGTGGCGCTAAGTGCGCGGGCGTTTTGGTCCAGCCAGAACTGCACATGCTTGAGCTCTTCGATGCGTTTTTCCAGGTCCTCGACTTTGAGGCTGGGCACCAGCCACTGCGCCATATTGGGCAGGGCCGAGGGGCTGCCGCCTGTGCCACCGGCGGCCTTGGCCAGGTTTTGCAAAAAGTCAAAGCCGGGCACAAATTTGCCAAATCCTGCGGTGTCTGAAGTGCTCATGGGCGGGGCTCCTGGGTTGTGCTGCGCGCGCTGCGCGAAGCGGCCCTTAGCTTAACTGAAGCCATCCATGCGCCCCCCGTCGGCGCTTGATGGAACCGCGACTGGCTGCCGTGGTGTTGCAGGCACCCAGCCAGCTACTTACCAGTCGCCGCCTGAATCACCGCCACCGCTGTCGGCTGCGTCCCAGCCGCTGCCAGCGCCGGCATCAAAACTGCCCATGTCGGGCGCGGGGGGCGTATCGAAAGGGATGTAGCCTTCGTTGGCTGCTGCTGCGTGCTGCGCTTGGCCGGCGTTGGCGTTGCCACCTTCCATGGCTTTGCTCAAGGCATAACCGGCGGCCAATCCAGCCACGCCACCAAGGACGGCACCGCCGATGCCTGAACCCGCTTGCGGTTGCGCGCCAAAGCCACCATAGGGTGCGGGCGCCATAGCACCACCGGGGCCATAGCCCGGCGCACCGGGATAAGCGCCCATAGGCATAGGTGCAGCACGCGGCGCTTGGCTACGGCGAATCAGCACGAACAGCAAGATCAGCAGCACCGCACCGCCGACCACGTAGCCGGTGGGAAAGGACGACGCGCTTGCGGCAGGTGCTACGGCGCTATGCGCGGCCGCAGGCGCTGGGTTGAGCGTCTGGCCCGTCGCAGCGGCCTTGGCCGCAGCGGCAGCGGCGCTAACTTTGTCCAGGGTTTGGGTGAATTTTTCCGGGCTGGAGGCAAATTTCAGCGCCGGGTCTATGGCGCGGGCCTGGTTCAGTTGCGCCAGGGCCTCGTCATAACGCTTGGCGCGGGCAAGGACCTCGCCCAGCTCGTAGTGGGCTTTGGCACTGTTGGGCTTTTCTTTCAAAACCTCGTGCAACAAGGTTTGGGCGCGGGCCAAGTCGCCCGCCTCGACAGCGGCGCTTATGTCTTTGGGGCTGGGCAGGGCCAGCGCCAGGCTACAGGCCAAGGCCAAAAAGCCCATGGACAGCCAACGCAGCGGCGGTACAAGTGAAAAACGCATAGCAAACCTTTCAGATGAAACCAGTCCCTACTGTAGGCGGCCGGTATGTCGGCTGCGACACCGGTTTGTAAAGAAGCTTGCAAACCCCGGCTCGGAACACAATACGCCCTATGTGCAGCCATTACCAAGGCATTCAAGGGCGCGAACGTTTTGAGCGCCATTTCGGCATCGGCCTGCCCGCGGACGCGGGCCAGGCCGATGTATGGCCGGGCTACCGGGCGATGTTTATACGCAACACACCGCCGGGCGCGGCACCAGCGGCGGGCCGCTTGCAGGCGCTTACGGGTTTGTTCGGCCTGGTACCACATTGGTCCACCGACTTGCGCATCACGCGCAGCACCTACAACGCGCGCAGCGAAACTGCATCTGAAAAACCCAGCTTTCGCGATGCCTGGCGGCGCGGCCAGCATTGCATTGTTCCTGCCGAGGCATTGTTTGAGCCGGACTGGCGCAGCGGGCGGGCAGTGGCCGCGCGCCTTGGCAGTGCCGATGGCGCGCCGCTAGGGGTCGCCGGTTTATGGTCGTGCTGGCGAGCGCAGGAGCAAGAAATTTTTAGCTTCACCATGCTGACGGTGAACGCTGATCACCATCCCGTGATGCGCGAAATGCACAAGCCCGGCGACGAGAAGCGCATGGTGGTGGTGGTACCGCCTGCGCTCTATGCCCATTGGCTGCAACTGCCCGCTCGCGAAAGTCTTGGTTTTTTACAGTCGCAATCCAACTCCGCGCTTGCGCAACTGGCCTAAAAACCGGAGTTAGATGATGCAGCAGGTAGCCTGGGGGTAGACGTCAGAAATCCTGGCTACGGGCCTTGGCTGCGCGCAATTCCTGCAGCATGCGCGGGTCATGGATGGCCAACTCCCACAAAGCCGCTTCACGGCGCGACTGGATCAGCGCTGCCACGCGGATTTGAAGCCACAGCGCGCTGGCGGTGCTGGCGCGGCGCATGGGCCGGGTCAAAAGGGCTAGCCCACCAAAAATCGACAACCACAACATCACCCAGGCGAGCAACATATGCCCGTCGGCCCAGCTGTCAATCACCTGATCTGCCACGGCGAGCAATGCGGCGAAGACCGAAGCCGACAGCAACCCGGCTAAGGCCTGGGAAGGCGCAACGCGCTTGCTGGGACGCTGGGGCATCGCCCGAACGTCTTGGGAGGCCGTTTGGAAAAGCATGAAATTGGACATAGCAAACTCCTTGGAAAACATACGCACGCCGCATTAGCGGTGTTGAGAACCCAATCCTAGGGTTTACACTAATGTGAGTCCACTTTATATTTTTGATTTCAGACATTCATAAAATCTATTTATGCCCCTACCCGTACCGCAATTACGCAACTTCGACCTGAACCTGCTCAAAGTCTTTGATGTGGTGATGGCCGAGCGCAGCCTGACGCGGGCGGCGCAAGTGCTGTCACTGACGCAGCCGGCGGTAAGCAATGCCTTGCGGCGCTTGCGCGAGGCATTGGCAGACGAGGTGCTGGTGCGCCAGGGGCGCAGTTTGCAGCCCACGCCCAAGGCGCTGCTCCTGTGGCCGCAGGTGCGCGAGACACTGGCGCGCTTACAAACTGCGTTGGCGCCGCATCCGTTTTCGCCTGCCGATACGGTGTGCAGCTTTGTGCTGACCATGGCCGACGCCACCGCTTCGCAACTCATGCCGGGCTTGGTGCAGGGTTTGCTGCGGCAGGCACCCGGCGTGTCTTTGCGCACCGTGCCGCTGACCACGCGCGACCCCCGGCGGATGCTCGAAGACGGGGAAGTGGACCTGGCAGTGGGCCATTTCCCGGCTGCCCTGGCAGCCATCGCCCAGCAAAGGCAAAACGGGCAAGCGGTGCGATTTGGCCAGCAACGGCTGTTTTCAAGCGACTATGTATGCGTCATGCGCAAAGGCCATGCTTTGGCCAAGGTGCCGCTCAGCCTGGACGCGTTTTGCCAGGCGCAGCATGCACTGGTCAGTTTTTCAGGCCGTGCCTACGGGCTGATTGATGAGGCCCTGGCCTCGGTCAACCGCTCGCGCCGCGTGGTGCTGACGGTGAACCAGTTTTTTACTACCGGCAGCGTGGTGGCGCACTCGGACTTGTTGGCGGTGATGCCACGGCACTTCGTGCAGGTTACCGGCTTTGCACCGCAACTGGCGGTGCATGAATTGCCGTTTGATGTGCCGCCGATTCAGGTCGACGCGCTATGGCACCAGCGCCATGATGCCGACAGCGCGCAAAACTGGTTACGCGCCCAAGTGCATGCGGTGGCGCAAGCCGTGCCGATGGCAGCGCGGAGTGCGGCGCTATGAAGCTGCAATTGTTGTCCGATGTGCATTTGGAATCGCAACCCGATTTTGTGGCGCAGCCAGCCCCGGACGCGGACTTCTTGGTGCTAGCCGGGGATATTGGCTCTTACCAAAACGGCTCGAAATTGCAGGATGCAGATTTCGGACTGGCGCAGTTTTCGCCGCTGCATGGTTGGCCAGTGCCGGTGTATTTTGTCCCGGGGAACCATGAATACGATAACCTGGACTTTGATGCTGGCCACGCGCGTTTGCGCGAGACCTGTGCGCGCTTGGGTATCACTTGGCTGGACCGGCAGCTAATCGCGCTGCCTGGGCACAGCAAGGATGGCCAGGCGCTGCGACTGCTGGGCACGACGCTATGGACGGATTTTGATGCGCTGGCCGCTTCGCAGCGTCCGTGGCCGAACAAGGCGGCCAACCAGGATGCGCCGCGTGATGCGCAAGCTTTGGAATCATCGGAAGCGCTCGCCGCGTGGGAACGTAATCCAGACAACCGCAAGGCCCGCGAAAAAGCGTTTCGTGCGGCCGACTACTACTTGAAAAAAACCGGAACGCTGCGCTACAGCCAGCCATTTTTATCTCAAGCGGTACGCGAAGAAGGCTTGCAATGTCAGGCCTGGTTGCGCGATGCCTTGAACCAACCCTTTGAAGGCAAAACCATTGTCGTGACGCACTTTGCGCCTAGCCTGCACAGCGCCGATCCGCGCTATGGCCGCGTGCCCGGAACCGCTGGATTCTGTAATGCGTTAGACGACTTGCTGCCGCAGGCCGCACTTTGGTTGCACGGGCATTTGCACACCGCGCAAGACTATGTGCACCGAGGCTGCCGCGTGGTGGCCAACCCGCTGGGCTATGCCCGCAAAAAAGAGCAAGCGCACTTTCGCGCCCAAGCGGTAATTGAAATTTAGCGGGACGCTAATCCGTCAAAACAAGTGCGCATCACCAGATCGATGATTTGTGCATCGTCGTGTTGACCGCCCATTTTCAAAAACTCCAGCACCGGGTCGCAAGCGCGGGCGTACAAGGTGTAGAGCACCGCAATCGGCGGTAGGCTGGGCTGCAAATGGCCTTGCGCTTGGGCCTCTTCAATCCAGCCGCCCAAGCGGTCGCTCACTTCAATCAAGCCATCCATGTACTGCGCATTGGCCATGAGCTTGGCGCGCAAGGTGGAATTGCGGCTGGGCAGTGACGGCATTTGCCCTTGCAACTGCAACTGCATGGTCCAGCGCGCTACAGCACGCAATTGCGCCATGGCGTTTTGCGGCGGCAAGTCACGCAAATAGGCCTGGGCTTTTTGCATGAGCTTGACCATGGCCGCCGCTGCCAAGTCTTCTTTGCTCGGGAAATGCTTGTACAAACTGGCTTTGGCAATGCCGACGGTGGCGGCCACTTCATCGACCGTCATGGCTTCAAAACCTTTTTGCGCCAACAATGCGCTGGCGGTCTGGATGATGGCGTCTTCGCGCGCCTGTAGCATCTGGGTCTTGAAAGACACTTTGGGCAAAGATTTGGAAGGCATGTCTGAATTTTAGCCTTTGGGTTGTTTTGTATTCGATAGCGGCCAGTTTGCGACCGGGCAGTTTAATTGTTGACCTATCCCACCCACGCACCTTTGCCATCCTGCGGGCGGGGGCTTAAGAGAAATTTTTATGCATATTGTTGTAGTCGGCGCCGGCATCATCGGCACCAGCACCGCCTGGTATTTGGCCGATCGCGGTCACCGGGTTACGGTGGTAGAGCGCCAGGCCGACGCGGCACTAGAAACGAGTTTTGCCAATGCCGGGCAAATTTCGGTCAGCCATTGCGAGCCCTGGGCCAACCGCGATGCGCCGCTCAAAGCGCTGAAGTGGATGTTCAGCAAAGAAGCGCCGCTGTTGTTTAGGCCGCAATGGCCCTTGGGCGAAGGCTGGCAGCAGTACCGCTGGAGTCTGCGCTTTTTGGCCGAGTGCAACGATGCGGCATTCCATCGCAACGTGGGCCATATCGTGGCGCTGGGCGCTTATAGCCATGTGGCACTCAAAGAGTTGGTAGCACAAACTGGCATTGACTACCACCGGCTGGAGCGCGGCATCTCGCATTTTTTTGCCGACCAAGCTTCGTTTGACAGCGCCTGCGCATTGGCTGCATTGATGCAACAGTTTGGCGTGGAGCGCAAGGTCATTAGCACTGCTGAATTGCTGCGCCTAGAGCCTACGCTGGCTCCTTTTAGTGAGCGCATTGTGGGCGCTACCTTTACCGCCAGCGATGAATCGGGCGACGCCTGTGTGTTTACCCAAGGCCTGGCGCGCGCCTGTGCGGCGCGCGGCGTGGAGTTTTTGTTTTCGCACAGTTTGGAAGGGCTGGACGTGACAGGTACAGCGGTGCGCGGGGTGCGCGTGCGGCCTGTGACCCATAGTGGAGCGGATGGTGGCACGGGCCTGCCTAGCGCGGTCGGGAGCGCGCGCAGCATTAGCGCCGACGCGGTGGTGGTGGCCTGCGGTTCCTACAGCGCGCCACTGCTGCGCCGCGTGGGCGTGGACTTGCCGATTTATCCGGGCAAAGGCTATAGCGCCACCTTCCCGATATTGCGGCCCGAGCAGGCGCCTTCGGTGTCGGTGATCGACGATTCGCGCAAGATTGCCATCACGCGCCTGGGCGACCAGATCCGCGTGGCCGGCACCATCGAAGTAGGCAGCTACGACCTGGGTTTGGACAGCGCGGTTTCGCAAGCGCGCTGCCACATGCTGGCGCGCCGGGTCGAAGAAATATGGCCGGGCATGTGCGACACCCGCTTGGCCCATGAGGGCGGTAATCCGCGTTTCTGGGCGGGTTTGCGGCCGGCCACGCCGACCAATATCCCCTATATCGGCCAGACGCCGGTGCGCGGGCTCTGGGTTAACGCCGGCCACGGCACCTTGGGCTGGACGCATGGCGCCGGTTCGGGCAAGGCTTTGGCTGCGCGTGTGGACGGCGAGGAGGCGATCGCCGGTTTCCCGTTTCTTGGCAAGTAAATTCGCAGGTTAAAAGTGGGGCTGCGTCTTTGCGTAGCCCTTGCTATCCCCAGCCCCAAGCCGGCCCGGATCGCCGCGTCGCTATGCACCTGGCGATGACTGAAGTGGCGTCTTTGCGAGGCCGCAGGCCGTGGCAATCCATGGCTTGTTGCCAACCAAGATGGCGTGGCCTGCGTCACAGTAGCGCAGGTTGACCCATTTATGCGGCGTGCGTCTGCTCCAGGCATTGCAAGAACGCGCGGGTGGCTCGGGATGCTTGCGGTGAGCGGCGGGTGATAGCGAAAAACTCGCAGTCGTAAAAAAACACCTCGGGCAGCACCGCCTGCATCTGGCCCTGCTGCACAAAACTGTGCGCATAGTGCTCGGGCAAAAAGCCGACAAAGCGGCCCGACAAAATCAAAGTGGCAATCGACTCTTGGTCAAAACCGGTGGCGCTGCGCGTCAGGCGCAGTTGCTGGCTGACCTGCAAATTGGGCGAGTGGTAGCCCAGTCCGGCAAAGGGCAGAGAGCGCACGGTTTCCCAATCCAGCCCCGCGTGCGAACTGCCAAATAATGCGTGGCCGGGGCCGCAGTACAAGCGCATGTGCTCGTCAAACAAGCGCGCATAGTGCAAAGTGCCCGAAGTGCGGTGGCCGGGAATGATGCCGATGTGGAACTGGCCATCGAGCACGCCGCGCTCTATGGCGTTGAGCGTGGCCACATGCAAATTGAGCGCGACGTCGGGCGCGCGCGCCTGAAAGCGCGCAATCGCCTGCGCCACGCGGGCCTTGGGGTTGCTTGCGGTTTTGTCAAACACGGCGATTTGCAACTGCCCACCCATGCGTTGGTGAATTTCATCGACGCTGCTGCGAAAGGCATCGGTGGCGGCCATGAGCTGGGTGGTCTGGGCGTAAATTTTTTGGCCCTCGGGCGTCAGGGCAAAACCGGCCCGGCCCCGGCGGCACAGGCGCAAGCCCAAGCGGGTTTCCAGGTCTTTGATATGCCGGCTTACCGTGGAGCTGCCGATATTGAGCTCTAACTCGGCCGCGGCCATGCCGCCACAATCGGCCACCACCCGGAACACGCGCAGCAAGCGCAAGTCCATATCGCTGAGCTGTCCCAGCGCCGGGCGCGTAGGCAAGGCTGGCGCCACAGGCGGGGCCTGGGTAGTGCGCTGGGCCAGTGTTTTTCTACTTGGTGCGCCTGTGCTACGCGGCAGATCAGCCAGGCTGGGAGTCTTTGGTTTCATAAATCGGCAAGTAAATAGCGATAATTAGCACTTTATAAGAGTAACAGACAAGCTCACAATCTGCGCCAGCCGAAGCTCAGAAACGCCGCCCATGCGACGCCAAGGGCTTTTTTACCTACCACCAGGAGACCGCCATGAAACCCCATGACACCGCCACCCACGCACCGGTTGTGACCACGACCTCGCCCTACCCGCGCGACCGCGCTTGGATGGACGCGCACTGGATGGCCTATTCCGGCAACCGCAATTTCAAAGCCAATCCGCGCATGATGGTCAGCGCCAAAGGCGCTTATTACACCGACTCCAACGGGCGCAAAGTGATGGACGGCCTGTCCGGCCTGTGGTGCTGCGGCCTGGGCCATGGCCGCCAAGAGATTACCGATGCGGTAAGCCGCCAAATCGGCACCATGGACTATTCACCCGCCTTCCAGTACGCGCATCCATTGTCATTTGAGTTGGCTAACAAAATTACCCAGCTCATGCCCGAAGGCCTGGAGCGCGTGTTTTTTGCCGGTTCGGGTTCGGAGTGTGCAGACACTTCGCTGAAGATGGCGCGCGCCTACTGGCGCGCCAAAGGCATGGGCACCAAAACGCGCCTGATTGGCCGCGAAAAAGGCTACCACGGTGTCAACTTTGGCGGTATTTCGGTGGGCGGCATTGGCGCTAATCGCAAGACCTTTGGCCAGGGCATCGAGGCCGACCACCTGCCGCACACCCAGTTGCCGCAAAACGTGTTTTCCCACGGTATGCCGGCGCACGGTGCTGAACTCGCCGACGAACTGCTGCGCCTTATTACCTTGCACGACGCATCCAATATCGCTGCCGTCATCGTCGAGCCGATGTCAGGCTCGGGTGGCGTGGTGGTTCCACCGGTGGGCTACCTGGCGCGCTTGCGCGAGATTTGCACGGCCAACAACATCTTGCTGATTTTTGATGAAGTGATTACCGGCTTTGGCCGTTGTGGCGCCTACACCGGCGCGGCCGCTTTTGGCGTGACGCCAGACATTATGAACGTCGCCAAGCAAGTGACCAATGGCGCGCAGCCGCTGGGCGCAGTGATTGCCAAAAAAGAAATCTACGACACCTTTATGGAGGCGGGCGGCCCCGAGTACCTGCTCGAGTTCACGCATGGCTACACCTATTCGGCCCACCCCGTGGCCTGCGCGGCGGGTATTGCGGCGCTGGATGTGCTGGTCAAGGAAAACATGATCGAGCGCGTGGCCGCCATGGCGCCGTATTTTGAGCAAGCGGTACACAGCCTCAAAGGCAGCAAAAACGTCACCGACATCCGCAACATCGGCCTGGCGGCAGGTTTCACCATCGCCGCAGTGCCGGGTGAGCCCGCACGCCGCCCCTATGAAATCGCCATGCGCTGCCTGGAAAAAGGCTTTTATGTGCGCTACGGTGGCGACACCATCCAGCTGGCACCGCCTTTCATTATCGAAAAATCCGAGATCGACAGCCTGATCAATGCCTTGGGCGAAGCGATGAACGCGACGGACTAAGCGCGGGCCGCGGCGAGGCGCCCTGGTGCCCGCCGCACACTTGCTTGCGCGACCTTACACCGCAGTGTGGGCCAGTCAGCTGGCCCGCAGCGCGTCTGGCCCGATAAAAAGGCCGCCTAAGGTGGCTTTTGTCTTGCAAGCCTCGCGCGACAATCCTTTTTATTTTTAACCTGAGCACTTTGACCATGTCCACATTACCCACTATCGGCCACCTGATTGGCGGCCAACTCACCCAAGGCGGAAGCCGTAGCACCGAGGTGTTCAACCCCGCCACCGGCAAAGCCGAGAAAAAACTCTTGCTGGCTGACAAATTGACGGTGGAGCAGGCGATTGCCAATGCCCAGGCCGCCTTCCCCGATTGGCGCAACACGCCGCCGCTCAAGCGGGCGCGGGTAATGAGCAAACTCAAAGTGCTGCTCGAAGAACATGCCGACGCCTTGTGCGCCCTGGTAACCGCCGAACACGGCAAAGTGCTGCCCGACGCCATGGGCGAACTGCAACGCGGCATTGAAAACGTGGAATACGCCAGCTACGCGCCCGAATTGCTCAAAGGCGAGCACAGCAAAAACGTAGGTCCGGCGATCGACTCCTGGAGCGAGTTCCAGGCCCTGGGTGTGACCGCTGGTATCACGCCGTTTAACTTCCCGGTCATGGTGCCCTTGTGGATGTGGCCTATGGCAGTGGCGTGCGGCAATACTTTTGTGCTCAAGCCCTCGGAGCGCGACCCCAGCAGCACCATGCTGGTCGCGCAATTGGCGCTGGAGGCGGGCCTGCCACCGGGCGTGCTCAATGTGGTCAACGGCGACAAGGAAGCGGTGGACACGCTGCTGACCGACCCGCGCGTCAAGGCCATCAGTTTTGTGGGTAGTACGCCAATCGCTGAATACATTTACGCCACCGGCTGTGCCCACGGCAAGCGCGTGCAGGCCTTAGGCGGTGCGAAAAACCATGCGGTGGTCATGCCCGACGCCGATGTGCCCAATGCGGTGAACGCGCTCATGGGCGCGGCCTACGGCTCGTGCGGCGAGCGCTGCATGGCCATCCCCTTGGTGGTGGCGGTGGGTGACGCCACGGCGGATGCGGTGATTGCGGGCCTAAAGGTCGAAATTGCAAAAATGAAGGTCGGCCCCGGCACCACCGCCGGTATGGATATGGGCCCACTGGTGACCAAGGCGCATTTTGAGAAGGTCAAGGGCTATGTGGACCAGGGCGTGGCCGAAGGCGCCACCTTGGTGGTGGATGGGCGCGGCGTGCAGGTGCCCGGCCACGAACAAGGCTATTTCCTGGGTCCCTGCTTGTTTGACAACGTCAAACCCGGCATGGTGACCTACCAGGAGGAAATCTTCGGGCCAGTGCTGGGCGTGGTGCGCGTCAAGACCTTGCAAGAAGCTATGGACCTGATCGACGCCCATGAATATGGCAACGGCACTTGCATCTTTACCCGCGACGGCGAGGCCGCGCGCTACTTCACCGACAACATTTTGGTGGGCATGGTGGGCGTTAATGTGCCCCTACCCGTACCAGTGGCTTACCACTCTTTCGGGGGATGGAAGCGCTCGCTGTTCGGCGATTTGCACGCTTACGGCCCCGATGCGGCGCGCTTTTATACCAAGCGCAAAACCATCACCCAACGTTGGCCTTCCGCTGGCGTACGGGAGGGAACCATGTTCAGCTTCCCGTCCAGCAAATAACTTTTTTGATAAATATGTTTTTTAATTGAAAAATATGGTGTAAGATAAGAAAAAATAGCGAAAAATTAAAAATTGTGCGAAATTCGACACATACGCCATTTTTTGAGAGAATATTGATGGATTTCAGATGTTGAACTGAAATGCTTCAATAAAAAACCATATTTCAACCGTTGGAGTCGATCATGTCAAAAACAAAGGTAGCGAATTTTTCGCAGATGTACACCAAGTAC
>Ga0214919_10005957_pt1 | contig 16967 bp, 17 predicted proteins | sample LL1503_MetaG_FD_177994 | JGI IMG/M metagenome (GOLD analysis project Ga0214919, IMG submission 177994) | Freshwater microbial communities from Lake Lanier, Atlanta, Georgia, United States - LL-1503 | ecosystem: Environmental > Aquatic > Freshwater > Lake | place: USA: Georgia | collected... | reverse complement strand
ACTTGATGTCGCTCTTGTCTACAGCGTCGGCGACACTGGTCCCGGCGGTGGCATCGTGTTCTATGACGCAGGAACCACACAACCATGGGGACGCTATTTAGAAGCAGCTCCAACTGACTACCAAGTAAATAACGTTCGCAAAACAGTTGTATGGGGTTGCGACTACGCTTCTATCACTGGAACCGGCATTGCGATTGGCACCGGAAAAGCCAACACAGCCACGATCCTTGCAAACTGCACAACGCCTGGTATCGCTGCTGATGTCGCCGACAAATACTTCACAAGTACGGCTGGTGCAGGTCAATGGTTCTTGCCATCAAAAGATGAACTAAACGAATTGTGCAAAATATATTCCAACGGACGAACGGACACCACTGCATATAGTGCTTATCAGAATGGCTGCACCGGAAGTACATCCCCGACTGGTGGTTTTGCCTTTGGCTCCTATTGGAGTTCTTCTGAGTTCGACAATCGCAAGGGGCGGGGTCAGAATTTCTGCTGCGGGAATCAGACCGCCAGTACCAAGGTCGCCCCCAGCTACGTGCGTCCAGTGCGGGCTTTTTGATCTACTTCTCTAATTTTCTGTTTAAATTTTTCTCTAAAATCTTGCTCTGCTCCTGTCGCGTCATATGCGGGGCTGTCCGCCTGACTGCGCCACACCCCTTTGACAGTATGGTCACATGACAACGCCGCTGACAGCCAAATTTGCTTCAGCAGCACGAGTGTTGTCACAGCATCTTGCATCGCAGGGCTTGGTCACGCCAGGCTTTCGCAGTCCTCCACGCACCATTGGGCTTGACCGTGCAATCCGACGCACAACAGATGGCACGGGTGGCATTGTGGCGGTACGGGTCGCTGGCAGGCCGTTTACAGCGTCTATCGCCGACATGATCGAGGGTGTCATTGTGCTGAATGCACTTGTCGCGCCTGAGGCAGACCGACTTCGCGCCGAACTGTGGCGTGTGATGCTCAGTTTTACCGTTCAGACACAGACAACTTCTCAGGCTGGCGATGTAGGTGAGCGCACTGTCTCGCGCGTAGCCTGACACTTCATGTTCTTTGCCCGGATGGCGGAACTGGCAGACGCAGGGGGCTTAAACCCCCCGGAAGGCAACTTCTTGTGGGTTCAATTCCCACTCCGGGCACAACGGTTGACAATTGCTTTATCTGTACGAGCAATCGCAAGGCGCCACTACTACGGTGTATAGGCAATGGACAAGATCGCACAAACAATTTCTGCCGAACAGATGCTTGCTGATCTCGAAGTGTTGGTCAACACCGAATCACCATCTCGTGACATTGATCGACTCAATATTCATGCAGCGTTGTTGGCGTCGATCATGACGCGCGTGACAGGTATTGCCCCCACAATTGTCGAATCTGATGTCGGTCCGCATCTTCATTGGGTCGGCGGACCAAATGCACGAGTTTTAATTTTGGGACATCACGACACCGTGCATCCCGCTGGCACAACAACGCAACGACCCTTTAAGGTGAGCGATGGTCACGCGACTGGACCTGGAGTATTTGATATGAAGGCCGGCATCGTGCAGGCAATTCATGCATTGGGCTCTCTTGCAGACATCAGCGCAGTCGAGATGCTCATTACGGCGGACGAAGAAATCGGGTCACGTCATTCGCGAGAACTTTTACAACAACGTGCGTTACACGCGGGCGCTGTTTTGGTGCTTGAGCCCAGTGCTGACGGTGGTGCACTAAAAATCGGACGCAAAGGAACCGGAAACTTTGAACTTTCGTTACAAGGCAAAGCGTCGCACGCTGGACTTGAGCCAGAAAAAGGTGTGAATGCGCTCTTGGCATTATCTGAGTTGTTGCCGCGAGTAGTTGCAATCGCACGCCCAGAAGCCGGAACCACAGTGACGCCGACAATCGCATCTGCTGGCACGGCTGACAACGTTGTTCCGGCATCTGCAACATGCATGCTTGATGTGCGCGTCAAGACTCCTGCAGAAAAAGCACGTGTCGAAACAGAGATGCGTGAACTGACTTCAAATTACAAGGGAGCCACTTTGCTTGTCACGGGCGGAATGAATCGCCCACCGATGCATTCGTCGTCAGCAACCGATCTTTTTGTGATTGCGCAACAAGTTGCTCACGAGATGCAGATGCCTGACATCGTCGGGGTCGAAGTTGGCGGAGGCTCGGATGGCAATTTCACGGCTGCCGTGGGCGTGCAAACTTTGGATGGCTTGGGGGCAGTAGGTGGGGGAGCACATGCCGACAGCGAACACGTTGTCGTTGCAACGATGGTTCCGCGAGCGATGTTATTGGCTGGTGTTATTCAGCGTTTGTCTTCAATGGACAAAAGACCACCACTGCCAAGTGTCCCGGCTGACCGATAAACGTCAAGTTTGGCGCGACTGTCGTCGATATCAAGATTGCGCATTGTGAGTTGGCCGATGCGATCAAGTGGTCCAAATGATGCATCGTCAACTTTTTCCATACTCAACCGCTCGGGTGAGTATGTGAGATGTGGACCCGTCGTGTTTATCACGGTGTAATCCTCGCCGCGGCGCAAACGTAACGTGACCTCGCCTGTGACGGCGGTCCCGACCCAATGCAGCAATGATTCGCGCAACATCAGCGATTGTGGATCAAACCACCGACCTTCGTACAAGAGACGACCAAGTCTGCGCCCCATTGTGCGGTAGTTCTCAAGCGTTGCTTCGTTGTGGATTGCTGACACAAGTCGCTCATAAGCAATATGCAAAAGTGCAAGACCCGGAGCTTCATAAATGCCGCGACTCTTGGCTTCGATGATGCGGTTCTCGATTTGGTCACTCATGCCGATTCCGTGACGACCACCAATTGCATTAACGGCATGAACAAGATCTACCTGAGTAGCGAAGCCCTGCCCATTAATACTGATCGGGTATCCCTCATGAAAAGCAATTGAGACGTCTTCTGAAGCGATGTGTACTGCATCGTTCCAGTGAGAGACGCCCATAATTGGTTCGACGATTTCCATACTGGCTGAAAGTTCTTCAAGCAGTTTTGCTTCATGTGTTGCGCCCCAAATATTGGCATCGGTACTGTACGCCTTTTCTGCGCTCGCACGATAGGGAAGTTTGTGGCTCATCAGAAACTCGCTCATCTCTGTTCGACCACCAAGTTCGGCGACGAATTGTTCGTCGAGCCATGGTTTATAAATACGTAAGGCTGGATTGACCATGAGGCCGTAGCGATAGAAACGTTCGATGTCATTGCCCTTGTAGGTGCTGCCGTCACCCCAGACATCGACGCCGTCTTCTTGCATTGCGCGCACAAGGAGCGTTCCGGTGACAGCGCGACCAAGAGGTGTTGTATTGAAATAGGTTCGACCCGCAGTTGCGATGTGGAATGCACCACACTGCAATGCAACTAAGCCTTCGTGAACAAGTTCAGTACGACAATCAATTACTCGTGCAATATCTGCTCCGTATTGGCGCGCACGATCGGGAATGCCGACCAGATCTGGTTCGTCGGGTTGTCCAAGGTCTGCGGTATAGCAACACGGCAAGGCGCCTCGTTGGCGCATCCATGCGACAGCAGCAGACGTGTCAAGGCCTCCAGAGAATGCAATTCCGACGCGTTCGCCCACGGGGAGCGATGAGAGCACTTTGGACATGGGTCTAACGGTATCCAGTGACAGCAGTCAGACGGTGGTCTATTGCGGGGTTACCCGATGAAGTCCAGCGAAGGTGGCAAGAGAGCCCGCGAGAGCGGCGACGGCAACGACGATTTGAGCGACGGCAACTCCAATGGTGGCGCCAAGATCAACGATGGCGTAGACCCCCAAGAACCCACTGGAGAACACACCTATCCATGGGGCAACGGAGTACGAGCCAAGATACGTCACGGCGGTGAAGGTGATGACGATCGCCAAGATGATGAGAGCAAAGGGTGTTGCAGGATCGGTGCTTGGACCAAGCCACCAAGGCGGTCGACTAATTGTTCGAGATGAAATAGCAATTGCGACGATGGCGAACAGAGTGGCGACCCAGGTGGCGGTTCCGACTACGGCCCACCCCGATGCGAGAACCCGGCGCGAGTCTTTGGCGGTCTGATTCACGACTCAAACCGTACAGCATAATTTACAGATCACTACTAATGTCTTGTCCGTGGACCACGCAAAATTTTCTAAGTTGTCGGTGTTTTTCCCGATGTGGAACGAACAGGATTATCTCGTTCGGGCTCTTGATGCCGCTCGCGAGGAGTGTGAAGAACTGATACAGCAGGGTGATATCGCCGACTACGAACTCATCATTGTCAATGATGCATCGACAGATCGCACCGGAGAACTCGCCGATGCCGCCGCCGCCGCTGATCCCCGTGTTCGAGTTGTGCACCATGCTCAGAACAGAAAATTAGGTGGGTCGATGAAGTCTGGTTATGCAGCAGCCACCGGTGATCTTGTGTTGTATACCGATGCTGATCTTCCGTTTGACATGCACGATGTTCACAAGGCTGTGCGACTGTTGCGGTATTACGATGCAGACGTGGTGAGTGCGTATCGGTTCGACCGCACCGGCGAAGGATATGTGCGTACGGTGTACTCTGCTCTGTACAACATGTTGGTCCGTGTGCTCTTTGGTACCCGAATGAGAGATATCAACTTTGCATTCAAGTTATGCCGAACGCATATTTTTGAACATATCGAACTCAAAAGCGAAGGTTCTTTTATCGATGCCGAACTTGTTGTTCGGGCCCAAAAATTGGGATTCACCGTGGTGCAATTTGGGGTCGATTATTTTCCGCGTACAAGGGGAGTATCCACGCTGAGTTCACCTGCGGTCATTCGCAAGATTCTCAAAGAAGCTCGAACTTTGCGCAAGGAAATTCGTAATATTTCGCCTGTTCAGTAAGTGCGCTCAGTCTGAAGGCTCTCTCGTTGGTAGCGTTTCGGTGCTGTGAACTCGCCAGATGACGCTTTCCCCCCACACGACCAGGACTCATTGACGCCTGCCGTACACGTGTCGTGGTGGGCGCAATGGCGCTCTTCTCTCGTGACTTTGGCGATCTTGGGAATAGTGATCGGAATCGTCACGGTCTCGCGCCAATCTGAGACTCCGATTGCAACCACAACGTTGCCTGCGACATCGACCACTGTGTCAGGTGTCGACATAACTAATGCTGTGCTCACGCGTACTCTAAAAAAGGGAATGCGTGGTCAGGATGTACGTCGAGTGCAACAGCGACTCAAAGATTTGCATTTCGATCCAGGTCCTATTGACGGCGTATATGGAGGCGACACCATTACGGCAATCTGGGCGTTTCAGGCACTTGTTATGAAGATGACTCGCGACACGATTACTGACTTTGTCACGCCCATATTGTGGGACACAATGCGTGGGTCGGTTGTGATTACTCCGCGCAGAACTGAGTCATCGCCAACACATGTTGAGATCTATTTGCCAGAACAAACGATGGTCGTCTTCAAGAATGACGAGGCGATACTAATTACGCATATTTCATCTGGATCTAATCTTGATTGGTGTGAAGAAGTTGTCATCGACCCAGGCGAAGAAGGAAACACAGGAGTCGGGCGGATAACTGATGGTGCTTGCGGTAAATCAATCACCCCCGGAGGCGTCTACGCCTTTTACATGCGCAAAAGTGGTCTGCGTGAGAGTCAACTCGGAACAATGTGGAATCCCGTGTATTTCAACTACGGCATCGCAATTCACGGTGCAATGCAAGTGCCAAAATATCCAGCGTCACACGGGTGTATTCGCATCCCTATTTTTATCTCTGAATATTTTCCGGCGATGGTGCAATACAGCGACAGAGTTTTTGTCTTTGATGGCATCAAAGAGCCCGAAGCCTACGGATCTCCGACTCCATATTTCAATCGTCCATGGCCGGAATACACGACAACAACTTCGTCTACATCGAGTACATCGACAACATCCAGCACCTCTACAACGTCAACGACAATTGTGCGACCTCCAGTAAGGCCATCTACTACTACGATCCCTGTTGTCGCAATCACTACGACGACAGTTGTTGGTTAATCGTCTGAGACTGCCACAAACATGATGGGTACGCCAAGTGCTGTCTCGAGCAGTTGTTGACGCTCGCGCGCTGCGTATAAGTTCATGTCGAGTGCATCTATCTGAGTCATAGAAGTGTTGACAGTGATATCTACTGAACTTTTTTTGATTTCGACGTCGAGGCGTGCGACTCGTCCGTCATGTGAACGATCAAGGCCAATAGCAACGCGCAAGATACCTGCCAGAAATATAATGAGTTGCTGTTCTGTCTCAGAAAGTTTGGCAAATTCGTTGTGCGTTGGCTTTGGTGGGCCCTTGCGGTGATATCGAGCAATCAGGGCAATGAGTTCAATTTCATGATCGGTGAATCCGACAAGATCTGAGTTTCTGATGACGTAATACGAGTGGAGGTGGTGTTTGCTGTGCGAGACGATGAGCCCGACATTGGCGAGCAAGGATGCGGCCTCTAAAAGAACCCGCCACTCAGGACTGAAATCGTATTCCTGTTCGAGTGAGTCATAGAGTTCAAGCGCGAGTCTTGCCACGTTTTTGCTGTGCGCAACGTCGTCATCGCAACGTTCAACAAGTCTCATCACACTGTTTAATGAAACCTGATGCAAGTGTTGATGGTCTAATCGTTCTGTTCGTTGCAGAGTGTCGAGAATAATTCCCTCACGCAAAGCAAAATCACTAAAAATAAAATTCTGTAATTCAAACTCGTGGGCAACTGCGTCCAAAATGAGTGCACCCGCCAAGATAATGTCTGCGCGAGAGGCGTCGACACCTCGTAACTGACGACGCATCTCAACTGTTGGAGATTGAGCCAGGAGATCGACGACAACCTCTAGCTCTTCTATCGTAAATTTGAAGCCGTTCATTGATTTTGGCTCCGTTCCATCCCGCAAAATTCTCACCATGCTTGCAAGGGCTTCCGCCGTTCCGGATGAAACAACTGCAATTTTGGGGGCTAGATGAATGATCTCTTTGCGCGATGGTGACAGAGTTGAATGGAGAAATTTACGACACGCAGATGTTGCAGAGGGGTGTAGTGAATTCGAAGAGAAAAATCGAGTTGTCAAACGAATTGCCCCAAGTTTAAAACTTCGAACAAAATGCTGCGCTAGTCCATCGGCGACGACAACCTCCGTGCTGCCCCCACCGATATCAATAACAATCGATCGAGTATCCATGAGCGGAATCGCTTGCATGACGCCCAAGTGGATGAGGCGGGCTTCTTCTACTCCCGAGATAACTTCAACAACTATCGAGGCTTCTTTGAGCGCGCGATTTATGAAGATATCTGCGTTTCTGGCTTCTCGAACAGCACTTGTGGCGATGGCTCGCAGTTCTGCTCCGTGGACATCTGCTATTCGTCGCATGTTGCGAAGTGCAATGACGCCACGTTCAATTGCTTCTGGGCTCAGCAGTTTCATGTCGCCAGAGCCTTCGCCAAGTCGGACCATTTCTTTTTCTCGTGCGATTACTTCGAAGCCCGAGTGGGTTGCACGAGCGATCACGAGATGGAAACTGTTTGTTCCGATATCGAGTGCGCCAATAACGCCAGATGACTCGGTCACAAGGATGAGAGTATCCGATTGAGTTCGACGACTTCACTCGTTTGAGCAGCAACCATTGCAGCCGCAAGGCCGAGCACTTCTTTATTTCTGCCGTGCTCAACAGCATACTTCGCCATGTCGAGTCCACCGTTGTGATGGGCAATCATCAGTTGGGCAAATAACTTGTCGGCCTCGACACCCTTTGCTCTACGCAACTCTTGCAATTGTTCGTCAGTGGCGAGTCCTGGCATACGCTCAAGCGGCACTGGATCATGCATCGATGTCATCGCATGATCTGTTTCGTTCATCCATGTCATCGCTAGATCTGTTTCGTTGACTTCCGATTCTCCAAAAATGCGCAAGAGTTGCACCATTCGCCCTGATTCAAAAGATTGGTCAAACTGAATTTCGCGAGCAATGGTGCGCTCCACTGAATTGCCGTCTGTCCAAATATTGAGATACACGGAAGCCATGGCGACTGCTTGCTCGTGGTGGACACGCATATCTTGCAAGAAGCCGACATCGACAGAATTATGTTGCACGCGCCCGGCACGGTTGCCGACGGAATAGCCCACAGAGCCGAGAAAAATTGCTACTACGACGACCCCAATGAGGATATTTGCGGGATTCTTCCACCATGGCAGGAGGATGGCATCGGACTCTGTATTCATTCGAGCCACGGTAGTAGTCTGAACCCCATGACTACCACCTCTCCAGCAGTTCTTGTTGATCTAATTGCAGTACCGACCGTTCGTTCCCGCGCTATCGGCCGTGATGCCGTCTTAGTTGTTGGTTTTGCTCTGTTCACCGCCTTGGCTGCACAGATCACGATTCATCTTGGGTTTACGCCTGTTCCTATTACTGGGCAGACATTTGCTGTCTTGGTGAGCGGAAGCGTGTTGGGATGGCGACGTGGTGCTCTGTCGCAGGGTGTCTACTGGGCGATGGGGCTCATCGGGCTTCCGTTTTATTCTGGCGGAGACGGTGGGTGGTCGGCCGGAACCGGATCAACGATGGGATACCTCGTCGGATTTATTCTGGCGGCAGCGCTGATTGGGTATTTGTCCGAGATGCGTGGGGACCGCAATTACGCCTCGTCTTTTTCGGCGATGGCAATGGGAACTGTTGTGATTTATATTTTTGGTGCTGGATGGCTTGCGCATCACATGCATATTCCAATTGCTACCGGAGACGCCAACGCAATTGCTTATGGTGTGACACCGTTTCTTGTGGGTGACCTCTTGAAGATGCTTGTTGCTGGTGCAATTGCTCCAACTGCTTGGGCGATTCTTGGTCGCAGCAAAAAGTAAGGAATCGCAGATGACAGCAGAAATGAATCCGCGCAAAGAATGGGAAGCAGCGTTTGCCGCGAGCAAGGTTCGTGACGAACCCTTCACCACGATGTCAGGAATTGCGCTCGATCCGGTGTACGGACCAGATAATGCAGAGCAACCCGGTGTGTATCCGTACACGCGCGGACCATACGCCTCGATGTATCGTTCCAAACTCTGGACAATGCGTATGTTCGCCGGCTTTGGCACTGCCCAAGACACGAACTGGCGGTTTAAAGAAATCATTCGCGCTGGTGGTGACGGCCTGTCAACTGCATTTGATATGCCAACTCTGCTTGGGCTCGACTCTGATCATGAGATGAGTGACGGAGAAGTTGGTCGATGTGGTGTTGCCATTGACACGTTGGCAGACATGGAAGATCTGTATGACGGAATCGATCTTTCAGAGATCACCACGTCAATGACAATTAATTCTCCTGCTGCAGTTATTTTTGCCATGTTTATTGCTCAGGCAGAGCGAGCAGGAGTCCCGCGTGCAAAATTGGGCGGAACACTTCAAAATGACATCTTGAAGGAATACCAAGCGCAAAAAGAATTTGTGTTTCCTCCGCGTCACAGCATGCGTTTAGTACGTGACACGATCGCATTTGCTACAAATGAAATGCCACGTTGGCACTCAATTTCAATTTCTGGATACCACATTCGCGAGGCGGGAGCGACTGCTGCCGAAGAACTGGCGTTTACGCTGGCCAACGGTTTTGCCTATATTGAACTTGCACTGCAGGCTGGGTTGCCCATTGATGCCTTTGCACCACGCCTCTCATTTTTCTTCAATGCACATATTGACTTCTTTGAAGAAATTGCGAAGTATCGCGCAGCACGACGAATCTGGGCGCGCTGGACCAAAGAACGCTATGGCGCAACATCAGAGCGCTCGATGCAGTTGCGTTTCCATACGCAGACAGCCGGAGTTTCTCTCACAGCGCAGCAGCCAGAGGTCAATATCGTACGAACTGCAATCGAGGCATTGGCTGGGGTCTTGGGTGGTACGCAGAGTCTGCATACAAACTCAATGGATGAAGCCCTTGCGTTGCCAACAGAGAAAGCGGCGCGCATTGCCTTGCGCACGCAACAAGTCTTGGCCTACGAAACAAATGTCACAAATGTGGCAGACCCACTTGGCGGTTCGTGGTTTGTTGAGTCTTTGACAGACGAGATGGAACGCCAAGCAGAAGCGATTTTTGCCACGATCGATACGTTGGGCGCTGGATCAATGCTCGAAGGAGTTATTCAAGGTATTGAAGACAACTGGTTCCAGGGGCGCATTGCTGACTCTGCCTATATTCAAGAAAAGATGCTGAACGCTGGCGACCGCACCGTTGTGGGCGTGACGCGCTTTCTTGAGGGCAATGACGAAGCAAGTATTGACGTTTTGCAAATCACCAATGAAGACGAGGCTCGCCAACACAAACGCCTTGAATCAGTCAAGTTGTCAAGAGATGACAGTGCCGTTCAAAAAGCCCTCGATCATTTGCGCACGGTTGCAGCCGATCCAGAACTTAACGTCATGCCGGCGCTCATTGATGCGGTGTCTGTGTACGCAACTCTTGGCGAAGTCATGAATACGTTGGGGTCGGTGTTCGGAAAACACGTGGAAGTTCCGACAATCTAAATGTCAGGACAATGGCAAGTCGTAGAGCGCATCGCCCAAGACGAGTCAAATACCTCACTGCGGCAGTTGTTTGCTAGCGATTCAGAGCGGGGGCAAAAGTTTTCACTGCCCTGCAACGACATATTCTTTGATTTCTCAAAACAGCTTCTTTCGGCTGCTGGATTAGATGCTTTAGTCGCGCTCGCTCATGAAGCAGGAGTACAAGAGCACTTCGCAGGCATGATGAGCGGAGCAGAACTAAACAGCACAGAACATCGCTCGGTTGGACACATGCTCATGCGTTCACAAGAGAATTCTCCGATGGCTGTGGCGGCACAAGAACAAACAGAACGCGCTATCGAGTTGGCAGAAGCAATTCGCGCTGGCCGAATCGTTGGATCTAGGGGACACGCATTTACGGCGATTGTCAACATCGGAATTGGTGGTTCTGACTTGGGCAATGTGGTTATCGCTGATGCGCTTGAGGCGTGGCATACCGGGCCCGATTGCTATTTCATTTCTAGCATTGACCCCACGCAATTAGATCTTGTTCTTGCGCGAAACAATTTGTCGCCAGAGTCCACCCTATTCGTGGTTGCTTCAAAAACATTTACAACTCAAGAGACAATGCATATTGCCGGCCGTGCGCGAGAGTGGATAACAGTTGCGCTTGGTACAGAAGCAGTGCACGATCATTTTGTCGCAACCACAGCAGCGCCAAAAGTTGCGGCCGACTGGGGAATCTCGAGTGATCGCATTTTGGAGTTCTTTGATTGGATTGGTGGCCGTTTCTCGGTGAGTTCTGTTATTGGATTTCCGACCATTGTTTCTTGTGGTGGAGACATCTTCAGAGAATTCTTGCGTGGCATGTCCGCCACTGATCAGCATGTACTCACGACACCTCTTGCTCAAAATGCACCCGTGGTGCATGCTCTTCTTGGGGTCTGGAACAGTTCTATGCGGCAGTCAACATCACTTGCAGTGATCCCGTACAGCCATGGACTACGCCGTTTCCCAGCTTTTTTGCAACAGTTGCTCACCGAAAGCAATGGCAAGAGCGTCACTGTCGACGGGCGTGAGGTTACGTATGCAACATCTCCAGTGGTGTGGGGCGACGTAGGCCCAGCTGCGCAGCATTCTTTTTTCCAGATGATGCACCAAGGAACAAACAAAATCTGTACAGATTTCATCGGAGTTAAACGAACATCACAAAACGATGAGAGTGGACAGCGAACAATGTTTGCCAGCATGCTCGCTCAGTCAGCAGCACTTGCGTTTGGCAAGACCGCACAAGAAGTCCGTGCCGACGGAGTGCCAGAATCTCTTGTCGCACATCGCACTTTTGTAGGCAATAAGCCAAGTTCATGCATTGTTATTCCGGCACTAAACGCATTTACAATGGGGCAACTGATCGCTTTTTATGAACACAGTGCCGCGGTGCAGGGATGGATCTGGAAGATCAATAGTTTTGATCAATGGGGAGTGGAGTTGGGCAAAGAATTGACCGCCAAGATTGAACCAGTGCTGACGGGGAAGCAAAGTGCCCAAACTGACTCGAGCACATCGATGCTGGCTGACTGGTGTCGCCAACAGAAGTAGTTCGACGAGTAGCGGGATGCCAACACGGGTGGCAGACTAATGAGAGGGAGATATCAATGGCACAACGTATTTTGGTAGCAAAAGTCGGACTCGATGGGCATGACCGTGGGGTCAAAGTGGTCGCTCGCATGTTGCGTGATGCTGGATTTGAAGTGATCTATACCGGACTTTTTCAGACGCCCGACACAGTGGCTGCTGCTGCAATAGACGAAGACGTTGATGCAATTGGCTTGTCCATGTTGTCTGGGGCACACATGACTCTTGCACCGCGAGTGGTGCAAAAGTTGCGTGATCGTGGGGCAGATATTCCGGTGATAGTTGGCGGCATTATCCCTGTGCCTGATGTTCCTAAGTTGCGTGAGGCTGGAGTAGCCGGAGTCATTACGCCTGGTTCGACAGCAGAAGAAGTCATCGCCATGGTGCGCGCGGTGATTGATCAACACATCGCACAAGGACGCGTGTAAGCGTCTATCCTGCACAGTGATGCCTAAGCCAAAGCAACACGATCCGGCTGAGCGAATGCTCAATCTTTTGGCATTGCTTGGCAACAACTCTCAGCCTCAGACGCTTGAGCAGATCATGGACCAGATGGGCGCTGAATACGGATCCTCTGACGAAGGTCGTCGCACATCATTTGAGCGCGACAAGGCTTCATTGCGTGAGATGGGTGTTCCAATTTCAAATATCGTGCTGCGCGGTGATGCAGCCGGCAAGACAGCATATTTTCTTAATAAAAAGGGATACGGCACGCTGGCATCGCAACTCACGGTCGACGAAATCAAGGCCTTACAAGAAGCGGCTGCAATGGTGCAGATTGATACCGAGTGGGGACGTCGCGCGGTAGTGCGATTGGGCGGCGTTATTGACGACCATGTTGGTTTTGGAACAATGCATCTTGAATCGGGCTCTCTTGCACTGCCCGAACTGTGGCGAGCCACAAACGAATGTCGTGTTGTGTCGATGCGATACAACGCCAAGGATCGCATTGTGCATCCGTACGGATTGCTTTCCAGGGATGGCTATTGGTACTTGGGTGCATTAGATCTATCGCGCCAAGAAGAAGTCGTGTTCCGAGTTGACCGCATTCAAGGCGACGTCGTGATCGGTTCAACACCACAAGCCTTCGTGCGTCGAGCGGATTACAAACTTGCCGACGCAATGCCAACTGATGCCAAGTTGTTTGATGGCGTGGCTGAACAAGCAGTAGTGCGCATTGACAAAGTGCTGGCTCTCACAGTTGCGCGAGAACTTGGCCAATCTGGAGTTATTCTGACGCACGAAAATGGCGATATCGATGTTCGTGTGTCTTGCGCTAACCGTGTCGCATTTAGGGCTTGGTTATTTGCCATGGTTGATCGCGCAGAAGTTCTCTCACCACCCAATGTTCGACAAGAAGTCATCGGTTGGCTCAATGAAGTTGCGACGGGTATCTGATGAGGGGGCGTAACAGTTGGCGGCGGCGTATCGGCAAGCGCGGTCCACGGTCGGCAAAAGTGCGCGTGCAGAATGCGCTGCACATCATGCCGTGGGTCATGGAGCGTGGCGGCTCAACCGTTGAAGAAATTGCACAACAGTTTGGACTCACAAAAGAAGAAGTTCTTGAAGATCTGAGCACCGCAATGGTGTGTGGAGTTCCGCCATATTGTGGCGGCGACATGATTGGTGTTGTCGTGTTCGAAGACGGAAGTGTTGAAGCACATCCATCGCAATCCTTTGATCGTGCTCTTGAACTGACATATGTTGAGATCTTTGGGCTCAGCGTCTTGGCAGATGCGGCTGCTCAACTACCGGGCATGAAACGTGACAAGAGACTGGCGTCTGCGATCGCAAAACTCCGTGATTTTCTGGGTGGAGACGTGGTTGACGTAGAAACCGAGCAAGCAACGTATCTTGACATTGTTTGGGAAGCCGCCGAAAAAGGAGAAAAGCTAGAGATTGAATATTTGTCTCCTAGCAAAGATATTTCGACGAAGCGAACGATTACTCCACGAACGGTATTTGGTGATGCGGGGCACTGGTACACAACGGCTGATGATGATTTGAGCAATGAGTTGCGCACATTTCGCATTGACCGTATTCAAGACGTGCGCGCGACAGGCGAAGTCGTGAATCTTGTTGCCGCCACGGCAATGACTCCGAGCTGGTTTCCGGACGACGGAACACTTCCGGTTGTGCGCGCGCATGTGAAGGCAGCCGCAGCGTGGGTGGTCGAAACGTATCCATGTCGTGATGTACAGGAGAACGAGGATGGCTCGTTTGATATTTCGATAGTGGTCAATAGTGCGCATTGGCTTGGTCGTCTGGCCTTGCGCGCAGGTGGAAATTTTGTGATCACTGAGCCGATTGAATTTACAGACATCGCACAGCGCACAGCGCAAACGGTGTTGCGTCGCTACTCGGACGCGTCTGAACTGGCCGATTGAGACTGTTGTTGGCGCGCCTGCGCCACAAGTGCGACAAGGAGCTGAGCCGTTGCCTGGGCGTCTGCAAGGGCGTTGTGGGCCGTGTCTCGTCTGATGCCGTACTTGTCAATGAGGTGCGTGAGAGTGTGAGGATGCTCTTTATTGGGGTCAAGGCTGCGAGATAAAAAAAGTGTGTCAACGTACTGGTCGATGATCCAGGATTGGCCAAGACGGGCTAGTTCAGCATGCAAAAATCCGAGGTCAAAGCGCGCATTGTGGGCTGTAAATAAAGCGCTTTGACTGATGTCTTGTAGGCGACGCATTGCTAAGCCGAGCGGCATCCCAGCATCAACATCGTCTGTGCTGATGCCGTGAACATGTTCTGCTCCATGTGTGTATTCGCTGGGTTGTTCGGGTTTAACAATTGTGTCAAAGGAGTCGACGACATGTCCGGTGATGTCAACGACCACGGCAGCCATCTGTAAAATTCTGTCAGCGGCAGGGTTTAATCCAGTTGTTTCAAAGTCAATGACAGCAAACAATTTGGTTGTGAAAATATCTGCAAATGCAAGGCTGCTTTGGGCGGTTTGTGTGGGCTGAGCACAACTGGACTCACTCGATGGCAATTGCGACATGTTCTTAGACTAAGTCGTGGGTGTTGCCGAGATAAAACCTATGCGCCAGGTGTGAGTTGGTCTCTAAATGTGGATTGGTCAAAGTAGTCACGCCACAACGTAATTTTGCCATCACGGACTTCAAAGATTCCGCACACCGGAACCTCAACCCAACGACCACCTAATTGAAACCGATCTGTTCGCTCATTAAACACAGTTCCGTTGGCAACGGTTCCGCTTTCGACTTGCCGATGGATGTTCCACTCGATTGCCGTGCATCCGCCAAGAAATGGAGCAAGGCTTCCGCTGATTCCGGACGGCCCAAAAACTTTACCCATTGGAACATTGTCGTATTCGCAATCTTCTGACACCAATGCGCACGCGGCATCGGGTTGATTGGCAACCAATAGGTCAATAAAGGTCCGAACAAGTGCACCAGGTGAGTCGTATGTTGTCATGGCCCTATTGTGCCATGCAGCAGTTATGCAATCCGAGGTAGACGGGTTCTGATTCCGATCGGCGCCGCAACCGTGTATCCAGCGAGATAACGATCTTCTTCGTTCTCTCCACCCCAGTAGCCGTACTCATGATTTTCGCGAGCAGACTCTCTGCACTCTTTAGCAACCGGGCATTTTGAGCACAACTGAAACGCACGCGCCTCGCGACGTTCGCGCGCTTGAGGCCTTTCGGCTCGCGGTGCAAAAAACAAACGAGTTTTCCCGATACATAAGGCGTCAGATGTCCAGGGCCTTGGGACCATTACGGTCACCATTTCAATCTCATCGATCGCACTGAGTCTTTGGGTATCCATGGCTGTATTTCTCCTCCGCAGGTTGAAAATTCCAAGGTCAGGCTGAACACCTCAAATAACACTGTAGTCAGTACCGTCATAAAATGCAAGCCATTTAGCACTAAAACTGAAAAGGCTGAATCCCTTATGTCAATTGGGTGAGAGAGCCCGGGCTTGTCGGTGGTGGTGCTACAGCAGTTCAGCGGCCAGGCTGGCAACTTCGCTTCGTTCGCATGCAGTCAAGGTGATGTGGCCGAAGCATCGTTGGTCGGCAAATGCATGAATCAAGACGGCAAGCGCGTTATTGGACTCGCCCATATACGGCACATCTATTTGACTGGTATCACCCGTAAAGATCACTTTTGTTCCTTCACCGATTCGAGTCAGAATTGTTTTAAGAGTCGTTGGCTCGAGATTCTGTGCTTCGTCAACAACAACTATTTGTCGATGCAGAGAACGCCCACGCAAAAAAGTTACGGACTCAAGAGATAATTGATTTCGTGCTGTCAGATCCTCGATGAGTCGTCGCGCATCGTTGCTGGATCTTTGATCTGTCAATGCAACGATGGCATCATGAATTGCTGACATCCACGGATCGAGTTTTTCATCTAGGCCTCCCGGCAAGAAACCAACATCAGCGCGACCAACAGGAACAAGTGGTCGGTACACAGCAAGTTTTTCGTAGCGTCTGTGTTCGACAACTTGTTCTAAACCTGCAGCAATTGCCATCACGGTTTTTCCGGTGCCTGCACGTCCATCAAGCGCCAGGACACTCACTTCTGGATCCATCAATAGATCAAGAGCAAAGCGCTGTTCTTTGGATCGCGCGCGCAATCCCCATGGTTCTGCAGAAGAAGCAGAGAGCACAGTGAGATCTTCGTTAGTGCGTCTCGTAAGTGCTGACTGTGAACCCGCGCGCACAACAGCGAACTCATTTTGAAAAAGATTGCTTGCCCCAGGCATGATGTCAGCCGGAATTGATCCGTCGGAGTACAACCGATCAATGCACTCTGCGGTTGTTTCGATCGTGACCCAACCAACGGGTCGAGTGGACATACTGCGACCAGTCG
>Ga0214919_10005956_pt1 | contig 16968 bp, 17 predicted proteins | sample LL1503_MetaG_FD_177994 | JGI IMG/M metagenome (GOLD analysis project Ga0214919, IMG submission 177994) | Freshwater microbial communities from Lake Lanier, Atlanta, Georgia, United States - LL-1503 | ecosystem: Environmental > Aquatic > Freshwater > Lake | place: USA: Georgia | collected... | reverse complement strand
TTGGTGATTATGAGCATATTAAAGAAGGCGACGAAGTATCATGTACTGGTCGTATTTTAGAGGTTCCGGTAGGTCCTGAATTGGTTGGACGTGTAGTTGATGCTCTTGGTCGTCCAATTGATGGCAAAGGTCCAATTAATTCAAAATTAACCTCTCCAGTTGAAAAAGTGGCACCAGGTGTAATTGCGCGTCAATCTGTTAGTCAACCATTACAAAGTGGTTTAAAAGCGATTGATTCAATGGTTCCAGTTGGACGCGGTCAACGTGAGTTAATTATTGGAGATCGTCAAACTGGTAAAACAGCTGTTGCCCTTGATACAATTATTAATCAAAAAGGTACTGGTGTGACATGTATTTATGTTGCTATTGGTCAAAAAAATTCATCAATTGCTAATGTGGTTAGTAAACTTGAAGAACATGGTGCATTGGCTCATACAATTATAGTTGCCGCCTCTGCTTCAGAATCTGCTGCATTACAATACCTTGCACCTTATTCTGGTTGTTCAATGGGTGAGTATTTCCGTGATATCGGTGAAGATGCTTTGATTGTTTATGATGATTTATCTAAGCAAGCAGTCGCGTATCGTCAAATTTCACTACTATTACGTCGTCCACCAGGACGTGAAGCATATCCTGGAGATGTATTTTATTTACATTCTCGCTTGTTGGAGCGTGCTGCACGAGTAAATGCTCATTACGTTGAAGAAGTTACTAAAGGCGCTGTTAAAGGCAAAACTGGCTCTTTGACTGCATTACCAATTATTGAAACCCAAGCTGGTGACGTATCTGCATTTGTACCAACAAACGTGATTTCGATTACGGATGGTCAGATTTTCTTGGAAACTGATTTATTTAATTCTGGTATTCGTCCAGCAATGAATCCTGGTATTTCTGTATCACGGGTTGGTGGTGCTGCACAGACTAAAGTTATTAAAAAGCAAGGTGGTAGTATTCGTTTAGCATTAGCTCAGTATCGTGAGTTAGCAGCATTTGCTCAGTTTGCTTCTGATTTGGATGATGCAACTCGTAAACAATTGCGTCATGGTCAAGTGGTTACAGAGTTAATGAAACAAAAGCAATATTCTCCGCTAAAAGTTTCTGAAATGGCTTTAACATTATATGCAATTAATAATGGATTCTATGAAACAATCCCAGTTAATAAAGCTTTAGCTTTTGAATCTGGCTTTATGGCATATGCAGAATCTAATTGTGCTGATATGTTAGCTAATATAGAGGCTAGTGGTGATTTGTCTAAAGATGATGAGCAGATACTAGTTAAAGCGTTAAATGAGTTTAAAACAATTTTTGCGGTTTAATTAGCTGTTATTTCATAAGGATATAAAATGGCTGCTGGAAAAGAAATCCGGACTAAAATAAAGAGTGTTCAAAATACTCAGAAAATTACCCGGGCTATGCAAATGGTAGCAACATCCAAAATGCGTAAAACTCAGGAGCGAATGCGTCAAGCACGACCATATGCAGAAAAAGTTCGCGAAGTAATGGCTCATTTGGCACAAGTCAATTCTAGTGCCAGACGCTCTTCGCCTTTTTTGCGCGAGCCAGCAGAAATTAAAAAAGTCGGAATTATTCTGATTACTGCTGACAAAGGTCTGTGTGGTGGCTTGAACACTAATGCTATAAAGATGTTTAGTGAAAAGTTACGTGAGTATAAAAACGCGGGTATTGCTGTTGAAGTTAGTACTTTAGGGCAAAAAGGTTTAGTTGCTGCAAAGCGCCTAAAATCTGAAGTAGTTAGTTCTGCGGTAAATCTGGGCGATGTTCCTAAAATGGAAAAAATTATTGGACCATTGACTGGAATTTTTAGAGATTTTTATGATCAGAAATTAGATGCAATTTATGTTATTTACTCTGGATTCGTGAATACCATGAAACAGCAAGCTGTTTTTGAACAAATTTTGCCGCTTAGCGATAGAGATTTGAAGCTAGATGCAAAAATGCCGTGGGATTACATCTATGAACCTTCTCCAGAAGAAGTGTTAGATGAATTAGTGCGTCGTTATATTGAATCAGTAATCTATCAGTGTTTAGCGGATAATATGGCATCAGAGCAAGCCGCACGAATGATTGCAATGCGTTCTGCTACTGATAATGCTGGTGAAGCGATACATCAACTGAGTCTCGCATATAATAAATCTCGTCAAGCTGCAATTACCAAAGAGCTATCAGAAATTGTTTCTGGTGCTGCAGCAGTTTAGTAACTTTTGTAGGAATACAAAAATATGGTACAAGGAAAAATAGTCCAAATTATTGGCGCTGTGGTCGATGTGGAGTTTCCACGGAATGACGTTCCAAAAATTTATGACGCATTAAAGTTAACAAGAGGCGGAAGCCTTGTTTTAGAAGTTCAACAGCAGCTTGGTGATGGAATCGTTCGTACGATTGCAATGGGAAGCTCTGATGGTCTTCAACGTGGTCTTGACGTAGTTACTACAGGTGGTCCGATATCAGTCCCTGTTGGTACTGCTACATTGGGTCGAATTATGGATGTTCTTGGTAATCCGATTGATGAAATGGGTGATATCCCAACTGAACAACGTCGTGCAATTCACCAGTCTGCACCTAAATTTGATGAAATTTCTCAAACTACTGAATTATTAGAAACAGGTATCAAAGTAATTGACTTGCTATGTCCATTTGCTAAAGGTGGTAAAGTAGGTTTATTTGGTGGTGCCGGGGTTGGTAAGACAGTAAATATGATGGAATTGATTCGTAATATTGCGATTGAGCATAGTGGTTATTCTGTGTTTACTGGTGTGGGTGAGCGTACTCGTGAGGGTAATGACTTCTACCATGAAATGAAAGAATCTAATGTACTGGATAAAGTATCGTTAGTTTATGGTCAAATGAATGAACCTCCAGGAAATCGTCTACGCGTTGCCTTAACTGGATTGACAATGGCGGAAGAGTTCCGTAATGAAGGGCGTGATGTATTATTATTCGTTGATAATATTTATCGTTACACATTAGCTGGTACTGAAGTATCTGCTTTATTAGGACGTATGCCATCAGCCGTAGGTTACCAACCTACGCTAGCAGAAGAAATGGGTAAATTTCAAGAGCGTGTAGCATCTACTAAAACTGGTTCGATTACCTCGATTCAGGCAGTATATGTACCTGCGGATGATTTGACCGATCCTTCTCCTGCAACAACGTTTGCCCATTTGGATGCAACAGTGGTACTGAGTCGTGATATTGCTTCACTTGGTATTTATCCTGCGGTAGATCCACTTGATTCAAGTTCTCGTCAATTAGATCCATTAGTTGTTGGTGAAGAGCACTACAATGTTGCTCGTGGTGTGCAGATGACATTACAAAAATACAAAGAGTTGCGTGATATTATTGCAATTTTGGGTATGGATGAGTTATCTGATGAAGATAAGTTAGTTGTTGCTCGTGCACGTAAAATTCAACGCTTCTTATCACAACCGTTCTTTGTGGCTGAGGTATTTACTGGTTCGCCTGGTAAATATGTGTCATTAAAAGATACGATTAGCGGATTCAAAGCTATTTTAGATGGTCAATATGATCATTTACCGGAGCAAGCATTTTATATGGTTGGTTCAATTGAAGAAGCTGTGGAACAAGCTAAAAAATTAAATTAGTGGGGATGTTATGACTACCATGCAGGTTGATTTGGTTAGTTCGGAAGAACAAATTTTTTCTGGTGAAGCAGAGTTTCTTATAGCTCCTGGTTCTGAGGGTGAAATTGGTATCTATCCGCGCCATATTCCATTAATTAGTAAGTTAAGCCCTGGTGTTATCCGTGTCAAATTACCACAAAAGGAAATGCATTTAGTTTATGTGATTTCTGGTGGTTATATGGAAATCCAAGGCAATAAGGTTACAGTATTGGCTGATGTTGTTGAACGTACTGATGATTTAGATGAAGCTAAATTATTAGAGGAAAAACGTATTGCAGAAGAACGGCTTAAACGTTCTGATGTTAGTATGGATGTTGATGATGTTAAAGCTTATGCTGCATTGGAATTAATAATTGCTCAGTTAAAAGCTGTCGATTATTTAAATAAACAATCACGAAGAAATTAGTATTTTTTGTTAGGTAAATTGATTCTTAATGGATTAATTTATTCTTAATACTTCTTTATATGATAAAATACGCCTCATGGTGATTGTTTTAGTACAATAAAATAAATATAATTCTGAAAGGTAAATTAAATATGAAAAAATTATTAGCTGTATTAGTTGCTGGTCTTGCTCTAGTTGCATGTTCACATAATGAACAATCTTCTACTACTGAAGCGTCTGCTACTGAAGCATCAGCTCCTGCTGCTGTTGAAGCTGCTCCAGCTCCTGTTGAAGCTTCTGCTCCAGCTGTTGAAGAAGCATCAGCTCCTGTTGCTGCTGAAGCGTCTGCTCCGGAAGCATCAGCTGCTCAGTAATTTGACAGTTACTGAAATTAGCCAAGCGTTTGCTTGGCTAATTTTTGTTGTAAACTATGAAAAAAATAAAGCAGTATATTGCTAAGATTAAAAGTATAGTTCTTGGTTATAAGACTCCAGCATGTATTGGATTAGATATTGCCTCTACTGCAGTGAAGATGGTTGAGTTAGTTCCAAATACTTTAAAAATAACTAAATATACAATTGCACCACTAACTAAAAATATGGTTAGTGAGGGCGTGATTAATGAAATTGAAAAAGTTTCAGATATTATTCGTGATCAGTGGGTTAAGCTAAACCCGACAAATCAAAATGTAGCTATTGCTATTCCATATAATGCGATCATAATTAAAGAAGTTAAGGCTCCTTTATTTAAAGATAAATATGAGTTAGATCAATTCATTCTAAGTCAACTAATTAAAGAATTAGATACAGACGATATTGATTTTGATTATTCCGTGATAAATAAAGAAACCAGCGAGCAGTTATTATCTGTTGTAGTTGCTAAAAAAGAAAAAATTGAAGAATATCAAGCTATTATTCAAATGACAGGTATTCAGGTTGCTGCAATTGATGTTGAACCTTTTGCGATACAGCATTTATTAAAATTATTGTTAAATAGAAATAGGATTAATGGTAAAGTAATTTTGCTGGATTTAGGGGCAACGAAAGTTCGGGCATTTGTATTTGATGACTACGAGCCAGTTATCTTTAATGAAATTATTGTTAATTACTCTCATTTATTTGAAGAGTTACTTCTTAAGCTAGATCAAAGAGTTAGATTGCAAGATGTTACTGATCTTTATGGCAATACTTTAAAACTATTAAACGAAAAGAATATGACGGACGATGAACTTATAGCTTTGATGCTATCTGACGTCGCTAAAATCTTACAATTAATTCGTTCAAATCTCTTAGTTGAGAGAAAAATTTCCTTGGCTGCTAATGTTCCTATTGTCTTAATGGGTGGGAATACGCTTATTCCTGGATTAATTGAGAGAATTATTAGTTATACTAAGTCAGATGTTAAATCAATAGCTAGTTTATTTCAAGGTGGAAACTCCTCTATTCCTGAAGTAGATCTATTACGTATAGTGACGGCTATTTCTCTTGCTACTTGGGGACAAGAAATTGAATAGAATCAATCTTTATAATTATCGAATTAAGGAAATTAATTTTGGTAAATTAAGGGTTTATTTCTTTCTTGGACTTGGCATTATATTTTCCTTGTTTTTAAATTTTATTATTTATGGTTACTATGAAATTCATATTATACATCAAGATACTAGAAATGCATTCCTAACTGCAAATATTAATATTGTAGATACTAAATTAAAGCTAATTAAAGAGTTTGATCGTAAAGTAGAGTTAATCAGGAAACAAGTGCGTTTGTTGCAACTGGTTGAAGATAAGCGTGATGATACGGTAACTTTTTTTCAGCAGCTTGGAATTGTTACACCTGAGCAGGTTTACTATAAACAAATTACTTGGAATGGGATAATGTGTCAATTAACTGGGACTGCAGCTAGTCCGCTATATCTGGCAAGCCTTTTAGATCGGTTACGTGATAAAAAAGGGTTTTTTGCTAATCCTGAACTTGTTTCTAATAATTTAGGAGCAGACGGTCGTTATGACTTTATGATAACTGTTCAAATAAAACCCAACTTGGTGGCGATTCCTGATGTCAAGTCTTAATTTAGGTAAATTAAAGCTAAAGCCGATTTATATGTGGCAAATGACAACACTAATTATCTTTACCATAGTGATAATGACGGTGTTGTCTTTTACGATCTATAAAAACTTTACCTATGAGAATAAAGACAAGTTATCTAAATTGCAGCAAGACGAACAAAGCCTAAAAGATGAGTTAATGAATAAGATTTCATTGTTAAATAGTATTGAGTTATATAAAGAAAAAGAATCATCTCTCAGTGATTTGGATGCTAAGGTGCGTCAGCAATTTCCAACCTCAGAAGAGCTTCCTAATGTATTGATTCAGATTAATCAGGTCTCTGAAGATTCTGACTTTAAGATAAAAAGCTTTACTCCAAAGTCTGCTGCATCAGTAAAAGAGAATTCATCAGCTCCAAAAAGTGATAAAATTAACTCGAAAGTATATGTGCTTAGTGCGAGTGGTTCTTTTGATGATGCGATTAAGTTTTTTTATCAGATTGCCAAGATTCCTCGGGTAATGGAATTATCTGATTTTCAAATTTCTCGAATTGATGATATTCAAATTAGTATTAATTGTGACGTAACTATTTTTTATAGTGACTAAAGTGCTCAAATTAATTTTTATATTTATGTTGGTGATAATGCAGGTGATGGCAGATACTAAAGACTTGGAACAGTTTGTTCAGGAATTGCGCTCCAAACCGTCAACAAATGTACCTCCAGTTTTACCTGAATTCACATTTAAACCAGCTAATTATAAAATGATAAATTATGACAATATCTTTAGCCAAGACCGATTAGATCAAAAAGAGTCAGATCTTTTGCAAAATTATAATTTAGATCAGCTAAAAATGGTAGGCTATTTACATTACGAAAGTAGAGATTATGTTTTCATTAAAACGCCGTATGAAACTTTGAAGCTTAAACTTGGCGATAAGATTAAAAATGGTGAAATAAGTTTGATTACGCCTTCATCAACGCAAATTGATGAACCGCAGATTCAGGATAGCAAAACATTTATTAATAAAATTATGCTTAACTTAGACCAAGGCAATCAAACCAAAAAACAACCAAAGTTACCACAAAAATGAAAAAATACATACTTATATTTCTGTTAATAAATACTTATGTAGGTGCGATTACTCTACAAAATGTTAGCAATAATGTAGCAAATCAAAATCAGATTGTTTCGTTTAGCTTTGATGCTGTAAGTAGTGCTATACCTAAACTATTTGTTGCCGGAAATGATTTAATTGTTGATTTTAAAAATATTAGCACTTTAACCAACCAAAATAGCTACACTTTTAAAAGTGGTTTTGTTCGTGAAGTAGACTTGGTGACTGTAGGTAGCAGAACAAGAACGGTTATTGTGGGTGGAGCTAAGTATAAATATCAGATTAATCAAAATGCTACCTTAATCAATATTAGCTTTACCAATAGTGTTGGGCAGAGCTCCATTGGGCGTGAGAATGTTGGCTTAATTGGCTTACCTAAAAAATCAGCGGCTAACTATAACACGCAAATCAACGATATTAAATTCACTCGTGATGATAATGGTGGTGGGGTTGTTGAGATTCCATATACTGGCGATAGCAAAATTGATGTAAAAGAAGAGCGTCTTGGTGAAAACTTAAAACTAACTTTGAATGCGGTTGGTTTTAATTCAAGTATAATTAAGCGTATTGATACAACTGACTTTGATACACCAATTAAATATATTGATACTAAATCTGGCAATAACAAATTATTCTTAACTATTGTTAATCGCAATCAATGGGATTATGCCTTGTATCAGTTACAGAATAAATTGATCATTAATATTCGTAAAGTTACTCCATCAGATAGTTCAATTCCTACGCTTAGTGACAGTAAATCGGATAAGGTAACCTTTAACTTTCAAAATATTGATGTTCGTGCGTTATTACAATTATTATCAGATTTTAGTGGTTATAATATTTTGGTTAGCGATAGTGTTACCGGGTCAATGTCGATCAAACTGAATAATGTTCCCTGGGATCAAGCATTGCAAATTATCTTAACTACCAAAGGGTTAGGGATGAGGCGCGACGGCAATGTTATTCGGATTGCGCCTGTTGGTGAACTGGATACAATGAATAAATTGCAACAAGAAGGGCGAAAAACGCAAGAAGCAACTGAGCCATTGGATACAGTTACTATTCGTTTAAAATATTCTCAAGCGGCAACCATTCAATCAATGATTCAACAAAAAGGTTCTGGTAGTGCTGGTAGTTCTTCGGATAGTAATGGCAGTGTTTCAACAGGTAGTTCAAGTGGTCTTGGTGGTAGTAGTACTACACTTGCTCAAGGTAACAATGCTAACTCGCTCTTATCGTCTCGTGGAAGTATTTTAGTTGATACCCGAACCAATACAATTATTATTAATGACACTCCGTCTCATTTAAAAGATATTAGGGATTTGATAGATAAGATTGACATTCCCGTGAAGCAAGTCTTGATTGAGGCTCGAATTGTCGAAGCTAATAGCAACTTTGAGAAAGATCTTGGCATGCGCTTGCTATTGGCTGGAATAGGTGGTAGTTTGACGTACTCTAATACTTTAGAAAATGGAGTTACAATTAATCAAACTGGGATTAATGCAGTTAGTGCGAATCCAGCTGGTTTTGTCAATCAAAATTTTGGGGTTGCTGGTGGCGCATCAATGTCGACTATATTTGCACCAAATAGTAATACTTTAATCGGTTTGGAAGTAGATGCTCTGGAGTTACAAAGTCAAGGGCGAACGATTTCTAGCCCTAAAGTTATGACGGCTAATTATCAGGCGGCTAATATTCAACAAGGGGTGCAAATTCCTTATCAACAAGCAACTAGCGCTGGTAATACCAATGTGGCATTCGTAAATGCGACATTATCATTACAGGTTACACCACAAATCACTGATGATGGTTATGTGCTACTTAATGTTAATGTCCAGAAGGATAGTCCTAATACCAAATTGCAAGTACAAGGAACTCCTTCAATTGATACCAATAGTGTTAATACTCAGGTGCGGGTAAAGGATGGATCAACTATTCTAGTCGGCGGTATCTATGTTGATGATCAGCAAAAAATTGAAGAACAGATACCATTATTAGGGGATATTCCATATTTAGGCTGGTTGTTTAAGTCGCAATCAACCAAAACGTCTAAAAAGGAATTATTAATTTTTATAACTCCACGGATTATTTCGAGTAGCTTGGATAATGACAATTAAAAATATTATTATTGTAGGTATTACCGGGGTTGGTAAAACCACTATTGGCAAGTTTTTGGCTGAACGGCTGGATAAGCAGTTTATTGATCTTGATAAGTATATTGAGCAGACTTGTGGCGTTGATATTCCAACCATTTTTGAATTAGAAGGCGAAAATGGTTTTCGAGATCGGGAAACTTTTGCCTTGAATCAGATCATGTCTGAAGCCGATGACTATGTATTGTCATTGGGTGGCGGTTGTGTTATTCGCCCAGAAAATCGTCAAATTATAACTCGCCAGAAAAATCTGGTGGTGCAGCTTGTGGCTGATTTGGATATCATTGTTGAACGTTTATCACGTTCACCGAACAAGCGTCCTTTATTATTTAATCAAAATTTGAAACAGAAAATAGAATCTCTTTTTGAAGAGCGGCGTGAGTTTTATAAAATAGTTAGTGATATTACAATAAACACAACTTTACTTAAACCACATCAAGTAATAGATCAAGTTGAGAAACACTTAAGTACTAATTAAAAAAAGACCATAAGGTCTTTTTTTAATTAGTAGAGAATGTTTTAACTGGCTCAGCTAGTATCAGTGGTGCCTCAGTTTTAGCAATTACTTCTTCTACGGTAGTATTATCTGCAATCTCAAGCAATTTAAGACCGTTTGGAGTAACTTCGATTACTGCTAATTCTGTTACAATTAAATCACAACATGCCACACCTGTTAGCGGTAAGCTACATTGTTTTAAAATTTTAGAGTTACCGCTTTTGTCAGTATGGGTAGTTACTACAATTACTTTGCGGGAACCAGTTACTAGATCCATTGCGCCACCCATTCCCGGAACCATCTTACCCGGAATCATGTAATTAGCAATATTTCCGTGCTGATCCACTTCCAGGGTACCTAATACGGTGCCATCTACATGTCCACCACGAATTAAGCAAAAAGAAAACGCAGAATCAAAACATGCTCCATGTGGAAGAATAGTAACTGAAGTACCACCAGCATTGGTAAAATTGCGATTATGCGGACCAGAGACAATGTGCCCCATTCCAATCATGCCATTTTCAGATTGAAGAATAACCTCAACTCCTTCTGGCAAGTAATCTGCCACCATAGTCGGTAAGCCAATCCCTAAATTAACCAATTCGCCATTTTTTAATTCTAAGGCAACCCGTTTAGCGATAATTTGTTTTGCATCCATTTACATTTCCTCGATTTGAACAATATGGTCAACTAATACACCATAGATAGTTACGCTTGATGGGTCTACTTCACCAAGTTCCTGTAGTTTATAAGTGCCTAAAACTACTTTATCAGCAGCTAGTGCCATCAAGGGGTTGAAATTACGTGTAGTACCAATATTAACACCATTGCCGAATTTATCAGCATAAGTAGCTTCGATGATTGCCAAATCAGCAGCAAGTGGAACTTCTAATAAGTACTTTTTACCTTCTGACTCGACAACTTGTTTGCCTTCTTGAACCAGAGTTCCTAATCCGGTTTGGGTAAGTATTCCGCCTAACCCAGCACCCTTAGCGCGAATCCGCTCGGCTAATGTACCTTGAGGTACCAGATCTACTTCCATTTCACCAGAGTTCATTAATTTGGCAACTGTGGGGTTAAGACCAACATGCGAGGCAATTAACTTTTTTACTTGTCCATTGGCAATTAGTTTACCAATTCCGCGCTCTGGGTAGCCGCCGTCGTTATTAATCAGAGTTAAGTTTTTTACGCCTGATTCAACAACCGCATTAATTAGTTGTTCTGGAGTTCCATCAGTCATGAAACCTCCGACCATAATCGTCATTCCATCTTTTAATAACGCCTTGAATTCATCAAGGGTGGTTAATTTTGACTTTGGCATTCAAATCTCCTTTGTTTTGTTAATGGCATATCGTATTCTACCACTTTCTATGAATTAAATAGTGAGTAAAATCTTGCTAAATTAAAGAAATTTATTAATCAATTAATTGACTTAATTTTATAAAATTTTCAAGGGTAATATTTTCTGCACGGACAGTTGGATCAATACCACAGGATTGGATTTGTTCAGTGCTTAGTAAATTTTTGAGGCTATTATTTATAGTTTTACGCCGTTGATTAAATGCCTGACTTACAACATGATTTAATTTTTGTTCATTGACTATTTGCCAGTCATAATCACTTCGCGGTGTTAATGAAACAATTGCCGAATTAACTTTAGGTGCCGGATAAAAGCTCTCTGGTGCGACATCCAATAAGTGCCGGCATTTGTATTTATATTGCAACATTATTGATAATTTACCATAGTCTTTGTTATTAGGGCTAGCACAGATTCGCTCAACAACTTCTTTTTGGAGCATAAAGGTCATATCCTGAATATTGCTAAAATTACTTAGGTAAAACATGATTGGCGTCGAGATATTGTAGGGGAGATTACCCACGACGCGGATTTTTTGCCCATTCATTGCAAAGTCAAATTTTAACGCGTCACCCTCATGGATGGTTATTTGTTGCGAATTAAAGTTTTTCTTAAGAAAATCAATAATATCCCGATCTAGCTCAACAACATTGATATGTCCAAGTCTTTCGATTAATGGCTTGGTTAGAGCTGCCAGACCGGGACCAATTTCCACGATGGTTTGATCAGCTTGTGGGTTGATACACTCAATGATCTGGTTGATGACATAGTTGTCTTTTAAGAAATTTTGTCCAAATCTTTTGCGTGGTATATGTTTCATGTGAGAGTTCTTTTTTAAAAATGAAAGAGTTACAATTTATCTAATAATTGTAAGGTCTAATCTTAGCTTATATTTCTAAATCAATTTATAACGAATTGTTGGGCGGTAAAATAATATCATTATAGATTACTTGCGCTAATTGGCGAGCAAATTCAACCGCCACTGCATTACCTACCATTTTATAGCCATCTGCAATATTGTGATATTTAAAGATGAAATCATCGGGAAAGGTTTGGATTCTGGCGCATTCGCGCACAGTTAATCTGCGGTATAAATGTTCTTGTTCAGGAACAAAAATCCTTTTGTTTTGTTCTATAAATAACATCTTAGGTGCTTTGGGGTGTAATGGAGCGTGCCGTCCGCCTGCTTGAATAGTAAATGAAGGCTCTTCCCAGCTTCTTACTCTATTTCTTGACATATAAATGGTCGAAAATCCACCAGTCATATACTCATGATTTGGTGCTGCTAAATTATCATCACCATTGCTATAGTTCTTGTCTAGAGCAGGCTTGGACAATCTCAAAGACCAAATTGCATCTTTTAATGTTGGCTTATATAAATTTGGCTTAGGTGGAATAAATATTTTACCAAGATCTTTACGATATCCAACTATGATGACTCGTTTTCTTTCTTGTGGAACACTATAGTCATTTGAATTGAGTAAATACTTAGTTACGTTATAGCCTATATCTTCAAACTCTTTAAGAATGGCAACCAGAGCATTTCGATGACGGGGTAATAGCATACCGGGAACGTTTTCTGCTAAGAAGAATTTTGGCTGTTTTTCTTTTAATATCCGAATATAATCATAGAATAACTGTCCTCTATGATCTTCTATACCTCTGCCAGCTCCAGCCTCACTCCAGCTTTGGCAAGGTGGTCCACCAATTATCCCAACACAATCAGGGACTTCTTGGGCGTTAACTTTGGTGATATTTCGTTTGTCTAGATGCGAATTTGGAAAATTGAACTCATGAGTTCCCCAAATTGTTTTATCATATTCGTTTGCCCATATCACGTTAAATCCAGCTTGATTAAAGCCTAAATCTAGACCGCCCGCACCACTAAATAATGAGACAATATTATTTTTCATAGCTGATTAATTTCGCTTTTAAGAATTTTGCTGGATTATTTGGGGATTTTATTTCAATTTCTGAAACGATACCTTTTTGTTCTAAACAAGATCTATCTTGTTCTGGAAACGAATTATACTGATCTAACAAAATAATTGCATTTAATGAAAAGCTGGCGCTATCAGTTAGGGTAAAGAAATCTTTATACACTTTCATAGGGCTTTCAATATGCCACATCCCTCGGACTCTTAAATCGGTAATTCCTAGTGGATCAACTTTTTTTACTTTAGCCAATTCATTAGTAGCTACCAATTCAATACCTTCTATTTCTTGGATGCCTTGGCTAATTTTATCTGTGAATTGGGTATAAATCTCTTTACTTGCAGCATAGCAATCGCCATAGATAAAACAAATTGACCTTAATGTTTTGGTATTCTTGGGATTATAGCCAATTACATAAATTATATCTTTCTCAAGCCACGGAGTATCTTCGCATTTTTTACAATCAACCGTGATACGGCTATCATCGGCATATAATTTGCTTTTAGGATAAGAGCTGTTTAGTGCTATTGCTGAATTCAAACTCTCATTCTTTTTAACTTCAACTGCATCACCATTTTTTAAAATTAAATCTGGTGGATTATTTGGGTTTCCTAGATAAGAGAAGTATTGTGAATATTGCTTATCTCGTTCAATATCTGAGAGTGTGTTATCTATTCCGCAAAACGCATCTTTTACGTATTTTTCGAGAGCATCACCCATATTATTGGCGCGATTGGTGCCTTTGTAGTACTCGACCAGCTCATTAACTGGGTTTTCAATTATGTTTTTAATTGCTATTAATAAATTTGTCATAAAATATACCTGTTTATATGTTTGATTCTTTAAATATGATTAATTCTTCAATTTCCCTAAATTTTCCACCTAAATCCTCGTTAAACTGTAAAGCAACATCTGTAGAATTTGTTATCATTATGTTCTTATAGTCATTCTTTTTTTCGATTCCGATACTATTAATAGTTACAGCAATGTAATCATTTGTGCTTGTTCTAACAAACCCGCATTGCTTCAAAAAAATTCTATTACTTTCTATTGAAAATCCCGCAATACATTTTTTATCAAAAATATTTTTTATTTTATAGCGTCTTAAGGATCCATCTAAAGTGGCTTCTTGTATTTCAACGTATTGTTCCACAATTTTATCAACCCATATTCTAAAATACATCTCAATGTCATTGATATATTCTAACAAAATATCTAATGATTGCATTGTGTCGTCAGGTTCAAAGGAGTGGGCCAAAGAATTTCTATAACTAACAATGTTATCAACTTTTATTGAATACATCTTTATTTTATTATATTCAACAGCATTGATGCTAACTTTAGAAAGAAGTTGTTTAATATTGTCATGTGTTAGATTACTTGAATGTGTCCTAAAAGACTGAGTGGTAAAATCAATGCTATTTTGATTTACACAGCCATATAAATTTTTAATTATCTGTTCGATATTGATTTTAAAGTCTGTTCTTTTCTGATCTGCTAGTAATTGCAATAATTTAATTGAAGATTTAAGATGGTTGTCCCTAAGTTTTTTATCTACATCGTTATACCCAGACTTAGCATTAAGATGTATATTTTTAGTCGTTGTAAGTACCGTATCAACAATATCATAAGAAAATGATTCTATTATTGTATAAAAGTGTATCACTACAGAACGATATACATGAGGTTTTAATATTGTTTTCTTTTCAGATTTCTCATAAGATTCTTTAAAATTTCTTACAAATCCTAAATAATCATTACTTTTCCTAATATACTCTTCAAGTTTTGTATTTAGTGATAATAATAAATTTCTTACAGGCATTTTTTTAGCAATTCATCAAAAAAATCACACCTAGCATTTAGTAATTTAATTGACCAATATTTACCATTAAATAATTTTTTATTTTCTGGTGCATCATATTTAATTAACTGAAATTTATCTATGAGAATTTCTTTTTTATCAATCAATTTTGCAGCCATCTCATTAACATAATTCGAAAATACTAACATAATTGGATCACTTAAGACTTTTGCTTTGAGTCCTTTTGAGTTTTTTTGAAAAGCAGTCACTCCTAAGGTTTCTAATATCGTATTCATTGTAGTTTTAAATAAGTAGACAAGTTTATCAATTTCTTCCTCTGCTAATTGATTAGCAAAGTATAGATATTTATCTAATAAATCTTCGATATTTTTATTATCCGTATGTAATGCACTTATAGATCTTAACGCAAAAAACCTAAGAACTAACTCCTCATATTTTCTATCTAATGAACCACGCGCATTATTTTCAATATCCCATAGCTTCTTAAAACTTTCTTCTTTAGCTAACTCAATACATACATCTAAAAATTTTCCTGGATAAATAGCGTGGCGGACTTCCTGAGATGTTAACTTGACACCTCCGGTATTTAATCTTTCAAAAATTAGTCTTTTAATTTGCTTCTCTTTTATTGAATTATTTGATGATTCATTCAAAATAATAATAGCTGACAAATGTCTCCTTGTTATACTATTCTGGCTATCTTCATCAAGTTCAGAGAATTTTTTACCATTTAATTCATGTAAAAAGAGTAAATCTTTCAATTTATACTTATTTGATAAAAAATCAATTATTGCAGAGATTCTTTGTATTCCATCCATAACCTCTGTTTTTGATAGCGAGTACTCATACAAGAAGACTGGAGGAATCGGAATATTAAGAATTAAGGACTCTATAAGTTTAGATTTTTGAGAGTCTGACCACTTTAAGTGCCGTTGATACTCGGGATCTAATTTAAAATAAGATTTTTCATGCAAGCTAATTATTGAATTTAGTGGAATCCTTGAAAATTCACTTATTATCCGATCACGACTATTTACGTGACTAATAATATCTTGTTGAAAGTTTGATGAATTTGGTGGTACAATTCTTTTCTCAAACTCAAATAAATTTAATTTCATAATTATTTCCCTAAAAGGCATACTTGCCGGAACAGTGCTTACGATATTATAATGCAAATAATGCATAAATTTTGTAGCTAATCATTTGGTATTATTTTCAGAACTATTAAGTTATATAGCTAAACTTTCATCCCGCAAATACAAACTAAGAATTATCACTTATACCAGTACACAAATTTTATATACTGATACATAAAATTTGTGTACTACAGCCATACTCAGATCACGCATCGATCTATAAATATATTATCCTCGCGCATGCGGGATCCAATAAGTTAATATAGCAATGACTTCTAGTGCATAGACTCCCGCTTCTGTGAGAAATGCGTGCTTACCTAGAGGCGGAACAAAGTGCGCAACACATTAGTTAATATCCTAAATTCGGGGCTAACCATTTTTCAGCTTCGGCTAAGCTCATACCTTTACGTGTGGCATAGTCGGCAACCTGATCCTGAGTTAATTTACCGACTGCAAAATATTTGGATTCCGGATGGTTAAAATAAAAGCCAGAAACTGAGCTTGCCGGATACATCGCATAGCTTTCGGTTAAAATAGCTCCGGTATTATTTTGCGCATCCAGTAGCTGCCAGATTTTACCTTTTTCGGTATGTTCCGGGCAGGCAGGATAACCTGGTGCCGGGCGAATGCCACGATAACGTTCATAAATCAAGTCTTCGTTGGATAGATTTTCACCAATTCCATAACCACAAAATTCGCGCATTTTCTTATGGGCGCATTCTGCTTGAGCTTCGACTAGTCGATCACCAAGGACTTTTGCCATAATTGCGTGGTAATCATCATCTTGTGCTTCGTAATGCTGAGCTAATTTCTCAACATTCTCCATTATAACTACAAAAGCACCCAGATAGTCCATTCG
>Ga0214919_10005955_pt1 | contig 16969 bp, 10 predicted proteins | sample LL1503_MetaG_FD_177994 | JGI IMG/M metagenome (GOLD analysis project Ga0214919, IMG submission 177994) | Freshwater microbial communities from Lake Lanier, Atlanta, Georgia, United States - LL-1503 | ecosystem: Environmental > Aquatic > Freshwater > Lake | place: USA: Georgia | collected... | reverse complement strand
CGCTTCTATTACGCAGCAGGTGAATATGAGAAATCACTTGAATGCCATAACAAAGCAATTGCTGATTGCAACCCAGATATGACTGATACCAATATGGGCTGCGATGAATATAACTGTGGCTCTACCTTGGTTCAGCTCAAGCGCTATGCAGAAGCTGTGCCACATTTACTTGCTGCTCGTGGTTACTTTAAGAAGTCAAAAGAACCAGAGCGTATTTTTTACTGCGATGAATACATCACTGTTTGCTATATCGAACTTAACAATAGTGTTGAAGCAATCAACTATGCACAAAAGACTTTAGATTTTGCAGTCACAGCGCAAAAGCGTGTCCTTGAAACCTGGGCCCGCTATCGCATGGGCTGTGCCAAAGTTCTTATCGGTGAGTTAGACGTAGCCGAAGAGGAACTGCTTGAGGCTCTTTCAATGAACGCTAGCTCCTCTGATGTTGATTGGGATCTGGCCCTGGAAGTAGAACAAGAGATTGTGAAGATCTTGATTACCAAGGGCCGCGTTTCAGAGGCAGAGGAGATTACGCGCCGCCTAGAGAACCTAAAAGAAATCATCAAGGGCGAAGATACGGTTTACCCATGAGCGATGATGATTACTCACTAGATCGAGTCTATTTGCAAGAAGCATCAGACACTTATCCCGCAGGTATTTGGGTTGATGCCCTTGCAGGGGTTGAAAGGCGCTGCTGGAGATGCGGTGACAAAGTCATCGTATGGGTGATTTATTCCTACACGGATCGACTGTATTTGCGCCTTTGTAATTTTGATCTATGTAATCTCCTAGAAACTGGGTTAATCAAACCGAGAAAGAACGGCTCAATTCCCACAAAAGATGGCAATTTTCCGTTATCGATGTTTCCAACAAACTTTGCAAAATTGGACCACGAGGAGTTTGGATGAACACAGAAATCCAAGTCGGTTTGAATGTTTCTAAATACCAACAAAATCAAGCAGAGTTTAATTCGGTCTGTACAAAAAATGGCTTGCAATGGGAGGATAGGGTCATGGTTGAAGCCGCGCCCCTAGTGGCGAGTACATAGATGGCTCGTCATGATGTGGTAATTGATTCTTTGTATAAAGAGATGTCAGACGCAGGAATAACAGTTGTGAATTCTGGGGATGGCTCCCTCCCTGACCTACTCGTAGTTGATGAAGAGTACGGATTTGGTGCAATCTTTGTATTAATGGAAAATGAATTTACGGACCAAGACGATTTGAAAAGTTACATCAAGGCCCGAATGAAGAATCTGAGAAACGAGCTTTCAGGAATCCTTGAACCAGATTTTCGACCTGAATTTATCGTCTACAGAAGCAAATCTAAAGTAGAGAAAGGGCATTATGAGGGATTAAATCTAGAATTTCTGCAAAATTTGAATGCCGAAGTCATAGAAGAAAACCTCAGAAATCTCATTTACGAGAGATTTAACCCTAAATTCGCATTTATCAAGAAACGTCGTTTATCTATTGATGATCCCACACGCGAGAATCGCGAAAAGCTGCGCATAATCCTTCGTGACGAACAGCGGGAGTTTGTGGATTTACCTCCAAAGGAGGTTCTTTGGATTACAGGCCCAGCAGGGAGTGGAAAGTCTCTGGTTTTAATGGCACGCGCGAGGAAATATGCACAGTTGTTCCCAGAATATGCAATCTCTTTCATCACATTCAATCAAAGTTTGAAACGGTACTTTGAAGATGAACTTAAGGATTACCCAAATATTCTCGTTGAATCTTTCGGTGAATTCACGAGGCGACGTGGCGATAAATTCCATTTCTACTACAAGAGAAACGGTGAGAAGCAGAACGTTTCCGAAAATCAAACGCAGGTTGAGTATCGAAATGCAAGATTTAATGGAATCGCTAGAGATGTTGACGCAATCTTTATCGATGAAGTGCAGGATTTTTTTCCAAGTTGGATTAAGTACTGTATCGAGACTCAAAGGCTCGATAGGGGCGGTGCGACCGTTGCCGGAGATTTAACTCAGGCAATCTATCGAGAAAACGACATCTCAGCAGCAATCACTAGTTACGACTTTGTAAAAGTTGAATTGCCTGTCTCATACAGATCTACCCAAGAAATCCTTCAAGTCACTGAATATCTCACTGGTATTAAGCACAAGTTAGAAATGTCACCTCATGGACCCAAACCTGATTTGATTCGGATTAATCCAATTGCGAAAAAGAATGCACTCAATGAGGCACTTATTTCTGATGTTATAGAGATTCTTAAGCATAAAGGTGTTCGAGAACGGGATATTGGAATTCTGGTTACGAAAAATCAACAGCGATACGCAATTCGTCAAGAATTAGAAACTAGACTGCAAGAGGCATTTCACTTTGATGTACAGGTCGCATCAATTGAAAGAGGTGCAGCAGATAGTTTGAATTTGGAAGAAGACTCCATAAAACTTACAACTGTCCATAATGCTAAGGGACTTGAATTTTCCATTGTATTTCTTATTGGTCTTGATGAGATTTGGGATCAAGAAGACGATGATGAGGAATTAATCAAAAGGGCTGAGAGCTTGTTGCTTGTCGGCCCGACTAGAGCCAAAGATAGACTGTTTATTTATTACAAGAAAGATAATGTTTACTTCGATAGATTGAGTAAGCACCCTGAAAGTGTTACTTTTAGAGTCTATCCAGAGGATTTTGCCGAAGGGGTTAAGTAATGGGTGCTCAGAAAAAAAGCCTTGGCCCATTTCAAGGGCCAAATGAAGAGGCGGCATTCAATTTTCTAGCAGAGAATTTGCCTAGTAGCTGGTATGTAATCGCGAACAGGCAACTCGATACACCAAAACATGAAGAGGTCGATTTCTTTGTACTGGGTGACAATAACCTTTTTGTTATTGAAGAAAAATCTTGGGGACCTAAAGTAATTTATGGTGACTTACGATGGATAGTAACTGATCCTTCAGGCAAGTACTCGGAGCGTAAAAGTCCATTCATTGATGTATCAACCAAAGCACGTATAACAGCTGGCTGGTTGCGTTCGAAAATAGCCGGATTTTCAAATGTAAAGGCCCATAAAGTAATTGACATTGTATTACTAACACACCCAATGATTGATGCAAGTGTTCGCGTAGGAGTGAATAACACAGGAAGAGTCTTTACTCTTAAAGATATAGCCCAAGAGCTAGTAGCGTATGATGAACAGAATAATGATGGGGTATTCAGCGCTCACCACAACTCCATTTTAATGTTATTGCTCGATTATTCTCATCGTGATGTTCGATTACCCAAATTTCGTGATTTCAAAATTAAAAGCCGATTAGAAGCAGAGAATAATTTATCGGCTGCGGGTATAACAAAATATGAAGCTGAAAATGTATTTACAGGAACCGAATACCATTTAAAGTGTTACGTCGATACCTATATGCATCAAGACGAGGACAAGCCGCAAAGGCAGATTAAGCGTGACTATAAAGTATCTGAAAAACTCCAGGCGACTCAGCGTGCCTGGCGACAATCTGCTCCCTTCCGTGATCCCGAAAACGATTTAATTGTCTATCCTTTTGAAAAACCAGAAGGTGCTCTATCTCTGTCAGAGTTAAAGTCCGAAGCTAATGCAGAGATTTATCAGCTATATAGCGCGAATTTAGCGAATCTTATGCTCGATGCTTTTCATGGACTTGAGGACTTGAATAATGCTGGAATTTTGCACCGCACAATTGCGCCTTCACGCGTCTGGATTACAAGAGGTTTGCGAGTAACTTTCAATGACTTCATGATTTCGCATCATGAAGGTGATTTGACCGTAGGGCCAAGTGTCGAGGACCTTCCTTCGAGAGAATTTCGCGCACCAGAGTGCCTCGACAATATCTATTTGTCGCAGCATAAATCCGATGTTTTCGCCTTAGCAAAAAGCTTCAGTCAGTCTTTCTTGACGATGCAATCAGGAGAAGATTCAGGAATTTCGAAGATTCTGGAACGTTGCATGATTTCCGATTTGGACTCGCGTCTCAGCGCGCAAGATGTAGTTAAAGAACTATCCAGGTACCTAAACCCTGAATCTGAAGATTCTCAAACAGAGACTGCTCAAGCTCCCGACCCGGTTGTCGGAGAAATAGAAGCGGAGCTTTTTGCACGTAGGTTTGGGGAGAATTATCACGTCCTTGAAAAGTTAGGTTCTGGTGTTTCAGGAACAAGTTGGCTCGCTCGACATGAATCTGAAAATGAAATGAATTTAGTTGTTATAAAAGAAGCCAGAGCAGCATCCAACTTCAAAGATCTTGACACTGAATTTGTAAACAGCAGAAATTTTGATGCACACCCACGGTGCAGTCGCGGCCTTTTCCTTATTCCTGATCCGGCACCAGGTTTTCTGGTCAATACTTACATGAACGGCATGACTTTAAAGAAATTCCTTGAGATAGATAGATTAGATATCTCCTATGTAGAAACTGCATTTTTGAGTTCACTTGATGCGTTGAATCATATTCATAAACATGGCTATATTCATGGTGATATTTCGCCCAATAACATTTTGGTCGAAGACAATACCGGAGTTGCAAGTCTGATTGATTTTGGAGATTTAAGGAAGTTTGGAGTGCATACTTCGGTGTTTGGGACACGGCGAACTTACGCACCAGAAGTAGCGAATTTAGGGCATGTAAACGAAGTTACGGATATTTATGCGTTAAGCGCAACCTTCCTATATCTACTCCTCGGCCACTCACACCGTGAATTTGAAAAAGGAGATCAGATTGATAGTTTTGAAGTTCTACCTTTTCTAAATGACGAGAAGTTACAATTCACAGAGGAATACTGCGATTTCATAGGAATTCTATTTAAGCTCGTACACCCAAATCCTTCAGAACGACCTAATTATGCAAAAATCAAAGAGCTAGTTTCAAAGCGCAGAGAAAAACTACCAACCGCGCCCAACCCAAATTTGGAAAAACTGATTAATCCGACGGTTACCCAAATTCGATCCTTGATAACTTCAAGTAAAGATGCCTCAAGCGGGGCAATTTTAGAGCTTCTATTGAGGGATCCCGAATATAAGACTTTTTATGATAAAACTTTCTTGCAAACCTCTTTAGAAAGAGACCTATTACCTGAGATTATCGCAGGAAAGAGAAAAGTGTTATTACTTACTGGAAACCCTGGTGGTGGAAAAACTTCTTTCCTTCATGCTATTTATGAAGAATTGCTCAGTAGGGGCGGAACTCAGTTGTCTGCTGATTCGGTGGATGGAGGATCGCCAGAATGGACCATCGCATATGAGGGAAAAACCTTCCATGCAATCCTTGATGCAAGTCAATCTAATGGCGAAACCTCAGCAAATGAAATGGTCAGAAATGCATTAGATGGTGCACTAAATGGACAAAATATTGCTTTGATTGCAATCAATGACGGTAGATTGAAGCAAGTCATGCGCTTATATGATGATGAATTTGAAAATTTGGCATCAGAGGTAGAACGCTATTTCACAAACCAGCCAAGCAAAAATCCTGAATTTACAATAATTGACCTAAAATCTCGTGCAGTTGTTGGTCTTGACGGTATGGGATTGTTCTCACAGAGTATCGGTGTAATTACAGCACCGGAATTATGGGCAACCTGCAATGACTGTGCTTTACAAAATCTCTGCCCGATAAATAGCAATAGGAAACTGATACAAGACGAGGCACACGTATCATCTTTATCTGAATTAACCTTGCTGTCATATTTGAGGCGAAGCGAAAGACCAAACTTTAGGCGAATCAGGTCTGCAATAGGCTATTTGATAACTGGAGACTTAACTTGTGAACAAGTTGCTAAGAGTGCTCAAGAAGGTGAGATTAGCTTTACAGAATTTCAACTAAGAAACTTGGCCTTTGAAGGCGAAAGTGGGGACAGTCTTGTTGACAGCTGGAGAGTGCTGGACCCAGCGATAAGAATGTCACCAAACCTTCGTAACAAAATTGCAATGTCAGTAAATCTACAGACTGACGAGGAGATTTCTACGAAGATTTATAGCGAATTTGCTCGGGGGACTTATTTTGGTGAAACGCCTGACCATTTTGGTGAGATCGTTCCAGAAATAGCGCCATATGAACATTTCAATCTGTATAGAGAGTATCTCAGAAAGAATATGGGGGAGTTAAGACCAATTCTTCATGGGCTTAGCAAGCTTTCTGGCTCGAATTTGCCATATAGGAACGGGTTATATGTCTCCGATGTCGAACCCGGAATTGGCTGGTCTGTCATAAAAGTTATTCCTGCCCAGGAATTCGAGTTGAGAGTTGATGATTTCTATAATGAATATATTGAGACCACTCCAGAGTCTTTGACCCTTATTCATAAAAATTCTGGTTTACATTTTAGAATGAACATAGATGTTTTCGAGCTCATTATTAGAGCCTCCAGAGGCGAAATTTTCAATGATATGGAAACAAGCGCTATTCGCTTCGATTTAGCTTCATTTGCAACAATGTTATTGAGATCTCCAGTGACGGAGGTTTTCCTAATTGACCCTAGTGGCTCTGACATTCACGTGACTACGGCTGGGAATAAAATTTATTTGGAAAACAGGGAGGGCCAAAATGCGATTTAAGATACCTTCTCAAAGTGGCTTTACGAGAATGAAGTCAATCAAGAATGATGAAATCATGCCCATCCTCTTCGATGACACAGACTTGGACAGAATGTTTACTGTTCTCTTTGAAAGATGCGTTAAACAGGGAGAAACTGGGTTACCTCGTTCCAAGAAAGATTTTGCGGAGGACGGTGACCTCAATTTAGAAAAGAAGATAATCCCGGCTCTAGCCAAGAATGAGAATCTTGTTGGGTTCGATTCAGAGGATGGCCGTGAAATCCTTCTTAATTGGGTGAGGACTTCTACTTTAGAATTTACCACTGAAGGAAAAACTAAGCGTGGCGAACAAATTGACTATATGAAGTTTTTATCGCTTGCAATGTACCGTTCAGGTTTACCCAAAACTGAAAATAGATCCAGTACCCGAGGCATAGATTCAACTGCCTATAGGGCAATTCTTTCTTATGTTGGAAGATTACCTGGATGCGAAAAGCCGGGTCGTGAAATACATGCAAGCGTCACATCCACAACCCTTGGAACGGGAATAGATTTTGAGCCCATACATTACCCATGGGCAAGTCCGGTTTATAACGAGAAGGATGCCATCGACATAAATGCCCTTCTTCAATTGCGGTTGCTTGAGAATTTTGAGGCAAAAGTCAGCAGAACGAAAAAGAAGGTGCAGGCTGACTTGGAAAATGCCGTGCAACTATTGGATCTTCCCTTCTCAAATGTCTTAGATGATTTAGCCAGAGATTTCTACAACATGACTAAAGCTTTTGGGTCAAAGTCAGGTGTGGAATTGCTTTCAATGTACAAGAGCATTTTTAGCTTAAGACTTTATAGACTCCCAATAATCCTTTCACAGCAGCTCAAGTATGCAAGGGAAAATAGTGCCGAAATTGAAATACAACACGAAATGTTTTTTGATTTCACGCGATCTCGCAAATCTGCTTCCTATAGGCTGGCGAACGAATCGGTGTTAGCGGACATAAATCGGGCCTCAGAGATAATTTCTAATCTCGTTTATTTCCGTGAAGCTTATGACTTAGTTAAGAAAACGAAGAGTAGGCTCGATGAGTACAATCTGCTCTCTCCAAACGAGAAAATCATTTACTTAAGCCAATATACAAAGTCAGATACCGCCAGCGATAAGGCATATGCCCTTATAGAAGAAATGGAAACACATTTTACTGACAAAGGCGCAGAAGGAGTTGAATACTTGGATGTTATTCGTGAGACTAAAGTTGATTCGAACTTCGACTGGCTCATAGCGCTCATTTTAAGTGATGTTGAAGAGCGTGGTTTAAAGAGTTTGAAAAAATGGTTCTACTCTGTGGGTGGACTTAAAGAACCAATGGCAGCTAACTCTGTAGCAATTCTTGCCGGTGACAAGAAGTCCATGAAATCCTGGCATTATGCAATGTCAGATTCAGTTCTAAACACATTGCTTCACCTATGTTTTGTTAGAGACAATGGAACGGTAATTAAACGAAAAGAAATTGAGTTATCAGTCGTTATTGAAGATTTTCGCAAAAGATTCGGTATTTTAATTGATGTGCCACCTCGTGGGTCAGAGTCTCCTGAAGACATGCAAGCTGCAACAGAAAATTTGGCTGCCTTTAAATCTCGTATCAAACAACTTGGGTGGTTTGAGGGACTTTCTGATGATTTTGACGCTCAATACATTTGCAAACCGGCAGGGGATAGGTAATGAGTAGTATCAACGATCCGTTCTTGGATGCAATCTCTGAATATATTTTTTCAGAGTTTATCGAAAACATCCCTTCTGCTCAAAAGATTCTAATTAAGGATATTGGTGTTGAACTTTCCAGCGAGATTGCTACTCGATGCAATAGTTTGAAGTCTTCAAAAGGTGGAGAAAAAATCCACATCGTGATCATGGCGGATCAGAATAATCCTGAAAATTTCGAGGTGGCACCACCTCGAGCGGTGGAGTATCGAAATCAAGTCACTCCTCTTGTTATTTTCATCCCTTCCCAATTTGCTGATAAGACTAATTCTCTGACGGGTTTTACGACCTATTCAATAAGCAAGATAATGAAAGACCTTTTTGACATTTATCGCAAGAAGAATGCCGCACTTGGGGCACCAGAGTTTAATGCGACTATTCTGAAAGATCTTTCGAAGATTACTAAGATTGACACGTTGCTAAGATTTGCGATTGCTGTAAATGTCGCGAAGAATCCCACCGACTATTTTGCTTCAAATCTTCCATCTATTGGCTTGATTGAAGATTCCTCTGAATCAGTTCAAGATAAGCTGAATATTGAGAGAAATCTACGTACAGCTCTCCTGTTGAACAGTAAATTGAATCCATTAGTAACGCAGGAAAATTTATTGGATTCTGTAGGGATAATCAATGGAGAAACCAGAAATAGGATTGCAGAGGCCCTATTCCAGGAATCTCAAACGCAGGTTACTTGGGTAAGCAAGTTAGCTAGTTTGAAAGATGATTCATTATTGTTTTGTAATTGGCCATTTGCTACTTCGAGCGATTTAAAAATCCAAAATTTGGAAATAAAATCATTTCTCAATCTTAACGGAGTTATAAATGCAAGATGCAAGTTATTTATACATCCGACTTCAAATGAATTCTTATCAACTGGCGCTGTAGCCGTGGATTGGGTTTGTGAACCAAAGAAAGTCGCGTCGGACATTTATTGGCAAGTTGATGTGTTGAATTCAGCAAATATTGACTTTGCAGAGGTAGTAACTGGAGTTAAAGGTAAGAGCAGCTTGCGCTCCAAGAAATTTGACCTATCAGAGTTTCTTGAAGATAGTGAGCAAAGATTTGTTATTAGGGTTTCAGCCGTTGATAATTTTGGAGCAATAGTACTCAAAGATGACGGCAAGCCAGCAGTAGCTTATTCTGAGGATTTTCTACTTGTCTCCGAAACCGATGGTGGCGAAGACACACCAGATCCTAAAAAGGTGAATACGACTTCCATTCCAGAAGCTTTTGTGAGGGCGGCGATTGAAGACAGGTTCTTCCCTGACTTTGAAAGCATCGGTGGAGGGCGTGAGCACATCGCGAGTCAAACATATGAATTCCCTCTTGGGAATCGCATCGCCCGTATAAGAATTAGCCAGTACGTGAGGGCGATCGAGAAGATTTCAATTGTTCAACCAACCAAGGCATTCTCATTTCACCATGAAATGCGCTTAGGAGCATTCTCTTCGGGGGCCGATGATGTAGTCATTGAGTCTTTAGATATTCCAGCCGCCTTGCAAGTCGCACGAGCAAATTATTTGGAATGTTTACAGCAGGATGAAAGAATTCTTTATCCTGAGACTCTTTTTTGGAATGAAAAATCTCAGAGCTTATTGGGAGAATACGTTCTTGAGTACCAGCGCGCGCTTCAATCGGCCACTCAAAAAGAACGTGAATCGCTACTAAAAATGGATTTGATAGATCTAAAGATTCAAACAGCCGAAGGTTTTTGTGAAGCCACAATAATCTTGCCGCTTCACCCACTGAGGTCATTTTGGATTTCTGAGCATTATTTATATCTCAAAAAGATGGCGTCAGATTTGCTCGACCAGGATTTTGGAAAACGTCGGAATTTAATTGACCTAAACTTAGTCACGAAGTTGTTGCCAGAGAATTTGCCATTTGCTGTCTTAAATACTCCCGAGGTCAGAATCTATGCTGGGGAATTGGTTTTTGGTGCAGGTATCTTTTTACCTCTTGATACTGTCGACACAGCTCTGAATTTATCGATTATTTCGAACTCATTAGGTTCGACTCGTGAATATCGGACTACTTCTGAATCAAGCAGTAAGGTGGCGGAACACCTAACTCAATACGAGAGTGGTAATTCTTATACACCTGGACTCAAAATTGCGGTTTTCAATCCTGGCGATGGAAGATTAGCTGCGGATGCATTACGCAAATTCGTAAAAAATCGTGACCCTGAGATTGAAAACCAAAAGCGAATAGAGATTTCTACTTACTCAGATGAGTATTCTTATTCTGATCCTATTGGGGCTTTAACCGACCTACAAAAATATTTGGTTGAGCGCCATCCCTACTCTTCAAGCCTCTTTTTGCCATTTTGTACAGTTAAGGCAATGTCTCTCTCTGATTCACCAGAGGACAATAAGAATGATTTCGATAGGCATCCAGAGTCAGTCAATATTTCATTATTGCAGTCTGCGACTAAGCTAAAAATTAGCGAAAACACTAGTTTGACGGGGGAAGTTGAACACCGGTCTGCACTATTGCACGGACTGATAACGTATTTGCATAGTATTACCATCAATTCTGATGACATCCCAGTTTTCTACACCGCTGCTAGCACTGGAAGTAACGATGACCCGATATTTAGTATCGAATCTTTGCACCGTACTTACCTAGAAAAAGTCTCGGGGTCAGACTCACCACTTTACTTGAGCTTGTCCCTCGATGCGCGTATGACCAATCTGATTACTGACATCCATAAAAGGTCTGAATGGGTTCTGACGGTTGATAGATACATAGGATTGAACTTGTTTGAAGAACTTCTCTCTCAGCAGAACAATGAGTTGGTAGTTTTGGATTACTCACCTGAATTTGTTGATGGTTTTGGTGATCGCCTAACTTTGACAACCACTAAGCACTCTGAAGTCACTAAGATAATTCAGAAAGCGATGCGTGAATTAGGATTAGCTAACGAAGGTAAATCATCGATAGATGTGCTCCGATCCTTAGCCAGAATCTCTGGAAGATTAGCGATGAGATTATTGAATGAAAATTCTATGGCAACTGAAGCAGTCGGACTTTGCGCAACGGTCGGATACTTAGAGGAAAATTCTGAGCTTGAACAAACAATTATTATTCCAGTGGATGCACACCAAGAATTGTTTGGATTAAATCGCCATGATCCTGATGTCGAGAATAAACGTTGCGATTTGGTTCTTGTTCGGTTCGTGGGCGATACATATGAATTAGAGTTACTGGAAGTTAAAGCTAGAAAAGGTAGGGCTATTGCCGATTTGCCACGGGTAATACAGAACCAATTGGACAACACTGAAGCATTATTGAAGAGACTTCTATTTGATGAAAGTACCGAGCGGATTGACAGGGATTTGCAATGGTCTAGATGGGCTTCGTTGTTGCATTTCTATGCTGATAGAAGCATTCTGCAAGGAAATTTCACATCTGACACCGCAACGAATATACATGCCAAAATTCAAAACCTTTGTGACACCAAAGTCGCTCCTAAAATCGGTAAATCTGGCTTCATAGTTTCCTTGCTGGCAGATGAGGCAGATATCAATTCGAGCAGCCCTGCCTATAAAATGAGAGTCTTGAATGAAGAGAAACTGATTTCTTCAGGATGGACCACAATAAAAGAACATGTGTTTATGGTTGGTTTAGAACCCGATGCAGCTGGCACAGAACAGGAATTTCCTTCCAGGTCAGAGATCAAAAATGAAATTACGGAAATTGAGAATGCGCCCGAACCCCAAATCCCTTCGGCTACAGTTAAGACTGTGGTTCATGAGGAAGAAGTCATCCGAACCGACGTTGTTCAGGAAGATCGACCAAAAGCTGCAAGCACTAATTCTGCGCCACTGAGCGATGTAGTCAGTGTTGTACTTGGAGAAGACGCAGATGGTCACAAGCTTTCCTGGAATCTCAGTTTAAAGGGTAGTCCTCATGGAGTAATTGTTGGTATTCCAGGTCAGGGAAAATCTGTCACTACTAGAAATATTCTAAATCAATTTGCTGAGCAAGGATTACCAAGCGTAGTTTTTGATTTTCATGGTGATATGGGTCCAAAGTTGAAATTCAAGAGCAACGAAATAAATGTTGCGGGTGAAGGTCTGCCATTTAGTCCTTTCGAATTTGATTCTGGTGGAGCACTGCCTATTCGAACTGCTTCACAGGAGATTGCTGAAATTCTTGAATCAATTGGTAATTTGGGTGAAATTCAGACAACGAATGTCAATCTTGCGATTAGAGATGCATATCGAATTCAAGGTTGGGATGACAATGGCGCTATTGGCGATAGGTATCCCAACATAGACGACTTTAAGTCTTCACTAGCAGCAGTCGAAGCACAAAATAAAGGTAAAAATGCTGGAGCTAGATTGCTTTCCTTCACAGATTATGAGCTTTTCAGGAATAGCACCTCTGATAACTTTAAAGTTTTGGATCCACTGGGCTGGGTATTTAATGTCAGCAAATACAGACAAGATGAAGTACGAATTACCGCCGGTGCCTTTATATTGCGCCGTATCTACAACGAAATGTTCCAATGGGAAAATGCTTCAAGACCAAGATTAGCTATTGTTCTAGATGAAGCACACCGGCTCTCTAAAGATCCCACTATCCCTAAAATTATGAAAGAGGGACGAAAGTTTGGTGTGGTTGTCTTGTTGGTAAGTCAGTCAATGGATGATTTTGCACCTCAGGTGATTGATAATGCTGGATCTAAGATTGCCTTTAGAACAAACTTCCCTGCGTCAAAGAAAGTTGCTTCATTCCTGCAGAGCAAGAACTCAGCTGCGCTAGCAGATATGCTTGAAAATCTAAGTATGGCGAATGCTTATGTTTCGACGCCAGACTTACGTAACCCGAAAATGATCAGAATGGACTCTGAATAAAGTACTACAAGGTTCGATTCTTTAATTTGGGGCGTGATACAAGCTCAAGTTTGCCCATCACAGATCCGTGCAAGTGCTTGTAGTTCATCCCTAGAATCTCGTATACAGAATGTCTTGAATGTCCGGCAGCTGACATGGTTCGGCGCATGAGTAGACGTCTGAGTGTCAGATGGTCACGAAATATTTTGCGCGTCAGTGGAGTATCTGAGTTAGACAAAAGAACATAAACGCCTTTTCGAGTCAATTCATGGATAGTCAAGGCAAGAAGTTCATGATCATCTTGAGTAAAGCCTTCTTTTGCATATGCAGCAAAGCTAGCTGTCGGTGTCAAGGGAATATATGGAGGATCAAAATAAACTAAATCCCCCTTTCTTGCTCCAGCAACTGATTCGTGGAAACTTACATTTGTGATTTTTGCACCTTTAAGTCTTTTGCTACATGCTCTAAGGACATCTTCATTAAAGAGATTTTTTGAACTAGATTTATCAAAAGGGACATTGAATTCACCCTTACTATTCACTCTCCATAAACCGTTATAGCAAGTTTTGTTCAAATAAATAAATCTTGCCGCTCTTGGAATCTTTCCAACTGGGATATTGCTTCGAATTTCATAGTAATTCTTAGTATTGACCTTCTTAGAAAGTATTATCAATTCATCAATTAGCTTGTCAACGGAATCTCTAACGACTTTATATGTATTGATTAACTCTGGATTCATATCATTGATGACTAGCATGTCACCACTAACAAAACTATCTGCTTCTGGATTGCCAAGAGCAAAAGTTAGAGCGCCACCACCAACGAATGGCTCGAAAAATTTATGTTTTAATGGATCGAAATCTGTAGGAAAAGTTTCGATTAAAGTATTGGCCAATCTCCTTTTCCCTCCAGCCCATCGCAGGAAAGGTTTAGGAGCCTTCAGCGGCAGAACTTCTCCGTCAAATTCTCCTCGTGTGGCGCTCGGGAATGCTCGGGCTTTTGCAGACATATAGGCAAGGATAGTTACTAGTACCGTCAAATATGCCTAATTTAGGGTAGAGACAAGCAAGCAATGCCAAGATAGATTTACCACATTGGATTTCAGGAGGAATAGATGTCAAAGGTTGTCGACTTAGTGAAGAGTGGCTCACTGTCTGCTGGGCAAGAACTTATTTGGAATCGCCGTGTGGCGAAGCAGGTTCATATTGCGACAGTTAACCAGGATGGCTCTATCACCACTGCCGATGGGGTTAAGCATAAAACCCCCTCAGGTGCAGCAAAACATTTGAACGGTAATAAGCCTGTCGATGGCTGGTTAGCCTGGAAGTTGAAATCGACTGGTCAATCGCTGGCATCGCTGCGCCATAGCTAATGGTGACTTTTAAATAAAGACAAAGCCCGCCGTTAAGGAAGCTGTTTACCTTGGCAAGAAATCAGATTTGAATTTAAAGGCATTCTAATTGGAGGAATGATGTGGTACGAAGTAGATAGTTTCCGATGGGGGCGTGAACATTTTTCAGAGAGCGATCCTCTTTGGTTAGAAATTCATGATTCAATCAACTCAATCTCTAGAGCTGAAGTCATTGCAGAAAAACGCAGAAATTTCCAAGAGTGGCGTGATGGTTTCATTAAGGCTCCTGCAGTGGGTGGGCAAAAAATATTCAACCAGTTGATTGATAGAAACCTTAAATCGAAGAATTGGGAAACGCAAGTCTCAGTTTTCGAATCACAGCTCATGGAGTCGTTAGAGGGTGGTGCTTCTACTAGAAAAGAGGCCTACTGGTCGATTGATTTCAAGAAAGAACTTATTGGAGTTGAGGTTAGCTTCAATAATGCTGGTGCTTTATCTCAAAATTTATTGCGCCTAAGCGTACTTTCTGAGAGCAGTTCTAAAGCAATTAGGCTAGGAGTGTTAATTACTTCCTGCGATTCATTGAAGAAGTGGTCATGCATGGATGGCACAGTATTAACGTTTGAATCAGTAAAACGGGTTTTTCCATTGATGAATTTCAATATACCTACTCCTATTGTAGTTTTAGGTATAGCAAATCAAGATAATTCAGGTGTCACTTGGGATGAATCACCACTATTTCCTTCGAAAGATTTCTTAAAGTCGAATTTTGGGGTTGAGAAAATTCATCCTTATTCAAAAATTTCTGTTGCAGAAAAAAATTATTGGGACGAGGTTATTGAGTCTTCAGACTTAGATTAACTTATTCGAGATCTTGAGCGATTTCTTTTCCAACTCGCTCAATTAAACCAATAACTAATGCATTGCCCATAAAAAATGCGCGCTTAGAATCAGGCATTTTTACGCCGTTATTATCGAATTCAGTCCAACCATCTGGGAATCCATTTAGTCTCTCGAGCTCGAGCGGAGTTAAGCGCCTGAAGCCATTCTTAGTTTCAATGATGTGCTTGAATCTTGAGGGAGTCGTACCCCCTTCAGCGGTGAGAATAGTTCGGCTTGGATTAGTCAATAAATCAGGAAAGGCCATCTTGCCTTCAGCATAAGTGTATTTTGCACCAGAGGCCGAATGTGTGCGCTCAATGCTCTTCGCACCTTTCAAGTATTTCCATTCTTTTAATCGCTTTTCTTCGACCCAATACTCATCAGGTACTTGAGAATCTGGTTGAAGCACATCTCCGAGAACCATTGCAGTCTTTGAGAGCTTCGCGTCAGATTTCACTGTGTATGCAATTCCATCTTCATAGTAACCAGAGTTCATGAACAGGCTCTTACCGCCGCCTTTATTGAAGCGAGTACTGATTTTATCTGCCTCATCTTCGAGCTCAATTTCCTGAAGTTCAGAAGTTAGTTTTTCGATGGGTAGAGCGCGCGCAAGAATGCCTGTCTTGCCGATAATGCTCTCAGGAGTCTGCTTCTTGGCTCCTCTTTTCTTTTTAGTTGCAACAATAAAGACTCGGATTCGGCGTTGCGCAAATCCATATTCGGCAGCGTTTACAACTCGCCACTCAATTGTGTAACCCTCATCCCCAAGTGTTTTAAGCATTACTGCAAAATCTCGGCCACGCTGATTTGAAGGCGATTTGAGAAGACGATCAACGTTTTCTAGAAAAATAAATTTAGGTTTTTGCCCTTGAACTAAGCGAAGGATTTCCCACCAGAGAACACCCTTTTTGCCCTTAAGACCCTTAGAACTATTGAGAGTCTTTGCAACTGAGTAATCTTGGCAAGGGAATCCGCCAACAAGTAGATCAATATTTTTTGGCAGTGATTCAACTTGTGCTATATCTTCATTGCTATGACCATCTTCGCCAAAGCGCGCGACATAAACATCAGAGGCATGCTGAACTTTTGTAGCTGGTTCCCATTGATTTGAAAAAACGGTTTTCCAACCAGCACGAGCTAGGCCTATGCGAAAGCCACCAACGCCTGCAAATAATTCTGCAACGTTGCCAACCGGTTTAGCCGGTTCTTTGTAACCTTTTGATTTATAAGCCACTTGTTACCTCCGCCGAGAAGCATAGGAACAACCACTGACAAAAGGTGGGATCGACTCGCTATAGCCCTTCCTTAACCCAATAAACACTTCCCCCATCCCTCTCCAAGATCCCGTACTCAATCATGTGGCGTCTAATGGCTGCGGTGTCGTGGTGGTAGGTGGCAATGATTGCGTTGAGTTCTTTTTCGGGGTATTTGGTGTCAGGGGAAAGCTTGCTTGCGATTACCTTTAAAACAGCGATCTTCTTGGTAGATTTAACAGGAATAGATATCAATGTGCCATTGGGGGCAAAGAACTGATCTATCTGCTCGCTCATAGGGATAATTATATGAGGGACAGCGTTGATAGAGAGCTTTCCTTGGCCTTCCTCTATTATTTGC
>Ga0214919_10005953_pt1 | contig 16981 bp, 19 predicted proteins | sample LL1503_MetaG_FD_177994 | JGI IMG/M metagenome (GOLD analysis project Ga0214919, IMG submission 177994) | Freshwater microbial communities from Lake Lanier, Atlanta, Georgia, United States - LL-1503 | ecosystem: Environmental > Aquatic > Freshwater > Lake | place: USA: Georgia | collected... | reverse complement strand
CTGGTATCTTTTGGCTTATTTCTTCCTCTCATATATTGTACCTTTTTATCGGCCAATAATGTAGTATTACTTTCCATGACACTGAGAATGTATCTCAATAATTCAATCTTCTTTTTAGTATCCAAAAAATGCTTTACTCCAAGGTGTGGTCCAGTCAAGTAATCAATATTTGCTCTTGCATCAACTAGGTTACTAGTAGGACGGTAAAATTGGTGGCTTTTGATTGCCTGTTGTAAAAGTTGTTGATCGATTTGTTGTCTAACTGCTTTTCTTTGTTGACTCATTTTTATTGAATAGAAAAATTTATTTTGCAAAAAATTTCCATCAAATCATAATCGTTATAATTGATAAACAATTCTTCATTTTCTTCGTATACCATGCTCTCCGGATAAATTGCTTTTTTATGATTGGATCTTCATTTGCGTTTGTATTATTTTGTAAAAATTGAAATATTTACATTTTAAAGTTTTGTAATTAAAATGAAAATTAATTTTTTACTCTTTTTCTTAATGTCTTTTGATTCAGCAAACGCCTTCGTATTGAGAATGAATGCTCCTTTGTACCAAGCAGCAATTGATGCCAAAGGTATTGCAATGGATTCTATTCGTGCCGCCCATTCTGGGCATATGGGTCTGCCACTTGGTTGTGCAGAAATTGGTGCAACACTTTGGGGTAAACAATTACAACATTATCCAAAAGATCCAGAATGGATTAATCGTGATCGTTTTGTATTGTCCGCTGGGCATGGAAGCATGTTTTTATACACTTGGTTACATCTTTCAGGATATAAATATCTTTCAAAAAAACAGCTACAACAATTTCGTCAATATGGAAGTATGACTCCAGGACATCCTGAATCCCATTTTCCTGGCGTTGAAAGTACAACGGGTCCACTTGGTCAAGGTTTTGCAAATGCAGTAGGGATGGCAGTAGCACAAAAATTTGCTGCTGCTTATTTTAACACCGATGAACATAAAATTTTTAACAACCACATTATTACTCTTTGTGGCGACGGATGCATTCAAGAAGGAATTAGTGCCGAAGCTTCTGCATTTGCCGCGCACGAAGGGCTCGATAATCTTATTGTCCTTTATGATTCAAATGATGTGACCTTGGATCACATGGCAAGTTTTAGTCAATCCGAATCGGTCTCAAAACGCTATGAAGCATATGGATGGGATGTTGTCACGATAAACGGGCATAATGTTACTGAAATTGACGCCGCGATCGAAAATGCAAAAAATATTAATAATGGGAGACCCAAACTTATTATTTGCAAAACAATTATTGGAAATGGTATGAAAGCGACTCAAGGAACACAAAAAGCGCATGGAGAATTTGGAGTTTCATTTGTAGATGAAGCAAAGAAATTTTTAGGATTGCCAGTTGACCAAAAATGGTTTGTATCTGATTCCACAGACCAATTTTTCCAAAACCATCGCAAATATATTTTAGAACCAAATTATCATTCTTGGCAAAAGATGCTACAAGAATGGAAACTTGCAAATCCTGAAAAGGCTGATTTGTTGAGTAAAACTCCCTTGGATATAGACAATTGGCTTGACTGCATTCCTACTTTTGATTCAACCAAATCAATCGCAACAAGAGAAGCTGGATCTATAATTTTGCAATACTTGGCCAAACATAACCCCCTGTATTTGACAGGTTCTGCGGATCTATTTAGCTCTTGCAAAAATTATATCAAAGATGGTGGTGATTTTGGTTTTGGTGCTGTAAAATCTTACACAGGACGAAATATTCATTTTGGAATTCGAGAACATGCCATGGGAGCGATTATGAATGGTATTGCTTCTTTTGGATTGCACAGAATTTCTGGGTCTACCTTTCTTGTATTTTCAGATTATATGCGTGCTAGTATTCGTGTTGCTGCCTTGTCTAATCTTCCTGTTACTTATATTTTTACTCATGACTCCATTGGTGTTGGAGAGGATGGACCCACGCATCAACCTGTTGAAACTGTCTCTGCACTGCGATGCATCCCCAATCTACATGTGATTCGACCTGCTGATCCTGAAGAAACTGTTGGTGCATATTTAAGTTCAGCGCTTCGTCAAAATGGTCCGACTGCTCTTATTCTAACAAGACAAAATGTTCCATTTCTGCCAATTCACGCTAAAACGAAAAGAAATGGTGTCTTTCAGGGAGGATATATCGCACACGAAGAAAAGGGACCACTTACTAAAATTATACTTGCCAGTGGTTCTGAAGTTCAATATGCATTTGAAGCTGTTCGCGAGCTGAAAGATGATGGTATTCGAATTGTATCAATGCCGTGTATGGAAATTTTTGATAAACAATCAGAAGAGTACAAGGAATTTGTATTACCACAGTCGTGTAAAAACAGAATTGCGATGGAAGCAGGTATTACAGGCCTTTGGTATAAATATGTTGGACTCGATGGCAAAGTTGTGGGAGTTGACAAATTTGGATTTAGTGCACCTGCGTGCTATTTGATGAAGGATTTTGGAATCAATGCTCAGTCATTGCTTAATTAAACAACCCATTGTAGGAATTGTTTATAATAAGTAAGTACAACCTATAAATAATTCAATAAATCCGTATTTTACGCAACTATTAAAAAATTTGATGGTTGCCATCAACTAAAAATTGAAATAATTTGTTTTAATTTTATTGCTCATCAGAATGGAATCAGCTATCGTCCAGTATACAAAAGATGTTGTTATATCCCACCCAACACCTCTTGACTTGATTGGAAAGGGAGCATTTGGTAAAGTATACAAGTATCATAATGAACTAGATGATGTCACTTATGCGGTTAAAAAAATATTACTCACACAAGAATGCGCCAACAATACACTTAAAGAAGTTCGAGTTTTGGCGAATTTAAATCATCCCAACATTGTACGATATTTTCATTCTTGGCTAGAAGCAATGAGAATTAGTGAATGTAATTTGATTGAAGAAGATAGTGATCAAGAGGATGAAAATGAAGTAATTCGTCTCAATGGAAATCAATATTACATGTGCATTCGTATGGAATATTGTGAATCTAATTTGACTTCTTATTTGGAAGGGTCCGACCGATCCAAAATTGTAAATTTTCGAAATCAAATCATCACAGGAGTGGACTATTTACATTCAAAAGGTATTATTCATCGCGATTTGAAGCCTGATAATATTTTGATATATCAACAAAATACTATAAAAATAACAGATTTCGGTTTAGCCAAAACTCTTACATCAGGCACACTGAAAAAAATATCTTCCTTTAATACTACATTTGCTGGTACAATGCTTTATGCATCTCCAGAACAATATGAAGGTAAACCTTATGGAACTGAAACAGATATTTATAGTTTGGGAATATTATTTTTTGAAATGCAACAAATTTTTAAAACAAGCATGGAACGAATACAAGAAATACAAAAATTACGATTAAGTCTTTCATCGCTTTCTTTTAAAAACCAAGGGATGATAAATAGCATGATTAGTCATCCAGAAGCTAGGCCAAATATATCTCAAGTCCAAGAATATTTTTACCAAGAGCATAATTATTCATTGTGGTGTAGAGATATAGTTTGGATGATTGTGTTGAATGCAATTTCAAAAATAAAGTCTTGATGAGTATATAGATATGGCTAGACTAACTAGAGTAAATCAGATTAGAAAACCACCGCTGCGACGCCCTCCATCGCGACCAGCACCACCAACACCACCGCCTCCACCTCCAACACCACCACCACCAAAACGCTATTATCTAGGTATAGGTATCAATTATATTGGTACTCGCAATGAATTGAGAGGATGTGTAAATGATATCACGAATTCATCCAATTTTTACAAAAATAAGTTTCCAGAGCTGCAATGCAGTTTTTTAACAGATTATACTGTTACAAAACCAACTCGTGAAAATATATTAAATGAACTCAAGAGAATATTATCTTTATGCGAATCCGGAGATACAATTATATTACACTATTCCGGGCATGGAACAAACATTCGAGATAACGACAACGATGAAGCTGATGGAAAAGATGAATGTATCGTTCCTGTTGATTTAAAATTAATAAGTGATGATGAAATAAGTGAACTTCTAGTTGCTTATGTAAAACCAAATGTTTTTATGCTCGCTTTATTTGATTCCTGCTTTAGCGGAACTGTACTTGATTTACAATATACTCTTGTTGACAACTCTATTCAAGTCAATAATAACAAACCCCAACCAAAAGGAAATGTAGTACTCATAAGCGGTTGCACAGACAATCAAACGAGTGCCGATGCTTATATTAATCAAAATTTCAGCGGAGCAATGACATGGGCCTTCTTAACTTGTTATCCATCATCAACAAGTTGGCTTTCACTTGTTGAAAATATGAAAATACTCTTGAGAAATAATCGTTTTAGTCAGATTCCTTTATTATCTTATAATACAAATTGTGATACAAGTTTATTATAATTTTGCTTTTTCAATTGCTTTTTTAAGTTCTTTTACAACATTTTTATTGGCTTCGATAATATCGTCCTTTTGATTAAATTCCAAAACATCTTCGATGGATAGTGGCTGACGAGTAAACGGATTTTCTGGCTTGGACCACAAATAAGTACAAAGCATATATAAATCACATACCTGAGTCATAGTTCCTTGTGTATCAATTGGAATAAAACAAGGTTTCACTACCACACAACTCGTCAGCGGATCTACAATCGAATCATCTGGGTCTTGTATATTTTTATAGATAATAGACCATTGTTTTACCTTTTGCAATTTACAAGGTGTGATAAAACTTGTCAATAGTCCATCAAGTCCTGTATCCGACAAAGTGTTGGCCATATAAATAACGGATAGCTTTGTTTCCAAAACAGAGTCAAATAGTTGAACCAAAATGCTGGAATATTTTTGAACCAATTCTTCTTTCTTGACAAGTTCAATAATACAATTCGTAAGTTGATATTCTAAATAGCTATCCAAGACATTCTTGTTTTCTTGAATGACTTCCAAAATGCATTGAATGGCATCGCCAACAAGTAGACTATATGTATTCTCGTCGGGCAAATCTTTTTTAATCTCGTCTAATTTGCTAATTAATGTTACACAAATTGAAACAAAATTAATATGCTGTTGCGTGCACAAGGAATGGATTTGATATCGATTTTTTTTAAAACAACGAGCACACACGGAAACAATAAAAAATATGTCCTGAAGTAAACTTGGGTCCTTCAAATACTTCTTGTAGAGTGTAATAATATCCATAATAAATAAATCCATCTTGGGTTGAAAAGTTTTTAGAATCGATTTTGTGCTATAATTTGCATCTTTGTTAGACAATAAAGTAATTACCTTTGGCAAATATTTGCTTCGAAATTCACTGGATAAGAAATCGTCAAAACGCAAAAAAAAGATTAAAAATGCATCATCCATTGCAATATCCTGAAAAACCAAAAAAATATCGAGCACGCTAGCTGGTAAATAATGACAATATGCTGTTTGTCCTAACAAAGCGTAATAATAATCTCTCAACGGTGCGCAAAGAGCAACAAAGTCTTGATACTGCTTTATTTCATGCTCACGATTCTTTTTGACTTTTTCCAAAATATTTTGATAAACGAGCGCGGTCATTGCATCTTTTTCTTTAATTAATCTTTCAATGTATTCAATGCGACGATCAAGCAGTGATAAATTATTGGAATAAACAGAGCCAATGTGTTCGGCAAGTTTGGTCAAAATGCTCAACATTGTTGAAAATAAAGGCTTGTTGGCAAATGGATTTGGAATATATTCAAGTTTATTATCTTTACATCTTGGTACAATCGGATCAGCACTTTCATACCAAGAGATTGAAATATCTAAATTGACAAATTTTTGTGGATTTTTTTGTATATAAACTTGAAAGACAGTCCACAAGTTTTGAAATAGTTGAATACCTTCTCCAATAAACAAGTGTCGCATTTCATCAAATTGGTTTTCATCGTCCATATTTTGGATATGTTCAGAATAGTCAGTGACTGTATACGGAATAATACTTTTGGAAACATAATTGATGATTTCTGGCAACAAATTTTTGTTGGTTCTAAGAGAGTTTTCAATTTCTTGGAGACTTACGCTATTTTTATATAAATTTTCTATAGACATCTTGACAAAATGTTTAAAATTTGAGTTGAAATCATTTTTTTATTTTTATAAAAATTGATTTATTTGAACTTGTCTAGAAAGAGGCTAAATGAAATCTGTAATTCCAATTCTTGTGGAGAATATTAACGATTATAAGGCATTTACAGCTTATCCCAACGATTTGGTAGAATTTTGTAATAATAACAAAATCAAATTACCTGTAATCGATTCAAAAAGAGGTCAAGCTTTGGCATTACTTGCTCAACCAGAGATTCGTAATGAAAAATATATTTCACGCAATGAGGCTGAATTGTTTTTCAAAAATATTGGACGAAAACCTGGAGATGCCATACAAGCTTTTAATAAAGATTTTAGCCTGGTGAGGCACAAACTTCGCGGATTTTACTGTTTAAAATTTCCCTTTGAATGTGATTTAACGGATCATCATAAACGAAAGAATTGTCAATTAAATGAACAAAATAAAGATTCGATTATTACAAGCATAAAAAATTGGTATTTAGAATTCATTATCAATGTGCCGAATTCTGAATGGCAAATTGGACACTTGGACCCCACGGTTCCAGATGCAAGTGAAAAGAATTTAGCGTGGCAACCACCCATTCAATCAAAATGGCGCGATCGATTCAAGTTTAGTGCGGATTTTAAAAAAATGTGGCCTACGGGTAAGGAATTGATTTCAAAATTTGATGAGTATTATACATCCAATGAGCAAAATATAATAATGAATTATTTGATGGAAAAAAAGCAGTGTAAGTCGGATAACAATGAGTGCAATTAATGACTGTTTAGTTGTACACATTTAGGCATATTTGGGGGTAATGTCTAAGCCGTGTATCACGATGCAATTGTAATGAATTCTTAAATGTCAGACCTTGATTCCTGAAAGCTTGAAAAGTATAATGTGTAATAATTTTATTATATCCGGTTTTATTGTGCAAAATCATCTTTAAACTAGTCGGCATATTCCATGTTCGTTAGTATTTGATCCAAATTGGCTGATGTAAGATGAAAAATTATTTCTCCAAATCTTTCAGCCGCTGATTCGCTATAGAAATATACTCTGTATTAATATCAAACCCAATGAATCTTCGATTGGATTGCAAACACGAGACTGCCGTAGTACCACTGCCCATAAATGGGTCCAACACAAGTGCATCCTCTTTGGTAAAAAGCTTGATCAAATGGCTAATCAGAGCTATTGGTTTTACCGACAAGTGGGAATTATAATCACCCTTTTCTTGCTTGGTCGGCTTTGGTACCATGAATACTTTTTCTAATTCTTCTCCAGCACCTTCTGTCACCATAATGTTTGCTGGGAAATAATCTTTTCCAACCTTGGTGTCGTCCGAAGTGTTGAGCAGACCAACGCCATACTTTTCAAAATTATCAATATAGCGTCCTTCAATGGGCTTGACTGCAAAACAAATTGGTTCAATGGCAGGTTTTAGTTGTGGCGTTTTCCAATTTTTGCATAGTTTTTTCAGCTGCTCCTTTTGTGCTTCTGTACGATTTTTATCCTTGTCAATTATATGATCTTGTGAAAATGCCTTGACTTGAGATTGGGTATAAATCCATCCAAGCATATCACGAATTTCAAAACCCGCTTCTTCGATTGCCCACGCCATGGAATGATACAATCGAGGACTGCTAAAAGAAAGAAATGCGCCGCCAGGTTTGAGCACACGAAATATTTCCTTGGATAATCTCAAATAAAATTCGTAAAAATTTTTGGATTGTTTTCGATCAAATTTCATGCCTTTTGGTAAATTTCCTATTAAAGACGAAGTTCCTTTATTATCTAACTTTGTCTTGTCCCAATCCGCTCCCAAACCATCTAAAAAATAAGGGGGATCTGTACAAGTCATGTCGATTGAATTGGAAGGAATTCTTTCAAGCTCTTTTAAACAATCGGCAAGAGTAATGGTATTGATATATTGGTCCAAATCAGAATGTTCAAGAAGCGCAACCAATTCTTCTTTGGATTTTTTGGTCGTACTAATTTTTCGTGTCTTGCAAATTGTCCGAAGGTCGACAAGATTTTTAATATTATAATCCATTTGAAGATTATAATATAATTACAAATCAAATTCAATTTTTGTTTAGACAGCAGGTGTAAATTTACCTTCTTCATATTGTGCGGAAATCTTCTCTCCATTATAAACTGCGCATCCTCCTTCTTTGTAAAGTGGCTGGGTAGTTTTAAAAGCACACACTGGTTTATCTTTATTGTTCATCATGGGTTCACCATAATATTGCATACCAAAGCAATTATCAATATAGTTTTCTGGGGTTGGTTTTTTCCAGATTAAAATGACAAATACAAGTACAATAATTAGAATACAAATTTCGATAATGTTGAGAACAAGCATTTTATTCACTATAATTTTTTTTTATTTTTTCCAAGAAAAATTGACAATTCGTCAAAATATTTTTATATAATTTAAAGATGATTTCTAAAACCATACTTTTAAAATCAAACAAAAATATCTTTGATATACTATGCAACATGGAACGATACGATAAAGATATTTACTTTCCAAACTTTGAAAGCATTGAGAATTACGAATCACAAATCAATACAAACTCTTTTACAACAAAGCGTAAAATTACTTTTAAAAATGTGCTTCCAAAAATAATATTCGTACTACTTTCACCAAGTATATTTAATCAAATAAATACATATACAGATTATTCAATATGGTATCCAAACAAGAAATATTATGATTTTAATATATCTTGTGCAAATTGGTATAAAAGTTTTGGAAATGCTCAATTTTTTAATGACAATTCATTAGTCGTCAATATGGATTTTGAAATTACCAAAAATTTTCCAAAAAAAAATTGGGTTGAAAGTATGATGAAACCATTTATTGTAGAAAAATATATTCAAACGATAAAACATATTGATAAAATTTAATCTTCATTTTCATCCATTTCCTCTACATCCTCATCTTCTTCATCAGAAAACTTTTCGGAACCATCTTTGTCCTCATTATCTGAATTTTCCAAAATCTCAAAAATTGGAGAAGGATCAAGTGAGGTTGGTAAATTGTACTGAAATTTGTATTTCTGGCAAATTTCTATATCGCTTCGTTGTAAAGGTCTTACATTACCATTAGATAATTGAACTCCAATCACTCGTTTTGTATTTGCATCAAACACCATGCATGATTCGTTATGAGAATAATTTCCAAATTCATTTTTAGAAATTTTCAAAATGAGACTTTTATTATCTGTCAATGAGACATCCTTGGAAGATATCTTTTCATCCAATCCCAGGATTCGAACTGCCATATCATATTTTGTACCTGATATACACTTGTTCTTTTCTTTACACAGTTTTTGCAAGTCTGTTTTTGTGTGAATACGCACAAAGTTGTTCACCTTTTTTACATTTGCTTCATCCATTTTTTCTAGATTTTTTACTTTTTAAATTATTTTTTGTCAATTTTAATTTTATTTCTTAAATTAAAATGAGTGTCTATTGTTTATTAAATCACGATAAGTTCAAGGTAAATTACAGCAAGTTTTATAATCCATTACTGCTGATTGATGTGAAAAAGTATCAAATGAAGTGTAATCTGACCAATTCATTCCTTTTTTTTATTGAAAATCCAAGAACAAACATTGAATTGGTATCAGGTTTTTTTGAATTTTATTTTAAAACAATACCTCAGGATCATACATTGGGACAAGTGATTTCTAAAACATTGATTACTTATAGCGATACAAGTCAAAATAATCATGAATTCATGCCTTGTATACTATTTACGATGGGTTTGTATTTACAAGAGATTCTCATTTACCTGCCATTTCAAAACTTTACATTTTTACGCGAATTGAAATATTATTTTGTTCCAAAATTGGAAAATCGTTGTTCCGTCTGTTTGGAAGATAAACAATGTATCAATGTACATCAAAATCAATATAATCATTGCGTTTGCAGTGAATGTATACTCAAAATTGAAAATTTGTGCCCTGTATGTCGACTAGCCATCATTTAATGCATTTGGAATAGATTTTTTTTTATTTTGCCCTTTTTTTTTTTATTCCAAATGAGAATTAACAAAATGTTAGTCCTTTTCTGTTGTAGGAAAACTCTGAGTATAATTCAATACAACTTTTTCAACTGGTAGGCGACATATTGGACAATGTGCCGATAGAATTTTTTTGGAACATTCATAACAACAAAAACTGTGACTAAAATCTCCGTGAATATAGCTGCAGTCAATCGATGATTTTGTGCAAATTATACATTTATTGGATGATAATGTGGGTAAATTTTCAACTTTATAATATCCTATTAACGATGTATCCGAGTAAGGTATAAAACCTCCATCGGCACAATACAAAACTTTTGTATCTCCATCAAACCCTTTTTTGACGATTTCACAGAATGAACCTTTTGCCAGAAATTTGGTTTCATTATCTTTTTTCCATACGGTTCCTTGTAGGTTGGATACAATTACAACAATCGGTTTTTTTACGACCAAAAATTTAAACAAGACCTTTTTTTTCAGTGTTGGATACATTTGATCAAAAGTTTTTGTTGTCCATCCTCCATCCGACAGTTTATAATACAAATCTTTTTTTTCCAAAATTTCCGTCACGGTATTGCAAGTTAATGTATAATAATACATGTAGACTGGATGAGGATTAAAAGTAGTATGACAACCATTTTTATCAATAATTTTAACCTTGAACAAATAATCATTAAACGCTGATTCTTCAACACACAATGGCATCATTTTCATTTGGTCAAAAGCTTTTATGTATCCATATTGCTCAGAGTATATAAAAAAGGGACTGATTCGTTTTGCCAAAATTTTAGAATTTGGCTGTATATAATACAATGCAATGTTTTCACAATAAAAACCATTGGTAAGATTTTGTGTTAAAATGATAAAGGTTTCCATTTTAAAAAAAAATACATTATGTTTAAGTCTTTTTGGTTAAAAAAGAATTTTTTATAAACAATAAATGTATAACTCTATAAAAAATTCCTATGTTATAGAAACATATAATGATGATTTCGCCAACAAATTTATAATCGACAACACTTTTGATCTCAATAAGGGTGTATATAGTCAATTAGAATCCACTAAAGAATTAACATCAAAAGATTTAATTATTATTTGGAAAAGAATAGCAACCGAAATAAAAAACGACTGGCGAAACTTTTTATATGATGAAGAAATCAACAATAAAGTGAAAACTAGTCAACATATACTAAAAGTACAGGATATTATGAACAAAGTTATTACAGAATACGAAGAAAAATATCCTAATCTATATTTTGATTGTGTCATTATTAATTCGGGCGGTGAAATGATTGTGAATTCAAACACAAAACAAAACTATCCCAAAAATTTTATTGGTTATGGGACTATTTTTAATGGTGATGGTCTACTAACTTCAAGACCACATATTATTGATTGGGGATACACTACTGATATTTTTGCAGCAGGTCTTAGTAAATCAAATTATATATCACCTAGTTTTAGTTATGCACTCATTATCTTTGTCGGAAGAAAGTTTAAATCAACAAGTGTAGAAGAATTAAAGAAGAGAAAGTATATTTAATGTGAGAAATCGAAAAAGTGATTATGCTTTTTAAATTTTTTTGCTGATAAAAAAAATGCACGCCCGTTATACTCTATCGAAAAGAAAAAACAATGAATGGTTTACCTATTGCAAAGACGATGGTAAATATCATAGTAATATGTCAAAATCTGCACTTGTTTATCAATTGCGTCAAAAGAATGACTCGAAATATGTAAAGCTGCGTAAAAATATTTTGGTGGTATCCATTGCAGCCCTCCAAAATTAGTTGTGCAACATTTAAAAAAACAAGTTCCAAAAAATCAAATGAGAATGCTTGAATTTTATAGCATGTGGGCATTATTACTTCACATAGCATATTACTTTGGAGTAATACCCAGCACTTACACTGTTGCAATTTTTATTCTTTTTGTCAGTCAGTTCTTTGGATGGATTTATCCAGGATATTATTATATATACCCACGAAGGCATTTGCCTAATTTATTATGGGGAGATTTATTAGCTCATTATGCACCTTGCTTTCTAATAACACCTTGCGACGACGTGCGAGTTTTAATTCTATCTTTTGCGATTTACAATGTTTGGACGGGTCCTCAAAAAGTTTATATAATGTACAAAAATCCTCTAGCCTATGTTTCTGACCCCAATAAAACAACTTTACAAATAATGTATGATATGTGGGTAGCCTAAAAATTGATTTTGAAAACTTTTTTTTCTTAGGAATAGCAAATTGGTACGACTCCACAAACATGTTAAAAATTATTGGCATATTTTTAACATCATTACAGTTTGCTATCCAATAAAAAACAGAAATCTCTGCGAATACAATGGAAGCAATTGTTTCCCAATCTACCGCTCCAAAACCAGAGCTGGTTCTGCATCCACAAGCAGCTTTGGAACGCATTAATGTTGTTCATGTTCAAGACCAACCCAAGATTGAGATTACAAGACAAATGTCTCATCCGAAGATGTCGTCCTCCTTTTTTGGACGAGGTAAATTCAGCTCATATTATCAACCAGCCGACAAGACCACTGAAACCATTTGCGAATACGGTCAAGATCGTGTTATCAAGCACACTGCTCTTACAGTTTCTGTTGAAAACGCCTCTGCTTCTTTTACCGCCGTCTTGGACGGACACGGAGCTCAAGGAGACAAGGCATCTCACGGAGCAGCCGTCAAGCTTATAGAGGAGTTGCAACGCCGCGTCGACGATTTGGTCAAAGTAATTGACCAAGAGCAAGATTTCCAGAGGATTTGGAATGAAATCTTTGCAGCAATGGAACAGAATCATATTGACCACTCCTACATAGAGGGAGGAACTACGGTGTCCATCCTTTTCTTTAGCACGGTATCTGGCGTCACCCGTATTTCCTGTATCAATGTAGGCGATAGCGAAGCCATTTTGGTCGACAACAACACTGGGAAGGTTCGCGAGATGTCTGTTTCCCACAATTGGGACGATCCCGTGCTGCGTCGCGAGTATTTGGCGCACTGTGAAGCCATCGGATCAGAACCCAGCGAGGTTGTTTTTGGACGAATGAACCTTCCAGGTGGGACCAATCTCAAGTACCTCGATCAAACGTCTTTCAATGACGGCAAGCCTATTTTCATTTACAAACCCAAATCAGCAGAGCTAGATAGCGCAAATGTTAACGCTTTCAACGATTTTATAGCACATCGTTTTAAAAAATCGATTGGGGGTAGCCAGAGCATTCGTCGCCAAGTTTATGTTGACCAGCATGATAAAGAACTAAAAGCACACAAAGTCGACTCACAGCATGCCCATTCGAATTGGGGGTCGACACCATATTTTATAGACGAGTCTGGAATCGCTAAAGGAGGTCCCCAAATGTACAAGTCGGTAGGAGATATTTATTTCAAGGGAAAAGTTAGCATGATGTACACGCCAAGCGTAAACACTATTGTGTTGGATGCTAGCGAGGATGTCTCCGCTCTTGTGTTTAGTGATGGAATTGGAGATGTGAATTGGTTGGCGCAGTTAGGACTCGATGTGGTCAATTACATTTCAAAAGACATGACAGCGGATGAAATGGCACAAGCCATTCTGCAAAAATCAATCACTAATGCAGTTGTATCTCAATATGGAAGGATCACACCATTGCCTTCTCAACCACCTAGGCCAAACTGGGATGACATAAGTGGATCCCTTGTTCGTATTTGTTCCGAGCTCAGCGAGAATGAAAAGAGTTGATTTAAACATTTATTTATAAAATTATAAATGAATTGGGTTGGTAGCATTGCAATAATTGGAGGTCTAGGAACAACATTTTCTTTTGCACCTCAAGTTTACAAAGTTTATAAACAAAATTGTACAGAGGGTTTATCTCCTTATATGATTGGTATACATTTCGGCGGCGTGACTTGCTGGTTAGTGTATGGAATTTTAATAAATGACTACTATGTTGTTGGATTTAATGGAATAACCATGCTTATGGTTTTTACAATCATTGCAAAATTTGTGCAAAGTTTTTGCAAGACTAAAAAGGAAAGGTATCAAGATGGTGTCATTGAACTTTAGCAAAATTACTTAATTATGACCGCAATAATTGGAAATAATTGGTTTGGATGAATCATAAATTTGTAATTTTTCAGCTTGTGTCAACATCTCGTGAAATATTTGATTAAATTTAGGTGTATGTCCAATTTCATCACATAAAACATGAGAAAGTTCATGAATCGCAACATATAAAAGCATATTGAATTCATAGTATTCATCATTTTCGTCACGCAAACACAAGTATATTTTTCTCTTGTTGATGGTATAGCTTTTATTTCCTTCGTAAAAATTTAATTCTTTGACTTTAGGATGAAGTGGCTCCAATGTGTCTCTGATTATTTTTAGCATGGGGTCCGTTTGTTGATAATATTCTGTCATTTGAGAATAGATTATATAAGCCACCAAAATCAAAATAAGAACAATGACGCAAATGTATAAAATCATTTTAAAAACATTCATTCTTTATAAAATGATTTTTTTTTGTTTTTATTCAAAAGTACAAAAAATGTCTTATTACTTTTTAAAATGCTTTAATTTTACGCGCCGTTCGTCTGTCGAAAACTGCAAAATTCCTGATAATACAGAATGTTGTATTTGTTTGGATTTGCTTGATAAAAAAGATTGGAAGGATGAACAAATAATCCAAATATTACCTTGTGGTCATTTCTTTCACAATGTATGCATTTATGATTGGATGTGTCAAGATAATAAAACTGAAAAAAAGAAATGTGTCTTGTGTACACAATATATAAGAAAATTTAGTATGGCTCCGAATAATATATACAATATTGGACATTTGAAGAATGAGATTGAAAGAATCGTCTTGCTTCAAAAATGCAATAAAACAAAATTAGTCATTTATATTGACAAGTTCAAAATGAAAACATTTTCCGAATATTTTAACCTTAAAAAACAGATAGTATGGTATTTGCGTGATTGCAAGCTACAGGATGGAGATATTAATCAAGCTTTACGACAAATCATCTGTAGTCGTTCAAAATTAAACGATTTTAATTTTTTTAATAATGTACATGGCTATTTCTATTTTACACAAAAAATCATTTTATAAAAATTGATCATTCGTTACATATAATTTATTTGTGTAAAAATGAGCAGTATCAAGTATCAAAAATTGGACCCCATTTCACATATTCACAAGAGACCCGACATGTATATTGGGTCTCTAAAGCCTAGACATCAGCTTCGAGAATGGGTCGCCGAAAATGAGAAAATTGTAGAAAAAAGTAATGTGTGTTATTCGGATGGTTTGCTTAGGATTTTTATTGAAGGATTGTCCAACGCCATTGATAATGTTTGGCGTTCAAGACAAGCTGGAATTAAACCTTCCAAGATTAAAGTTACCTTGGACTCCGAAACAGGAGAAACATCCATTTGGAATGATGGCTTGCATATTAGTGTTGAATTGCATGCGGAAGAGAAAATTTACAACCCAGAATTGATTTTTGGACATTTGCTTTCGGGTTCCAATTTGGATGATACAGAAGAGCGTCTTAGTTCAGGTAGAAATGGTTTAGGAATTAAATTACTCAATGTATTTTCTACAGAGTTTGGTGTCGAAATTGCAGATCCTGTAAACCATTTGCTGTATACTCAGTCTTGGAGTAAAAATATGAGAGATATGATCAAACCTAAAACTAAATCGTACAAGAACAAAACGGGTTATACAATGATTAAATGGAAACCTGATTTTACCAAGTTTGAAATGGAAAATTATGATGCAATGATTATTTCATTGTATCGAAAATTTTGCATGGATGCGTCCATGATTACAGGGTTGCCTGTGTTTTACAATGAGGATAAATTTCACTATAAAAATTTTGCCGATTATATTCAATTGTACATGCCGTCGACGGACGAATCCACAAAACTTGAATATATCTCTTTTTCATCGGACGGTAAAGATGAAGAATCTGAATATAAGACTCAAATTGCCATTGCAAGTAGTCCCAGTCAAGAATACAAGGAGATTGGTTTTATTAATGGAATTTTTACCAAAGATGGTGGTGTACATTTAGATAATGTTTCTTCGGAGCTTTGGAAATTATTGCTACCCAAGTTTAATAAAACCAAGACTCATATTACAAGCAAAGATTTGAAACCATATTTTATGATTTTTGTCAATGCATGGGCACCTAATCCTGAATTCAACAGTCAATCCAAAACTAAACTGTTGGCACCTACTATTCCCGTCAAACTTGAAAATAAGCATTTGAATGCCATGATGAAGTGGAATTTTGTTGAAAAGATTAATGATTTGATTCGTTCGAAAGAAATGCTCTCCCTTAAAAAGACGGAAAAGAAGCAGCGCGGTTATAAAAAGATAGAAGGACTTGACCATGCTAATTTAGCAGGTACAAAGCACGCACAAGATTGCACTCTTATTCTTTGTGAGGGTTTGTCTGCAAAAACTTATGCCATCAAAGGAATTAATGTTGGGTGGAATGGTAAAAAGGGTCGTGATTATTTTGGAGTTTATGCACTTCGCGGGAAGCTACTGAATGTTCGAAATGCGACTATTCAATCCATCTCGAACAATCGAGAGATTACTGATATTATTCAAGCGCTCGGCATTCGATATGATGCAGATTATAGCACACCAGAAGGTCGTGCGTCTCTTCAATATGGAAAAGTCATGATTTTGACCGATGCGGATGAAGATGGACATCATATTTGTTCATTGATTATCAATTTGTTTCACAAGTTATTTCCCACTCTGCTGGCCAATCAAAACAACTTTTTATGGTATATGATGACACCGATTGCCAAA
>Ga0214919_10005952_pt1 | contig 16982 bp, 32 predicted proteins | sample LL1503_MetaG_FD_177994 | JGI IMG/M metagenome (GOLD analysis project Ga0214919, IMG submission 177994) | Freshwater microbial communities from Lake Lanier, Atlanta, Georgia, United States - LL-1503 | ecosystem: Environmental > Aquatic > Freshwater > Lake | place: USA: Georgia | collected... | reverse complement strand
ACCAATCAATTGTTTGTTGACAAGATGTAAAGCATACAACGCTGTAACAGCTTTGGCGGCGGCACCATATGCAATAAACTCTCGATCAGCAATAGTATCTTTAAGTCTATCTTCTCTAGTTCCTAATTTAACATCAACATCTTTTGCTGTTTGTGTCCAGTTAATGATGTGTCTATGTAATTTAATATTAGTATCGCCTTTTCTTGCAATCAATCTAAAACTAATACCATGAGTATTTACAGAATAAACTTCTACAACATTTAACCCAACTCTTTCAATGAGTTTTGCGAATGAATATGGAGTATAGTAATCAATATGTTCGTGATATACGTTATCAATATATTCACCAGAAGTAATTCCTGCTTGATCACCACACTCTACGATAAGATATCCACCTGGCTTTAGGGCAGTAGAAATGCCTGCAACTACATCTTCCATATCTGGTATATGAGCAAAGACATTATTGCCTACAACGTAGTCAAACTTTTCCTTCCACTTCTTTTCCGCAACTAGTTTTTGCGTAAAGAATCCTTCTACAACTGGAATTTTTTTATCAATATGATCTTGTATTAGATTTTTAGATGGTTCTACACCTATTACATCAAACCCATGGCTACTAAATTCTTGCAATAAGTAAGCGTCATTACTACCAATTTCTAGTAACTTACCTGAGCCGTATGTATTTCCTACATAATTTGCATATTCTGCAAAATGCTTTCTAAAGGAAGCCGATACTCCAGATTTATATTTGTATGCTGAGAACACACCATCTGGATCGGGTGCAGATGAAAGTTGTAAGTGACCACAGTCCTCACAATAGTTTAATTCTAGAGGATGTCTTTCGAAATCGGGTTTAGAAAAAAGAGCATTAGCAACGGGGGAACTTGATAATGCTAACCATGGCTTTAACTTATCGCTTGCGCAACAACGACATAGATTATACTTCAACATATTGTTCGTGCAAAGGAGCAATCTTCACAATATCTTCATCATATGTATCTGCATCACGCTGATGTGCAGAGATAACAACCATGCAAGATTCTGTTTCAAAAACCATTTCGTGGTCGATTAGTGGACCTGTTTTAAACATATCACCTGGACCAAAATGTTCGCGGTGGATTTTTGTCTCACCATGATTGCGCCAATAGAACATCATATCGCCCGATACTAGATAACAAGTATGAGTGTCAGTTTTATGGTAATGATTTGCTCGCAATGCTCCTGGCTTAGACCAGATCATTTGGACATTTGCGTCACCGTTTGTCAATGGGAGAATAGTTCCACGGTCATCCTGATAAGCAAGGCCGGTGGGTACTCGATGTGATTCAGACATAATTTTCCTTTTCAATTAATTTCATACCAAGATGGTATAGTTCGGTTTTTCCAATTCGCAAGGTGTTTTTTAGCACCTACATAATAATTTATATACGATTGTATTGAGTTATTTTTAACTTTATACTCATCCGGCATTGCGGGGGTTGGCTCTGTAAAATCAGTAATTCTACATATATTATAAGGTATATTTAATAATAATGTCAACAGCAATCCGCTCTGCTCTACCTTATGCACTTTACCATATCTATATGTATATTCTCGGCAAAGTGCTCTTAACATTAAGGCAAGCCATTTATAGTTATGTAAAGATTGTCTAACCCATACTGCAGATGGATGATTTGAATGTGTGGATTTGTATAGAACTTTGTCTAGTTCCGATTCTAGTTTCCAGCGTTTAATACGTCTGCCGTTAGCTGTTAGTTCAGTCACTTCATGACCATCTAGAATTCGATGTGTAGTAGAAAGAAGTTGAGCATATTCAAGTATCATTTTTACTACATGCTTGTCGGTATGTAATGTAGCACACGTCACAGGATCATGGTGTAAGTAAAATATATTCATAATGTTTCAATAGCTTTGAGTATTCCTTGTATAGTATATTTTGCTTTGGTTGAAAGCACATTAGATTGCTTTGCTTCGACAAGGGCCTTTATAACGGTTAAAGGATCATAGCTTTCTAGTGTTTTCTCAGTAACTTTTTCGGGTAGGTTACCAAATATATTTAATGATATAACTGTCAAGTAAATCTCTTCCTCATTGTAAAGAGGGATTTTATACCCTTTGAATATTGCTCTACTCTCAGGGAATCGATATATTTTTGCAACCATTCGAGAGCTCCTACTCTCGAATATTTATAATCACTTAATAGATTTACTAGATTCTGCTTTATCTTTATCTTCACGCAATTCAATAAAAACAGGCAAAAATAAACTTTCGACTCCAGATTTATCTTTAATACGAGCATTATATTTGACTGTGACAATTTTTCCTATTACTTTTTTGGTATACTCATCTCGTTGTTCATCTGAGTAACCCGATCCAACATTTACTCGAATAACTCCGTCACTTGATTCGCAAACAAGGGCACCTAAACGACCAACATTCTTGCCTGTGCCTTCTTCCCAATCTACAATTTTAAGATCACATTCAAGTTCACCTTTGAATTTGATCTGAGTCTTAGACCGCTTGTCTTCCCAAATTCCATCTTTGGATTTTAGAATTGTGCCTTCTTGACCTTCGGATAAAAACTTCTCAAATATTTTCTGAGCAGTCGCTAAGTCGTTTACTTGTTTATTCCACACAAGATCAATATAATGAGCAACTTGTCCGTGTTGACCTTTACAGTCTGAGATAGCATTACTCAATTTTGCCATACGAATGCTATAAGGCTCCGTATCTACACCTTTAGAAAATGTTTCAAATGTAATTGCATCCCAAAGAGTTGCTCGTACATTCTTTGCTTCGACTTCGCTCATTGTTCCTTTAATGGCTTTGGATAAAATACCATTGCCTGTTTGTCGATTGACAGGCTTACCATCAAAATCTGCTATTAGCAACTCACCATCAAATACCATATCCACGCCATAGAACGCTGCCATTTTAATAAATGGAACATCTAATGCTTTATTAGGAATAGTTAATTCTTTACCATTACGAGACCTATATTCTACCGTGCCTGCTTTGACAATAGCGTTGAATCGCATTCCGTCGAGTTTGAGTTGGACGTACGCCGGGAATTGGATTTTGTCGACAAGCTTTTGGTCGTATCCAGAAGCCAACATAACTGGGTATGACGAGATAGTTCCTGGCCAAATTTTATTAACGGTTGCTTCGGAGACTCCGCAACGCATGTCTTTTGCAATAATACGCTCAATGATTTTTGCATCTTCTTTACTCAGTGATCCTAAAATAAATTGTAAATGATTAATTGCAGCATGACCTGTCATAACCCTATCAGATAAAACACTAAGGCTGTCTAATGCTTCTGGTAGGGACTTACGATTGATATCTCCAGCTGTATCATAACTTGGGATTTTTCTGATATAAAATTGAACAAAAGGATCTAATGCTAGTTTAAAAACTCGCTTCAATAGATCATTGTTTTTATTTTTTATCAGAATCGCTTCTTTAGCCAACCGAGAATTATCGGATGCCAGTTGCTCAAAAATACTGAAGACGTTACTCATGATTACTCCTTAATGTCATTATTATAACACCTTTACTGGAGAAAGTCAAGCAATTTTTTCCAAAAACGGATTAAATTGTGGAGATAATGTAAATGCCAAAGTATATTTAGAATCCTCGGCTAATAATTTTTGTTTACTATTTTCAACTGCATCTAAAGTCGAATAAACACCGACAATAACCTTTTTCTTGACTCTTTTAATTGCGTCGAGATATTTTACTTCTAGGATATATTGATTATACATTAATATACCTTAAAGTTAGGATCATATTGTTTAGGCATAGGATCATACTCATCTTGCACAATATCTAAAGTGCCAGTATAATTAAATCCGACCCCTCGTAAAAACATTTGAAAATCTTCTATCACATCGTGAATATATTCTTTATCTGTTTCAAATGTGACTTTTTCTCCAGAAGCGTGTTCTGCAATAAATGTGAATTTAGGCATTTACTTTACTCATAGATGTTGTATTGGTGATAGCTTGATACATTGATTCAAACTCTTCGTGTTCTTCAATTTCTAAACTGAAATTTTGTTTATGATAAACCTTTGCCATTCGACGGAATGTCTTTTTAGACAAATTTTGTTTGTCGCAAATTTCTTTAATTGCCTCACGAATAAACTCTCGTTCGCCCTCCATTCTAGACATAGATGCACTAATTTCTTTCATGCAATCTAAAATGGCTTTGCGATCTGCTGGACTGGATGGGATCATGATAAATTTTTCCTTTCAATATCTTCCTCAACACAATTATTTCCATATTGGATTTCTACAATTTTCAATGGCATATCAGTTTCATTACAAAGCTGATGCCATTCAGTTTTACTAATATGAAGGCTATCAAATTTTTGATATACTCCATGTAGCTCAACATCTGTGCTATTATCTATTGTATAGACAGTAGCTGTTCCTTCAGCAACAAACCAATGTTCTGCTCTATCTTTGTGTCGTTGCATACTTAAACATTTGCCTGGGTCTACTGTAAGTTCTTTTACCTTAACTTCTATATCTTGTTCGTGTAAAACTCTATAGTAGCCCCATTGTCTAGGTGTTTTTGGTGCTTTCCATTCTTGAAGAATCCAAGAACTAGAATTCATCTTGTCTGTACCGCCTACACCAAATTCAAATGACAATCTTTTATCTTCAACATCCATTTCTGGAATATTGTCTTTGCCTCTATCTCCACCATTCGCAAAAACAATTTCATCGTTTGGCCATGTCTGTAGTGCCAACTTAATTGCATTTTTTGCGCTGCCATCGTCATCATTGAATGTGATTACATAGTCTACCATTTTAAGATTTTTGACAATAGCCATTCTTTCTTCCATTGGCATAAACGGACGACCTTTTTTACGGGTTAGCCATTCATCAGAATTCAATCCAACAACTAGTGTATCGCCTAGTTCTTTTGCCAATTTAAAATATGACAGATGTCCTCTATGGATAGGATCGAATCCGCCTGTAACTAAAATTATTTTTGCCATTAACGCCTCATACTTGAAATAGATTTAGCCTCATCATCACTAAAGATAGGAACGGCATTAGACTTATGCATGGTTCCGATGCCTAGCATTTTGGTGCCTGTATATTTTGGGATTTGTTTTACTGATGCAATACCATCGCCAGTATTTCTACTAGGTATATGCTTTGTACTACGATCTTCTGGGATCGATAGTTTATAACTAAGAGTCTCTGCAGCCAAGGCACGGATACGTTTCTTCTCATCTTGTTCAATACCCTGTCGTTTTAACAGTTCTTTCCAAGACTTATCTAGCTCACGTGATCTTTTTGCCTCTTCTGCAGATTTAAACTTCACTTTACCTTTTTTCTTTCCGTTAGTAGAAAGCCAAGGACCTACGATGTGCATTGTCATAAGAACTCCATCACGATTAACATAATATAATTATAACACCTTTTTCAATACTTGTCAAATGCTCTGTATTGATATTCTGTCCGATTTCTCACATCATACTGAGGTTCGGGTAAGAACGAACCTTGGTCTGACCATTGCTCTTTATCTACAAAATCTTGTTTGTCTTTGAACAGGGTCAGGATGCGTTCAAAGATTCGGATTTTTTTGCTTTAGATTCTCCTGCAGGTTTTTTGATTTGTGCAGGTAACAATCCGGGGAAGGCATCTCGTATTAGTTCTTCTTTTAGCTGTTTATATTTTGTTTGTAGTTTTCTATCTTTGGCCAAAAGAATCGCTTCTGCTTCTGACCAATGGATGCCTTCTAAAAACTGAATAAACAGTTGTTCTTTTCTACCTTTGGTTAGATTAATATCTTTTTGCAACCAAATATAAAATCTACGAAATTCTGTATAGAGATTAGTTTCAGAATATCCTACTGGTATTGATGTATCTTTCTTGAAGGGTGGTTCGCCCTCAGGTAAGTACACCGTAACATTAGGATCGTAGTTTATTTGTAGAATTCCTCTTAATACAGGATGATCATATGCTTGCAAAAGTTTAATTCTTGCATCTTTGCTTCCTGCTTTTTCGATTTCATCAAAAATTTGTGGTACGGTAGTTTTCATTAAAATTCCTCAATTAATTCTAGCATATTTTTCATTTTGTTTTCAACAAAAAATGTTAGTAATTTACTTTTATCTTTCTTAGGTTGATCTTCAAAACTATTTATAATAGCATTACTAATTTTTTGTGGGATGCAGTCAAAACTAACTAAGTTACGATTGCGTTCATAGTTAGTTTTAAAATCCATATCCTGTGGCATTTCATCTGGTTCTTTATACCACAAATCCACTTTATCTGATCTAATAGCTTTTTGTCGTGTACCAGTAACAATGCTATCGTCTGCGGATAATACGTTAGGGATACCGTCGCCTTTGTCGCCTCGGATAATATGATCAAACAAATATTTCTCAGGGCTCATGTCAGACTTAACAAACTTCTTTTGTATAGGAGAGAACTGCTTTACATTCTCATACTTTTGAAGTTGAATAAAGTCATGATCTCCTGATAATACCAAGAACGGTTTAGGTTCATCAAATAGGACACTGCTAGTATCGTTGGTCTGAGACCATTTTGCTAATACTGCAATCACATCGTCGGCTTCTGCACCTTCGACATTAATAACCTTATAAGGAAAGAATACATCAATCTCACTACGAATAAGATTTAACGCATCGAAAATTTGTTTCCAATCAAGACCAGAATCTTCTCTTGCCTTTTTGCGACCTGCTTTGTAGTATTTAAAATACTCACGGCGCCAATACGATTGATTGTCGCATGCAATAACAATCTCGCCAAATTCTTTGCCGAATTTTTGTTTGTAACTTCTGATAGAATTCAGAATCATATGACGTAGAAGTGGCACTTGCACCTCGATGTCTTTTCGGTTACCTATTTCCATCATCATATTTGAGATGGCGGTTTGGTTAAAGTCAACTACAATCATAATATTAAATTTAAGTTAGTGTTACTGAGATATTGTTTAGTGACGGACTTACAGTTGTATCTGAAACAACTACAGTGTTTCCATATCCATCATAATAGGCATTGCCCGATTCATTTTGAGCTTGTATAGCTGCGGCATATACTGCGACCTTTGCCTTAACATTAGATTTTAAAGTTAAGTCATATACAGAATTTCCACATCCTGTTAATAAATTAAACACCATTTGTGTTATTTGAGATTGAACTGCACTTCTAATTGCTGCTTTATTTACGTGTTGCAAATAATTAGTATTTAAAGTGTCTATGGTAGATTTAAATGTTGCCAATGCTGTAACATAATCACCATATCCAACTGCATCTAAAAGTTTTTCTTTAATAGCAGCAATCGCATCACCGTTTTTCAGCGAATCGATTAATGCTTTCAAATCAATATCCGGAACATCATCATTAGGAGCACAAGCAGACCCTAATAAGTCTTGCAAAGAACAACCACCAGCAATTGCAGATCCAGACTGTGGACTTATACCTACTAGTCTATCAGTATTTGTTTTATATGTTTGAAGTGTTGATCTAGTTGAATTTAGTGCCGCAACTTCTGCAACCAAATCTGCTCTATCCTCGGCAATAGTCGCAAATCCAGACCTCGGTGTGGTTATAGACGAATCATCTATGCCTGCAATACGAGTTGTTGCTGTAGCAATTTTAGCATCAATTACTGCAGTTGTTTCATTAAGCACTGTGCCTAATGGGTTTTGATAAAATTCTCCAGCTATACGTTCCATAGTATCGTCAAAATCACTTGCCGCTTGCTGGGCAGCGTTGATAGTGGCTGTTACTGTGTCTATTAGAGTTTTAATTTCTTGCAACCCCGCAGGCAATATACCAGTACGAGTTGTTATTTGTTGCGCACCTTGGCTTAGCTGCGAATATACTTGTTGTAAAGGATTGCCACCAATCTGAGATAGAATGATCTTAATTAGTTGACAATACGATAATTTTATACCTGCCATATAGTTACCTCACTATTTTTAAAATGATTGTATCTATATTTATCCTACCATTGACTGCTTGTTCTTTAGACTTGATATTATCAATAAAGGATCTCAATTTTACTTTACCAGAACCCATTAGATCCTTAATTTGCTCTTCAGGTTTTCTTAGTGTCTTTTGTTTAGATTTTTCCGGAGACCAATTTTGTAAAGTTGTACCTTTAACAGTCATGCCTTTTGTTGATTCGGATGTATATACAGATAATTTACGTGTTTTAGTATTGAATAACCAAACCTGTTCTGCACCTACAAGGTCAAGGGCTTTAGCAGATACTAGTCCTAGTTCTTCGTCTTTTAGTTTATATTTCAAACTCTTAATCTGCGCAATTGCAGGTTTTTCTCTAGTTGCTCTAGGCTTACGATTCGCTTTCTTGAACTGACCATACTTATCAGTATCTTCTACAATCGATTCAAAGAATTTTACAATACGTTTTAACTTACGCTTATCAAAATTCGAATAACCTTCGACAACTTGAGAGTCTTTGCTCTCAACAACTTCTTCCCATTGTGCTAATTTTTTAGCTGCCCAGGTTTTAATTTCTGGTACATATGGTGCAGGGATTTGATTGCCCTTTAAATGATTGTAAAGATTAAAGTCTTTATCTTCAGTGCAGAAGTCATCTACATAACCTTCGAGTTCGCCGATAAATTCAGATGCCTTTTCTTTAATAGCATCTTGAATAGAAGGACGCTTACTAACTTCTGCGACTTTTACTTCTTTTACTACATTGGTCTTTGCATCTAGTCTTTTCTTACCGAGCAAAAGTAGCCGATTCAATTCTTGATTAAATCCATCAAGATGATCTTTGCGAATATTTGCGCCTTGCAGCAACATACGAGCCATCCAGCCGTATGTCATGTGCACATCTTTTTCTTCAACCTCGGCAAAAATCTTAGATGAGGTAGGCATATTATGCTTTACATATTGTGTAAAGTATTTGTAAGCATCTACTCTAGTTTTATCCGTGCTATACCAATTATTGATTCTCATCAATGTAATAGTATAATCATCTGCAGATGGGTCTAATTTAGAAACCAAAGGTTCAGATGATAGAACTTTGCTTGCATCATGCTCACGTTTAGTAGCCATTTATTCTCCGATGTTGAAGTGGATATTTGTGATAGAGTCAAATCTACAAGACCGCCATTCCTGTTTTTCTAAATCGAAAATTGAAAGAACATCGTCGTTAACCTTTCGGACACGCTCTGTTTTCTTTTCAATAACCGGCAATCTGGATTCCTCTAAGGTACATTTCATTTCCCTTATTGTACCATCTTTCTTCTCGAAAGTCAAATCTACAGTGTTCGTTTTAAGAACACCGATAACCCATTCACGAAAAACTTTTTGTTCTTTGGCTGGCGCTTGTTTATACCAACCATATCCTGCATTAGTCTGCAGTAACAATTCCTTTGATTTCGAATTCATCATATACAGCTTTCAAAATTGATTCAACTCTCTTGTCTACATGGTAATTATAACAGGAAATGGTGTGCCTGTCAAGCACCCCCTCAATACCCCTTTTATCAAAAAGGTTATTCGCTTTTTCCGTTATTGGTAGAGGATTTTGAATATCTTCATAATCATAAAATAATACATGATCCCATAGATTTACGATATCCCTATGATATTTTAGTGAACGAGGAATAATAGGAATTCCTCCAGTAATCAAAGCATCAAATATTCGAATCGGAGCATCATTTAATACTGGAACAATCCAATGTGTTTTATGACTACACCATTCTTTAAATCTATCTAACATATCTCTGCTGTGATATGATCCATCGACTAGTTTTACGCTTGGTAATGTTTGATGTAGAATAGTTAAATTCTTTTGGCGTAATGGAAACTGAGGATATTCAATATGAGTACCTAGAGGTTCATTTACACGATTAGCTGTTTGCAAAATTAAATCTTTATGTTCTTCGAGATAATCTCTAGACCATTGAATAGTACCCGATCCAATAGGGCCTGCCATAATATTATTATATCTCGACAATAGTTCTAATTGGTCAGAATGTGTTGGAACATAAAGATCGGATGATGCAGCTAGCATTGAAGATAATGCAAACCAATGGTGATTATCAAAATCCCATATGACAAATAAGCAACTAGGATGTTTTAAATAAAACTCAAAATATTTGCCTAGATGATTATCAACCATTACATTATTATTACTTAAAATAACAATTGAATTTGGTTCAAATGATTCAACAGTATTCATGTTGAAAAATTCGATTGTTGCTTGAGGTGGTTTATATCTAACTGCGTGAAATATATGGTCAGTTAAATAAATTTTACCAGAAAAGTTCGATGCTAAAGTTTCCTTTAATGTTCTTACTCTTTGATTCTTAGATCTAACTAAATCATACACTACATCTTGTTGCACTAACCCGCTAGAATTGGCAACTAAGTTTGCAACTTGATTTCCAATTTGATTTGCGGCATTTAATTTATCCACCATAGTCGCAGGTGGCGGCATACTGTAAAAAACGCTCATTATCCGCCTCTTCCGACTTTCTTTTGAATGATCCTATTGACCATTGGCATATTTTTTGGTTTTGTATTTTTAACTAATCCCTGCAAGTGTGTTAGAGGTTTAGTCTTTAAGTCTGGTACCGATTTTGGTAGCTTTTGATCACTATCTTTATTTGCCATATCAACTCCTAAATATTCTATTAATTATAACATCTAATAATTTAAATGTCTATTAAAAGGTGGGCCGAAGCCCACCGATTATGCTGCTCCTGCAACTTTTTCTTTTGTTCTACCATACGCAGCGATACCAAGAACGGCACCCATTGCTATATGATATAAACCTGCACCTTGCAATGTTAACGGTTGCCATTGATTAGTAACCGCTCCATTACTTAATGCCTGTAGTAATGACCATAATACTGGAAAAATCACAAAGTCTGCTGTACATGTCAGCATATATACCCATCCCATTGCTGGGCGCCATTTCTTATTGATCCAATCCGAATTATCATTTTTTACAAGAACGTCTGCCCCTTCTTGCATTGCGCCACCTGTGCTTTTTAACATATCAGGATTGCCTGATACGAAACCTGCCGGTGGTATAGCGTTTTGATTAAACGGAGTGGGATTCTTTTTTTCTTCTTGAGCGTGTGCATCCCAATCTGCCATATTTTACCCCTTTGTTGTTTTTGTTTTTCTTCTTGGTGCAGTCGCAGGTTTTGCAGAAGTCCTTTTAACTTTTGCTACTTTTGCAGGTACTACAACCTCTTCGGTTTTTGACAATTCTAATGTTTTAATTGTAGCAGTCTCTGGCGTTGGAACAGGTGCCTCTATTTTATAAGGTGCAACCGGTTGCTCATTAATTTCCGCTACTTTTGCTTCCACATCCTGTACGGGTGCTTCTTTTTTACCTAAACCAAATATTCTTTTTAGAATACTCATAGTTTCTCCTTTTCAGTTAATAACAAACTCACGACCAACGGCCATTCGATTTGCTATATATTTAACATACTTGGAGTCTGACTATTCTACGGAATCTTGGTTTAAAAACATCTTTACTCGGAATCTTTCTGGCAGATTATCAAAAAGTTGCATATCATCAGAAGTTTGATCTAACATGACATTTGGCAAACCTTTGAGTTCTCCCGCAAAAACGATACTTAATGTGCAATATTCAATTTTTGATGCAAAAGAGTTGGAATCGTATGTATCTTCGTAGTAACCGACTGGATATAACTTTCCCTTAAAATCCACGCCTATCTCTTCTTTGATTTTTCGGCGTGCCGCTTGATCTGCGGTTTCGCCTTTATGTATTCTACCGCCCACTGGCCAGTAAACACCTTTACAAGGCTCTTCTGTTCGTCTAATTAACAATACTTTGTTATTATACTTTAAACAGATATCGACACAAAGATTAACCGTGCTGTTAAGTATTTGTTTGTATTGTTTTTCAGGTATAAACATTATACTCCCTAATTTTGTTCATTTCGTTTCCTTACAAATTCCTCATATCCTTCTTGAGTGCCAATTTCATAGCCTTTATCGGACATGTGTTCTGCTGCAAGTAAAATATCATCATTACTGACGAAATATTTTTCTTTTATTGCGTCGCAAATTTCTTTTCTGGTACTATACATTTGTGATCTTTCGTCGCCCGCTGGTCCAGCTATGTGTAAAATGTCATTTAACAGTAATTCCACAAATTTTTCGAATTCTTTACTATAGTCACATGACCAATCAATTTCGCCAGGCGAACCCCACCACTCATCTTCTTGCCAAAATGCAAAATTAGCATTCTTGGCTAGTTTGTTTATTTCATTTTTGTTCATTACGTATTCCTAGACGATCTAAAATGTATTTTTCCAGACTAGGTTCAGTCCGGGTTTGACCAAAGGCCCAGATACATTCTCCAACAATTAACTCAGCAAATTTTTCCTTATCAAATATATAACCGTCTTCCATTCCCTGCCAGATTGTAGCCTGTTCAGCAAGTTGCTTGATTAGTTCGTTCATGGATTGTTACCAAAGTAAGTGCCACGGTTCCTTAGTTGTTGATCAACAGAAACCTCTTCAACTCCAAAATGCTGTAGCATATTCTTTCCTGCTAGACTTGTCCCCAGATTAGGATTTCGAGTTACAACTCTATAGGCCTCTTTAACAATCTCTGTCGCAAATTTATTAATAGTTTCAGTATCCCAACTATCAGGAGTTCCATCACACCACATACCCGTTTCGTAAGCGAGTCTATCAATAAGTTTGTCTGCTTTTATTTCACGGCCCAGATTTTCGTCGGCCAGTTTATCTGTTCCTATAGCCATAGCTAAATTGACTCGTTTCAATACCTCAACGGAATGGTTCTTATTATCCAGCTTCATTGTGTCGTAGATAATCAACTCTCTGACGGATTTAAAGACATCCACAGTAAATCCAATATATTCTTGATCTGTCATATTATACCTTTTTATCTATATGCTTACCAACACGTGCTGTTTCAACAAGGTGTACATCACCCAGTTGCTTTATGTATAGCTTACGATTGATGCTGTTCTCATATAACGTATTTTGTATTTTATCGTTATTAATACGTTTCTCCACTTCTTTACTTCTTTCTGTGGCTGTAATCTTTTTATGTTCTTTTTTAATTAGTTCTTCAATTTTCATGTATTACCTCATTCGTTGTTTAATATGGTCTATTTGCTGTTTGATATTATCTATATCCTCACGCTTTCGCCAAGTACCAATATAGAACCCTTTTATTTCACTCAGTCCCATGATAGTATTTCGATTGGCAACATATACATAGCGTCGCGGATCCCAGGTTATGATATCATCTATAGGACCGTTCTTAACCACATAGGCTTTGAATTCCTCGTAGTTACCCGAGACTATGTAGATCTTTTCGTTGGACATTATATAGCAACTTTTTCTGGGGGAAATTTTTCTGGGAAATTTTCTGTAGACACTTTTTTGAGAAAAGAATAATGGATGAATATAATAGCAGGTCGCTATAGCCTAATATAGCACCCGACGCTTTCTGCAGCATCATTTAGGGGGGTCTATGCTATACCCCTCAGGGTATTAGAAGGGTTCGCAGACTACGCTAACGGGTACCTGGACCTTAGAGCCCACGTCGGTCTTTACTGTAATGTAATGCGTTACTGGTTGCATCTTCGCCATGATACAGAGCTTCTGTGCTTGTCGGACTTCATGTGACTCCATGGCCTCGGGGCCTTCATAGTTGCGTAACTTATAGATGGTCTGTGGTGGTGCCGGGGGTGTGGGTGCCATCACATAAGGGGGCGGTGATGCTGGAATGATAATAGGGGGCTTGCTAGAGCCACACGCCGTCAGTGCTATAAGGGGTAATAATATAAGGGCTTTCATAGGGGTTCCGTGGGTTTATGTTGCTTTATTTTAACGGGTTTTTCGTCTTCCGTCAATGCCGTTTGGCTGTCTTGATCCCAGAGCTTTCGGCATTGGGGTTTGGTGAAACCGTATCGTGAGCACATCTCTATATACGCTTCTCGGCGCTCATCCGTTTCGGGTTCTGGTTCTGTCGCCTGGGGTTTGATGTCCATGTCTTTTACCATCCCGGCTGTGACGTGTTCGCCCATTTGATCTATAACATGGTACGCATTCCAAAAAGATTCGCGTCCGTTTACCGTAAAAAGGACCCATCCGAAAAAGAGTCCAATTATCAAATTATGCATTATACACCTTGCGTAATAACATACTTTGCGAGCTTTCTCCAGTCGCCGCCTTCTGCACGGATCTTGGTCGTTGCTATCAGCGTACGCAAACTCAAATTGCTGATGCTGTTCATGTTCTCACGGATGAATTCAATCGCATCACGCTTCAAGCCTGTAGCATAATCGCTGAGGAATTCTGGATCTGCAACTAACACTTCCATGCGCTCAACTTTCTGCTCTGTCGTCATGCTCAAGTCTACGCACATTGCACGCGTCTTCACAGCTTGGTCTACCTTGTGCAGGTCCATGTTGCTGATGAATACGATTGTACCTGTAAACTTGAAGGACTTAGGCAGATCATCATCTTTGAAGTCTGCGTTCCAGCTGATCCAACGCTCACCGTAAGAGTCAAGAGCACCTTTGAGCAAGTTCAATGCTACTGGATCCTTGAGCACGCTGTCGCAGTCATCGAACACTAACACTTGACCGTTACCTTCGAACAATGTGCGATAGAGACCTTTTGCTGTAGAGAAGCCCTTGATCAAACGAAACGCTCTAGCAGTTGGGATTTTAGCACCGATCTCAAATTGCGTGAGGTCTGTAGTGTCAAGCAAGTTCTGAGCCTTAAGCGATTTCAACACTGTGTGCGTCTTACCCAGACCACCCTGGCCTGTAATAATAGCAGATGCAATGGTCTTCTTAGCGACCATGCTAACCATTTTCTCAACGAATTCGAAGCGCTCGTTGATACCAAACTCTGATACAGCCTCTGTCTTATTGGTCTCGACAGTACCTGGGAAGAAGCCTTGTTTAGCCAACTGATCTTTTACATATGATTCGTGTCGTGAGCGTGAGACCATCTTACCGTCAACAAAACCCTCGAAACGATTCTTATTAGAGTTGAACTTTACTACTACTTCCATTTTGTTTCCTTTTTGCTGTAACATGTGATTATTATATGTGCTTTTGGACAACTTGTCAAATCTTTTTAGAAAGACCCTTCAGGCCGCTGGGGTATTATAATTAGCCGATTGCAAAAGAGCCAAACACTCCACTTGCTTGTGACGGGGCAAATCTGCTATCACATTCGCCAGCATAGACTCGAAGTAGCCTGCTGCATAGCTATGAGACAGTGCCTGTTCATATGTGCGATTAGAAAAACTCTTCAAAACGCTTGCTATGTCTGTCTTTACAAATCTACGTCTAGCCATTTACTTCTCCTTGTTACTAAGCCTCAATTATAGCACATTTTGGACAACTTGTCAAATCTTTTTAGAAAGACCCTTTGCTCTATATGGGTATTAGAAATACACCACAGCGTCATCTTCAACCATCGCCACAGCCTTGAAGCCACCTACGGGACGCTCGACCCATATCTGTGCACCCTGCTCTGGGTCTGCGCGCTCCATGGCCCTGACTGCTTCATATGCATCTTCTCTCTCTGTGAAGACTTGCATAGTGCTTGCTACAGGGTTACCCGTATACTCGCACCGTATTGCTACAATAAAAAATGGGGTTCTCATACTCTGCTCCTTGTTTCTGTTCATGCCTCAATTATAGCACATTTTGGACAACCTGTCAAGACAAAACCCTGCAGCACGCTAGGGTACTCAGGGTAGCAAAGTGTGCAAATTGTGCAAACTAGATTAAAACCTTTTTATTACCTATTAAGATCGCTGTTCTCATAGAGGATTCCTATTAGAGAACATATAATACCTAAGCCGAGGGCTGGGGGATAACCGACAATAAGGCTTATAATGCCTGCCATAAAAGAAACCAAATAAAATATAAAAGACATTTTATAACTCCAGTACTCTATTCACTCTACACCATTTAACATCATTTCGATCATATATAAGCCTTTTTATTTAGGCTCGAATGCTAGCGTTCGCTCTCGATTTTGCCCTTATAAATACGCTCTGCGCTACTATCTGCTTTACGCTCTTCCTCACGTATATGCTTCTCTAATAGAATAGCCATATACGTTAATTCAAACTCTATTCGAGTATCTTCTTTTGCGTTATTATAAAGCTTTTCAATATGCTTTTCGATTCGTTTTAATGCTTTATCGCATTCTTTATCTAAATTAAACTCTTTTATTTTTATTGCTTTTCTATTTTCCGTCAAACGCTCAATCTCTCTAGATACATCTTGGGGTTTCATTTATTCTACCTCTAATACTTTATCTTTATTCGTTACAGTATTTGGATCAATCTTTTTAAGCCATTTTGCCGGGACGTCTACATTATTACCCATTGCTCCGTATTCTGACGATATTGGATCTTTTGAATAGACTGTCCAAACTGGGCCGTATAATGTATGATTACCTTTGATTCGAATACAAGTCACGATTCGACCTATATTGATTCCGAGAGAGGATTCGATGATAATTGCCAGGCATCCGGGCTCTAACTCGTTGCTCAAGTATTGTTCTCCCGGAGCTGATCCATGGTTTGTATCAGCGCATCCATTGGGTCTCGGGCGTCTTCAATAATACTGTCAATTTCATCAGGTGTCAGACCTTTCCATTCTTTTGGGTCCTTTAATTTTCCCATAAGTTTATGAGCCATCTCCATAGCTCGTTCTGCCATCTCTTCCTGATGTGCTAGTCTATCTTCTAGCCATTTGATGTGCTGATCCTTATCTTTTATAATTAACTCAGCAAACTTTGGTAGACTGGAACTATGGTTTCCGGCCCAACCAATACCGTCTTCTTTGATATATTGAAATCCAGCCTGTTCAGCAAGTTGTTTAATTCGTTCGTTCATTCTTTACTCCGAAATGTTCTTTGATAATCTTACGATACTTAGTTTGAAACAACAGTTCT
>Ga0214919_10005951_pt1 | contig 16986 bp, 16 predicted proteins | sample LL1503_MetaG_FD_177994 | JGI IMG/M metagenome (GOLD analysis project Ga0214919, IMG submission 177994) | Freshwater microbial communities from Lake Lanier, Atlanta, Georgia, United States - LL-1503 | ecosystem: Environmental > Aquatic > Freshwater > Lake | place: USA: Georgia | collected... | reverse complement strand
GATGGTTTCCTCGGCTTTCTTATAGGCCTTCGACCTCATATGCTCTCCTATATTCGCCATAACAACTGATAATCTTGATAATAAATTAGCAAATTCCTGATTATATGACATTTATTTATATATTATTGATATATTATTGATATATTTACTTATGTAATTATATCAAGAGGATAAATAGAAATTTAAGAATGGAGGAAGAATGGAGAACAGATGCAAAAAATTGATTTGCTTTTTTTGGAATGGATTAGAAGCACCTCTCCCCGATACACACAACGAATAACAACAATGAACACTGATACTATTGTCGCTCCCCTTGTCGCTCCTATTGTCGAACCCCTTGTCGCTCCGATTGAATTGACTAATGCGATTGTGACCGCTGCGAAGCGTGTCCGCAAATCGAAAGCCGCAGTCGAACCCGAACTGCCTTCGATAGTTGATGAAGTCAATGCGAACTTCGGTGCTGGAAACTTTGCACAGGAAGCAATTGCTAACCTGTCTAGGGTCTTCGGACGCGAGTTTGTCATCGAGGAGCCTGAACCGAAGGTACCTGATACTGTGGAACCCACAGTTCCTGAGGTCAAAGCAAAAAAGCCTAGGGCTAAGAAGGTAACCCCTGCTACTACTGTTCCTGATTCTATTGTAGGAGGAGCCGTAGAACCCGTCGTTCCTGTAAAGAAGGAGACCAAGCCGAAGAAGACTAAAGCCAAGAAGGAACCCGCACCAGTAGTAGACACCGATGAGGAGGAGACCAAGCCGGTAAAGGAGACCAAGCCGGTAAAGGAGACCAAGCCGGTAAAAGAGACCAAGCCGAAGAAGACCAAAGCCAAGAAGGAGGCACCTGAACCACCTTCAACTGAGGAACAAGTAATCGAACAGCCCAAGAAAAAAGCTAGAGCCCAAAAGGTGAAGGCTCCTACAGAGGAATCGAAACAAGTCAAGAAGACCAAATCCAAGAAGGAACAGCCATCTAAAGAAGAAGACGAAGAAGAATCGCATCGTAAGGTCATTTACATTGTCAAATCAGTGGAGCGTCCTTCTACGCCGGTTTTGGTAGAAGACGATGACCTTCCTGATTTGGAAACGCGTTTGTCTGAGGAACTCGAAGAGGAGGAGCTTTCTGATATTGAAGAAGAATAAATTGCGTGCTTCTATTAGTAGTTGATAGTAGAAATTAGTTAGTTTCCCCGATGAACTCTATTGTAGCGAGGGGTTTAGTAGTTAGATAGAAAATATATATAAATATATTTTTTTGTATAATTAATATGAGATTTTTATATTTTTATTCGCCATTGTATCAATTTTATCACGAGCATATTCAGACACACTCAATGAGTTTTTTGATTTAGAACCCGCACTAATAGAAGATATAAAAGAATTAGATAATAAAGACCAACATCATTTTATAGGATTAACAATCAAAATCGACCTTATTATAGATGCCATAAAAAGATATATGGGAGAAACTATTATATTTTCTGACGCAACTATTTTTATTAATAAAAATAAAAGTCACGAATTAAAAGATTATTTTTTAGGATATTCAGAAAACGATATTACTTTTATTCTTGAAGAAGGAAATGGTGAAAATATAGGAGTAATTCAAATAAAGTGTTCTGAAAAAACTCTTGAATTTTTTAATTGTGCTTTAGAAGTAATAAATAATGGTATTCAAAGACACGACCAAAACGCAATTAAACACACAAAATATCATCTTGTACATGATTTAAATTTAAAATTCGGATTTTTTGGAGATAGAATATTTTGTTATAATTTTAGAGAAGATAAACGCGACGATTTTTTGATTTATAAATCTTTTATTTCAAATAGAAATAAAACATCGAATTTTAATCAGCGAATACAAAAATTTTATGACCTAGGATTAATGGATTATGATACCTATAATAAATGGACAATAAAGAATGAAAACCAACAAGTCATTTTGTAACCAATATAAAAACATTAAATTATATTATTTAATGTCTTCTCAAACGAATTTTATAGAACATATCTCGATGTATACCGAGACATATATTTATCCGGCGTTGATAACTGCTTTTATGAAGATGTGCCGATTATATAATTCAGTCTCCGACTTTTTCATTGATATATATAATTCGAATGAAAATGTAAAGACAATCGTAGATGAGGTTCAATATAAAGTGTCATCCGCATATTCCTTCATGATAAATCGCAAGATGGCCCCGAGAGACCATACATGGTGTTGTTCTCTTTGGTTGACGCCAAATGATATCAGTATTACAAGATATTATAATTACAATGAAGAATATTCGAATTTTTTCACGAAATATTTTTGTGACGACCTCTTCGAATTTTACACGGACTGTCATTCGGAATATGCTATGAGATATATTCAATCTATCATTTCATATGTTACAAAAAAACCAGAAGCCATATATCCACTTTTGATCGTAAAGACAATTACCCCTGAGAATGTTCCTTTTTTCTCCGTTCGTATCTCAAAATTCCCATTAGTGCCATTTGTATATAAGAAGTCTACAGCAAAATTCATTTCCATCGAATATACCCATCCTGATATGGCTGAAGCAATCGAGCTGAAGTTGGAAGACGGATATTATGTTTATGAAAATGAACTTTTTACTCCAGCATTTGTATTACGTCTTCTTGAATACCAATCTATTAGTTATTTTTTTGACAACCGCTATAAGATTCGTATTCTAGACTCGGAATGTAGTATGATTGATTTTGGATTTGAAACCCATTTATTATTGAAAGAAGATGGGTATATAATGGTCACCGATGATAATATTAAAACTAAAACCGAAGACGATGATGCGGATGATGAGGTCGCCGGATATATGGGCTCTTCAGAAGAAGATGACTCGGACAAAGAACCTCTTTTTGTTGACCCTTCGAATAATTTAGGATCTTTATATACTCCTTTTGAATTTGGCTACAGAAGATAGAATATAAATAGGCGATAAATCAATATAAAGATTTTATATATAGTATAGTATAGGTGTTTTGATGGATGCAGTGAGTATTCAGTCCCCAAAATATGAATTGAATGATAAATGGAATTTATATTACCATTTACCAGACGACAAGAATTGGGATGCCAACAGTTACACCACGATTTTGGGAGATATTCAATTCGCCGAAGAAGTCTTGGCTATTAATAAATCTATGCCAGAGCAAGTAATAATGCGCTGTATGCTTTTCTTGATGCGCAAAGGGATTGCTCCAATGTGGGAGGACCCTAAAAATAGAACGGGCGGATGTTTTTCGTATCGTATATTGAATAAACAAGTATCCGATGTATGGAAGATTCTGATGTTGCTCTCTTGTGGAGAGACGCTTACAACGAACCCCGCTCATTCAAAACATATAAATGGAATTACTATTTCACCAAAAAAAAATTTTTGCATTGTAAAGATTTGGTTAGATACAACGGCTTTTCAGGACCCCGCGTTTATTAAACAGATTATGAATTTACCCATTCAAGGATGTTTATTTAAAAGACACGAGCCAGAATTTTAAGTAGGGGCCGCTGAGCTGTACCAAGGCTTCCGCTTCGCTGGCCCCCATACTATGCTTCACAAACCTTTCCTAGGCTCCGCCATTTTTTTATATGGATAAAAACTTAAATTATTATTATATCTTTATGATTTTAGAAAATAATAAAGATATAAATATTATATAATTATGATTTCTCAATCTATAGAAAAAAGAAAAGAAAATAAAAAAATAAATTCTCAATTTTTAATTGAACGGTACATAAATATATGGGGAGATAGATATGATTATTCTAAATTAAATTATATAAAAAATAATATTAAAATTATTATAATTTGTAAAAAACATGGTGAATTTGAACAATTACCATCAAATCATTGTAAATATGGGTGTAAAAGATGTGCGAATGAATCAAATATTCGAAATAATGAACTAAAAAACACTAGTAAAATTAATTTTGAATCAAAATCGAATTTAATTCATAATAATTTTTATGATTATTCAAAATCAGAATATATTAATGCTGTAACAAAATTAATTATTATATGTAAAACCCATGGTGAATTTAAAATTACACCAAATAATCATTTAAGAGGTAAAGGATGTCCTGGATGTGGAAAAGAATTATGTATAAAATCTAAAACCAAACCATTCGAATTATACTATAATGAATTTATTAAATTATACAATGATAAATATGATTATTCTTCTGTAATTTGGAAAGGCGGTTCTTCTAGAATAACTGTAATATGTAAATATCATGGAGAATTTGATATATTTCCATATCTTCATAAAAATGGTAAAGAATGTTTTAAATGTTCTAATAGACATTCACATATTAGTATAGATTGGTTGAATTATATGAAAATAAAATATTTAACTGATATACAACATGCTGAAAATAAAGGAGAATATATTATACCAGATTCAAGATATAAAGCTGATGGTTATTCAGATACTATAAATACAATATTTGAATTTCATGGAGACTTTTGGCATGGAAATCCTAAATTATATGATAAAACAACATTAAATCCAAAATTACTTGTAACTTATGGAGAATTATATGAAAAAACTATAGAAAAATCAAATTTTATTAAAAATAAAGGTTATAATATTATTGAAATATGGGAAAATGATTGGAAAAAATTTATAAAATGTATTACAATTTTACAAAAAAAATGGAAAAATAAATATATCACCAAAGAAGTTTCCTAGCTAAATTATTTGGACTATATTTATCTTTGGCCCAATCCCCTCGTATTTTGGCTGAACGTCTTAAATAATTTTTTCTTTTTGTCTTATTATGTGTAAAAGTAAAATCCTTATATCCCATCTGACCGAAATGAACAATACGTCCATTTGGTGTCGTTATCATGTATTTTTTATCGCGTTTTGTTGATAGCCCTATTTTTGCTGTCTTACCCATATATTTAGAAGCCCTTCTATAAACTTCTGAAGGATTCGAATATTTCCGGATTTCTTGTGATTTTGTCATATAGATTGTATTGAGAAATTTCCATTGTTCATGTATTGGGTTATCTGGTTCACGTGTGCCCTACAAAGAGGACAAACTATTGGGGTCATATGCAAGACCATTGTATTAGAACATCCAGCACAGAAATTGTGTCCGCAACTAAATACCGCCATTTCACAATGTTCTAAATTGTCACGAAGACATACAGCACAATCGGAAGTCTGAATAACGCATGGAAGAGGTCCATTATCCGGTTCCTCTAAATCAATAAGCCAGAGTTCATCGGCTACTTCTTGACCGAAGCAAGCCCGATTCAACCAGTATTGCATGTCTGCTCTAACCCTCGTTTTTGAACCCTCATTAAGAAACCCATATTCAGAAGAATCAATGAATTCTCTCGTTTTGTATCCTAAATAGAAACATGCGTATTGGTCTCGATTATACATCTTTGAAAACTCGCACCAATTTAATGGGTATATGAAACCACGGAGTAAATACAATAAATCTCCCTTGGATAATCGGTTCATATGATTAGCTTCTATAAATGATTCTTTATGAACATTTTGCGCGGAATTCCATTGATATTGATTCAATATAAAACTAAACCAATGGTTAACCGCTTCGTCTACCGTTGTCGCTCTATCCGCATCACACTCAAACACAATATGTCCTTCTTTTCGGCATAATTCACAGTAGGCCATTTGATTTTCTAAAATATACTCTTCATGAAATTCCTGTAAAAACAATCAATTTTACGTCCAGCCCTATATAATTATGATTCCGTATAAAATTGATACGAAATCATATGAATAAATAATATATAAAATGTCAGAATACAGTCAATTAACCATCGACGTTACTCGCCGATTATCCAAAGCCGAAAAGAAGGAATATGGTTTCTTCGTGACACCTCCGAGTATAACCGACAGGCTATTAGCCAGGATTAAATCGCTTTTTCCACAGCCGTTTATAAAAATTCTTGAACCATCATGTGGAACTTGCGAAATTCTTTTGGCAGTTTCAAAAATATATGATAAATCAACCGTCGATGGGATCGAATGGAATAGAACTGTTTATGACAGTATAAAAACGCTTGAATCAGACCGTATCCATCTGGTTCATGAAGATTTCTTGAAATATAATAAACCTGAAGAATATGATTTGGTTGTCGGTAATCCGCCTTATTTCGTTTGTCAAAAAGAACAAGTTCCTCTGGAATATCGTGCGTTAATAACAGGACGACCCAACATATTCACTATATTCATCCTTCATGCTCTAGTCCAATTGAAACCTGGCGGTGTCCTTGCGTTTGTTTTGCCAAAGAGTTTCTTGAACTCGGCCTATTATGAAGAAGTCCGTTTGTTTATTAATAAGACATGTATTGTCAAAGACCTTCTCGATTTCGAAGACTGTAATGATTTCTTGGACACTCAACAGGCGACTTTCGGATTAATCGTAGAAAAAAACGCAGTTCATTTATTAGAAAGAATCAGCCCATTCTCCGCCAAACTGGGTGATAATAATATTTTCGTGACAAATCCCGAAAGATTCTCTAGACTCATACAAAATTCGACTACATTGAAAGCTCTGGGATACTCTGTAAAGACTGGGTCGATTGTCTGGAATGAAAAGAAGAAAGATTTAACCAATGATTCGACGAAGACGCTATTGATTTATAATTCGAATGTGGTCGGTAACAAAATCGATATCAAAACTTTCTCGAATGAAGAAAAAAAACAGTTTATTAATCTTCCTGGGATTTCTACAAATGGAGTGGTTGTCAATCGTGGAAACGGGAATTCTGTTTACAAATTGTCATATGCTTTTGTAGATTCAAGTAGACCGTATTTGGTAGAGAATCACTTGAATGTGATAACTCATCCTACAAATCAGGATTTTTCGGGGATTATAAAATCTTTTCAGGACCCACGCACAACTGAGTTTTTGAAAACTTTTATTGGGAATGGGGCTTTGTCAAAAACCGAATTAGAAACCATGCTTCCGATTTATTTATAAAAAAAATCGGAGGCCCAACCGATATACACATTTATTTTTTTATCTTTTATTTTTGTTTTATTTTTATTTTTGATGTAATTTACGCGCTTTTCTTTACATAAATATAGGAAGATTAAGCAATCGGTTTTACACTTACTTGCCATGCTGGATTCAAAATGCCATTCGTATTTTTCCATCTGAGAAGCAGCCCGAATTGATGTTTACCAGAGTTGATTATAATAGTATTGTTTTTGACAACTCCTCCATAAACTAAAGAGCTCGTCGAGAAATCCGCTTGGTCCAAATAGAAAGCCTTTGAAACGGGGTCATAAAGAAGATATTGTTTGCCTTCTTGTGTCTCCGCTATTGTTCTACCGAATTTCGTCAAGTCGATTTCAGCGCCATATTCCTTCAAGTAATCCGCAATTGATTTTTCAATTAGGGCTTTTCTTTTAACAGATTCTATTTCTTTTGCTTCCCTAAGATAGTGAAAGAATGGAAGGGTCTTTGAGTTAATTATCATGACTAATCTTATATAGTCATCTCGTTCGATCAATGGCGGGGCCTCTGGGTCTAGTGCCAAAATCTGTGGCAGAAAGTTGTCATAAAAGTATTCATGATATGAAGGTCCGTTGATGATATCCCAATTTGTATTCTTTTGGTAGAACTGTGGAAGCTTGCCGATAGATTTGGCCCCGAACTTGAACTCAACTTTTGCCGAATATACTAGGGAACCCAAACGGAAGTAGTCTACAGCAAAATCGTAGTTGAAATTTCGGCCCGCCTTTTGTGTCATCTTATAGGAATCGAATTCTAGTGGGCATATTTCGTGGATTTTTTCATGAAATCCATCCTTAATATGAGACCACTTTGTTCCGTTTGTTGCGTCTTGATAGAACTCCGTTGGAATCTTGCCTTCAGATAATGCCTGTAGGATCTCTTCTCTGACTTTATTATTGGCATCATTTTTGGCTCTTCCGCCGCCCTTAATAGCCTTGTCAAAAAGAGTGATTTGTTGGGTTTGCATATTTTGATTGAACGCTGGGAAATATGACTTTAATGAAATGAAAGAAAAAGCAATCAATTTTATATACAGATTTATTTATACGTATATTTATTCTTCTAGATTTCGTAATTCCATTTTTCTTCTCATTTCAGCGAGAACCTCTTTCACGGATTCTCGAATTAAATCGACGACTTCTTTATTGGGGTCTTCTTCGTCCACTTCGTTCGGTAAATCTATAAATGTCTTGCCTACAGGGAGTTCGAACTCTAATTCTATTTGATTATTATTCCTAGGTAATTCTAAGGGGAATCCTAAAGAGTAATCGACATCATCGGCGTCATCATATATTCCCTTCATGACATCTTCTTCAATCGGTTTATCCAAAAAGTCTTCTCTTATTTCATTTATTTCTTGTGTCAATAATTCTACAGGTTCTCTTAATTGCGCATAATGTGTCGGATGTTGAATAGAAGCCAAAAACCCATTTTCAATATCTCTCTTAATTTTAGGGTCAATATCATTGTACTGGACACGGTCATGTAGATATGCTGAATAAAAAATGGATTTATCAGTATTCGCAACATAATAAGTATAATATACCTTTGTTGTCATGAAGAGAACATTGGTAATAAATGTCGTTGTTGTCTGATTTCCATAATTATATTTGTATATAGTTATCCCACTGAAAACGGTATTTATAATGAATACCAAAATACAAGCATACGACGTTTTTTGATAAATGGAATCGATGGAATATATTTGTTCGCGATAAGTCGCCGGTAGGTTCTCCAATATTTTCGTTATACTTTTATTATCCCGGGCATTCTCTGGGTTTACTTCTAAATAAGAAATCATTCGGTTCTCTCTAATAATTTCGACACCATATAAAGCAACAAACGCAAATAAGGTTATGAAATTAAACGTAAGACTTGTATTATATACATGGTCTTGCCATACTAGGTTCTCATTAAATGAACACAGATGACCATCACAATTCTGTGGGACAAACAAAATCAAAAGAGTTGAAACGAGCATTCTGTAGAATTCGATTATTACATTCATGGTCATAGAAACACGTTGCATGAAATCTTGGTTTTCTAATGTTTGTTGGATAACCGACTCACGCGACATCGTATATAGTTATATTATATAATCTTCATGACACACGCACAATCGGGATATTAAGAAGACGGCGGTAACGGGGCCAAACATAGTTTAATCTCTCCCAATGATGCTACGTCGTATTTAATGATAAGCGGCAAATCATTTCCCAAATACATCTCCAAATGGCTACAAAGCGGTGTGCATTTAATAAAATGGCTGAGAGATTTTAGCGAGAATTCACCCTGTATGATCCTAGACGCATCAGTCTTCTGAATAAAATTCATACAACCATCCGACTCCGTTCTCGATATACGAGAACTAGCAAAATTCCCCTCACAAGAAAAAATGAGTTCGCTTCCCACCGATTTTATTTCGATACGGTCCGAAATACCATTCAAATCGCGAATAATCTTCTGGAAATCCGCCGTAGGCAAATTAATAACAGTCGAGTATTCCACATCAGGAACAATGAGTTCTTCAGTATCGGGTTCTATCAACCGGAGTTTTTGGTTATAACACTGTTTGATATCCCCGTTGTCGTATTGGAGACCCAAGTGGCTGACAATTCCTTCGTGATAATCTGTCTTTTCAATATACATCGTCAATGTATCGTCGTTCGACATTGTCGTTATAACCTTGAAAAGATGGAGTGTATTAGCACAAATGATAATCTTATCGGGACCACAAGAATACTTCTCGAACTTATGCGCGTATAGGGTAACATTTACTAGAATCGTATGTGTCTTATCGAAATTTATTATTTTCAATCCGTCTTTTGTAAATGTGATCGTGGCGTCTGTTAGAATATCTTTAATGGCAGTTATAGTATTTCTGACAGGTTGTATTTGGACCGTCTGGACGGTTAATACGTTATTTGCCTCGTTCATAATATATTTTCTAAAGGTATTTTCTATATCTTCTTTTTGACAAATATATAAAATGTCAGAATTATTTATATGAAATTTTCATCTAGAGTTTTAAATAATATACAAACTATTATATTGATTCTTTTTTTATCCATTTTTTTATTACCTATATGGTCGAATAAACTATCTTATAAAAAAGAAGGATTCGATGATAGTAGACCGTCATTCAACAAAAAAATCGACGCCATTTATTATATCAATCTGGATAAACGCACAGATAGGAAACAAGAATTTTTAGATAATTTCAATGAAGTGGATGAGGATAGGATAATCAAAATCACTGCGCATCATTATCCGGATAATGGTGCTGTAGGATGTCTTATGTCACACGTGACGGCACTCAATAAAGCCCTATCAGATGGTAAAGGAGAGAACATCCTTATTTGCGAAGACGATTTTATGATAAAAGACATGGACTATTTTAATAAGATGCTGGATTTATTTTTTGAGAACATCAAAAAATGGGATGTCGTAATGTTGGGCCATAATACAGTAGAATCCAAAGATACTGGGATAAAAACAAAGGATAATGAAAAGATAATCCGTATTCTCAATTCCCAGACCACTTCGGGGTATCTTATAAAACGGTCATACATACCAACTCTTCTTGACATCTACGCAAAGGACCTTACAGAATATATGAAAACGGGCAAATGGGGCAATTATTTTACAGACCAATCATGGAAAGTCTTACAACCGGTCGATAATTGGTATGCTTTCGAACCCAGTGTGGGATTCCAGAGGCCGTCTTACAGTGATATTCAAAATGGGTTCATATCTGTGGAAGTGTGACCTCTTTTTATCTTTTTTTATTAGTCTTTCGAAATTGGTTTGCTAATTGAATTGGCCGAGATTTTTTAGAACAGCCTTTTTCAAGAATCTTGTAATCGATTTGAGAACTTGGACCTCCTGTTAGGGCCGAACCTAATCTGGCATATCCCCACGATTGTGGAGTCTGATTGGGGCGGCTTCCTGAAGAATAATATGCTCCTTCGCCTTTGTTTATTATTTTCTTTAATGCCCATCGTTTGCATCCAGTCGCTCTTACTAAATCCTTGGTAGGAATCATATTCGGGACACCATATAGATTGGTCGCTCTATACACATGAGACGAAGGCTTTGATTTAAATGAGGCCACGGATGGACGGTTAAAAAAAATACCTTTAGGATATGCTCTTCTTGACCTATTAATAAAAGCCTTTTGTTTTATCGCGTCTCTTTTTGATAAAGTTCTTGGGATGTATCTTTTTGGGATTTTTCGTTGTGATATTTTTCTTTCTGACATATATATTTTATTACGAAATAAAATATATTGAAAACATATATGAATAAAGACGGTAGACCTATTATTAATCAATTAAACAATGGTGTCATAAACGCACCAAATGCTATGCCATTGAAGAATTTAACAAGTAATAATGAACAATCATTCGAACTCGACCGAAAATTGTTTAAAAAATCTTATAATCCGAGAACGAATTTTGCTATTCCTCAAATAAGCAAATCGATAGTTCAAAGAAGTTCTCCGGCAATCCAGCATGGATTCGTTATAGATGGTCCCAAAACAACCGTCCAAAAGAAATGGATTGGAGGCAATCGAGATGCGTCGAAAGTAACAATGCACCAGAGACGCCGAGCAACTGGTGCCGCACTTAATACTACTGGACCCCAATCGTTCAATACGACTTCCGATAATAATGTAAGAATAGATGCTCTTGCGCGTGTTCGTGGAGGCGGAGCCAGAGTGCCCGTCCAAGTCGGTGCTAAAAATGTCAAGAACTATAATATCTTTTCTCATTAAAAATCGAAATCTTCTTCATCATCATCCGAATCGTGTTCAAAATCCGCAATTTCAAATGAAAGATAATCTATGAAATCGTATCTTTCAACATTCGTAAAGAGCCCCCATATTGCTCGTATTTGTGAATCTAGAGAATTATTTTCATTGAATAAATAATAATACGGTTTATTGGTCGTGTACATAAATGACCTATAAAAAAACTGTGTATTTACTGAATCTATTGTTCCTTCGCAAATATTATAATAAACATAATTGAAAAGTTCATTATGAATGTCGTCTTTCGCCGATATAAAATAATAATTATGAGTATTTTCATTTTCATTTATGAAATCATATAGGATATCAATCGATTGATGGAATCCTTTGATATCATATAATAGGGCTGGTTGTTGTGGATTGTAAGAATACGATATTATAATATGCTGGATTTCATTCGGTAGATTCCGGATTTTTCTTTGAAATGGGGATAACATGGCTGTTTGTTTATATAAATAAAATATATTTATATATCAATATTATTTACCATTTGATTCGTTGATAATTTTTAAGAATAGTATCAATATTTTTATTATTTTTATTTATAAACCATTTTTTATATTTACTATCCCACGTTCCTCCAAGTTTTTTAACTTCATCTTTTTCATTAAAGTTAACATATAAATATATATTGCCGCTACAATATAAATCTATATCACATGGTTTACAAATATTTTTACTTATTATATTTGTTTCTCTTACACATAATGGAGTATCGCATGAATTACATCTATTACAATTAACATATTCAGTATTAGAATTATATCCACATCCAGAACAACCAATATGAATAATTTTATATTCTGTTGATAAATTCATTCGTTTTACAAAAAATGGCCAATCAGATTTACAACTTATACAAGTTTCACTCATTCTATTATAACAATAATAATCTAACGAAGCAATATATTTTATTTGGATTGGTATATCTTTTTGGTGTAAAATCCAATTTATATCTAAATAATATACACCAATACCCAACTGAGCATAATTGTTCTCATTTATAAAATAATAATTTGAAGAATTATAAATTAATCGAATACAATATTCTTCATATTTATCATCAATACCCTCATATAAAATTAAATCAAAAATTTCATTAGTGAATTCACTTTTGACATTTTTTTTTACACCAGCAAAATCTTTATCATGAAATGAAAAAGGTGGTATGTTAAATCCTCCAATTTGAAACCAATTATATAAAATATCTAATGCTTCTTTCTTCTTTTCAATATTTACTATTTCTTCATGTATACAAATATCACATTTTTCAGACCTAATACAATTTATTTTTATTGTAGTTATATTTGTATCATTAACATTTTGTATTAAAGATAAAGCATCTAATTCGAACCATGGCTCCGGTCGATTTTCATTTTTAGTTTTATGTGTATGACATATTTCAAAAATACATACTATTTCTCCATTATCAATATATGCAATATCCGCGATTTTTGGACCATTATATTCAAATCTATATTCTAATTCTATAGAAGAAGTATTTGTAATTGATGGTATTTCATATTCTTCATTATTTTTACAATGATAACATTTTCTAATAAATGACATACATATATTTTTTTCCAATAATGTTTTCAATAATAATTTTGCGTCTTTATGTATTTGACTTTCTGTTGGAGAACTATAATGATTACATGGGTTTATAGTATCTATCTTGTGTCTAAAATGATGAACTCGTACATTTCCTTTACATATTATTAAATCTTTATGACATTCTACACAAGAATATTCGTCTATTTTATTTGCTATTTTTGGGTAAATATATTCTCCAGTTTTTTTATTAAGTGCACCAAGTGGTATAGTTGTCATATATAATATCTTTGTATTCAATTTAATTCCTTTATGAATAATAAGGTCTTATAATATATTTTTATTTAAAATATATCTAAGTGATGGGATAGTGAAGTAGAACCACGTATGAATCCGTTCATCGAACCCACTATAGAAAAATAACCTTCTTGGTTCTCTCATCATATCTTCCGACTTCGACCAATTCGCCCCTCTTTTCCTTCGCCTTCTTATAACTTTCCATGTCATAAACAACCAATGATTTCTTATCAACAGCATAACTAACCTCTTCCACCTTAACAGCCATATAACTCCTCTTTTCTTTTGCTTGAGCAGGTTTTTCTTGACTATCGCGTTCCAAAGTAGGATAAGAAGCGAAACTCTGGGGCTCGACTTCTCCGAATCCATAGCACACGAGCGGTTCTTCCGGGTTGTTATTGTAAAGAGAACAATCCATCGCCGTCTCTTTAACAACCGTCAAAATCTGTTTCGTAATCGAATCCTTTATATGAGCTATCTCCAACAAATACTGGTCCGTCGTAAAAGGAATACGTTCCATGATTTCGCGTCCTCGTTTTTCGTCATGAACACCATACGCCAATTTACTCAAATCGTTTATTTTCAATTCCAGATTTTTATCTACTTGTTCCGGAGTGGCCCTACACAAATAAATGAAGATTTCAACGGTTCTCAACTCCTCTGGTAAATCCTCATGACTACAAATACGCCTAGCACGACCTACCACTTGGTCCACACGCACCATATTCCAATAGGGCTCCATTATATGAACATATCGAGTATTACGCAAGTTGATACCCTCTGCTCCAGAAGCCGTAATCATTAATACCTTTATAACCTCTCCGTATAAGTTATCGGCATTACGTTCTCGCAGCCTTTCAACGATGGATGGCGGAACTATGTGCCAAGAACCATTGTAAATATTACGAACAATATCCTTCTCTTCGGCCGTTTCGGTTCCTGTATAAAGAGCGAATCTTGGTTTTTCGGGGTCCTTATCCCAATCGACTATTTCCCATTGATTATCCTTCTTGACCAATTTGAATTCTACGAATCCATTCGCCTCCAAAACCAATTTAAATAACCCGATTCCTTCGAGAGAACGGAATTGACTGTATAGTAAATGAAGTCCCCGGTTCTCTTCGGCTTTTATATTACGCAAGATTTGTAAGTATTTCGGGCTATACAATCCTAATTGGTCTTCTGTTAGATATTCTTTGGAACGTCTTCTATCGGGGTCGTATCTCAAGAAATCATATGCGTCACGTATTTGGGATTCGGCTGCTATTTCTACGGTTGGGACACCAGCAATTGTTTGTTTGACTTCTGCGCCAAGTTCTTCCTTGTTGACCATGCCTTTTTTCAAGCCTTTTGCAACAAGTTTCACAAGAGGGTTTTCCTCGTCGACATCCGGTTTGTTTAAGACCGATACTATTTCTTTAGCTAAGCCTTTTGACAATTCATTTGCTTCAGGATCTTCCTCTTCGAAATATTCGTCGGCATTCGTCGCCAAATCGTACTTCGAATGACCACGCGGTCTGGGATGTTCTGCTGGAAAAATGAAATTACATGCCGACCTAGAATAAATACGATATGTACTCGCCTCTTTTTCATCCTCATCCGCCACTTTTTTTGTTTTCTTCTTTCGCCGTTTTTTTTCCTCTCGCTCTTCTTTACGAATTTTTTCGTATTCTTCGAATTGATAATCGCTCATATCTATGTTGACAATATTGTAATTCGAACCAGCAGGGGTTTTCACGAAGGCTGGTAATAATGATTCTTGAGCCGACCTGAAATACGATGTAAGACCCAATATACGGCGTTTAAGAAGGTCTATATTAATTAATTCACCTTTTTCTCCATTAATAAAGTTCTCATTGAAAACATCTTCGTTATCAGGAAGACATGTATTTTTGACTAATTTTGGTTTCCCTACGACACGAATTCCTAGATTGTTTAGAATTTTGGTTAACTTGGTCTCGAAGACATGATCGCTGATATTCCCCATTTCATCTAACCTGACACCGGCATAGTCCTCATAGGCTCCACCTCCTTCGACCAAACTACTCGAATCATCCGCTAAACCGCCACCTTCGTAAGGATTATTTAATTCGTTATACCCTTTTTGTAGGTCTCGTTGGTCGTCATCGACCGGCCCCTCATCATCGTCGTATATTTCGCGAATCTTCTTCGTGACAGCCTTTGTCTTCTTTAAACTACGACCCTTCTTTGTTTTACCTCCTCGTTTTCCAGGTTTAGACCCCCTATTGTAAACATTCACAAATCCAAAAGGATTACGTGTAATAACCAATTTATTCGTGGTATATTCAACATAGTCATACATCGTTAATCCCTCTGCTCTAAAAGCATTCAATAATATCTCCGTATTGACTTTATCACTCGTGGTCGTCTGTAAAGTAAATGTCCAGGTTTTAATATATCCTCGCAACATATTGAATAAAATGGCTATCTCACGCGGTTTATTAATAATGGGTGTCCCTGTCAAGAAGATAACCTTCGCATTAGTTGCGTCCATTAAATCGTGATAAAACCTATATGCTTTGGTTCCTCGTATGTGTCCTGAATTAGCAATATTACTTACTAAATTGTGGGCCTCGTCAATAATAACGACTTTATTATCAAAAATATTGCGGGTACCACCATTCGACATTTCTTCTAATTTTTCTTTGCGAATACCATTGTAATTGATATCCAGGTATTTATTCCGGATCATTTCGTCTATTTGTTGGTCGACATTTTTCTGGTCGTTATCCGATAGGGCCTCGAAATTTGGTCTCTTCGTGACATTCATCAACCAGGCCCCCTTGTGTCTTCTGACATATTCCGGGTCAAGCCCGAGAACTTGAGCTAAAAGAGGCCCTCTGCGAACATCTCCATCAATGGGAACGAACTCCCAGAACTGATTCTTTTTATAGAGGGCATCTCCACACTTCTTGAGTTCATTGAAAAAATTCATTTTGAGGGAAGCAGGGGTCATTAAAACAATTTGTTTGCCCGATTTCATTCCTTCAGCGATTCCAATCGAAGTACACGTCTTACCTGAACCTAGACCGTGGTACAATAACAACCCACGATAAGGTGTGTATAAATTCAAATAATCGCGGACCACCAATTGATGGGTTAAAAGGTCGAAATCGACAGACTGAGTATGTAATGTCTTACAGGACAATTGCGCGCCCTTTTTCGCGATTTTATCGCTGTATATCCGGAATAGTTGGGCTAGTTCCGAAATATATATTTTGCGGTTGTTCATATAATAATTCGAAACACGGACAGCGAATCTTTGTTTGGAAGGGAC
>Ga0214919_10005949_pt1 | contig 16989 bp, 17 predicted proteins | sample LL1503_MetaG_FD_177994 | JGI IMG/M metagenome (GOLD analysis project Ga0214919, IMG submission 177994) | Freshwater microbial communities from Lake Lanier, Atlanta, Georgia, United States - LL-1503 | ecosystem: Environmental > Aquatic > Freshwater > Lake | place: USA: Georgia | collected... | reverse complement strand
TCATCTGCTAATTTTGCTAGTCAATTACGAAACGTAACAACAGATGATTATTTAGTAAGAGCATTAAGTATGCCTGCTCAATATGGAGTAGTATCTAAAGCATATATTGAGCCAACAAAAGCAAAAAACTCAATTAATACAAATGCTATATTGGATTTATATGTTTTAACATATGATATAAATAAAAATTTAACAAATGCTTCTTTAGCTTTAAAACAAAATTTAGTAACTTATTTATCTCAATATAGAATGATAAATGATACTATTGATATTAAAGATGCTTTTGTAGTAAATATAGGAGTTAATTTTGATATTATTGTATTACCTAATTTTAATAATAATGATGTTATAACTAAATGTATTAGTGCTTTACAAGATTATTTTAATGTTGATAATTGGCAAATTAACCAGCCTATTATAATGAGAGAATTAAATATTTTATTAGATAAAATAGAAGGAGTACAAACAGTTAAATCAATAGATATAACTAATAAAGTAGGAACAAATTTAGGATATTCACAGTGGGCTTATGATACAATAGGTGCTACAAAAAATAATGTAGTTTATCCATCATTAGATCCTATGATTTTTGAAGTGAAATTTCCAACAACTGATATTCAAGGTAGAGTAGTATCATTATAAAAATAAACAAAAATGAAAAAATCCGAATTACGTAATATTATCAAAGAAGAAATATCTAAAGCATTAAATGAGAATGAATTAAAATTAGCTAAGGATAAAGCTTTAAAAGATATAGAATTAATTAAAGTTAAAGCTAAAACTAAAAACGACTGGGGTTTATTAGATGATATTAAAACTCAATCTGAAAAAATTAAAAATTCAACATCAATAGAGCAAATTAATAAAATATTAAATTGGTTAAAAGGTGGAGAATCTGAACCGTTAGATAAAATTTTAGAATCTCAAAAACAGTCTACTCAACAAGAAATGGATCGTCTTTTAGAAGATGGAAAAATGCGTTTAAAAAAAATTCAACAATTAATGAAATCTAAGGGACATGAAATATAAATTATTAGAAGATAACAAATCAATAATTGAAGACATTAAACATTTAGATAAATTAATTGTTAAATTAAGAACAACAAAAGGTTTAGATGAAGATTTAAAAGAAGAATTAATTTTATTATACGATAATAATATTTCTCCTTGGATGAAAAAATATTATTTATTAGGTAAAGAAACACCTATCAACAAAGAACAGGAAATGACTGAATTAATAATTAATACCATAATTATTGTTTCTTCTCTTTTAAAACATAAATAAATGGCAGTATATAAATTATTCCCAACACAAGACACAACTCTATACTCCATGTATCCAGAAATGAATACAGGATTAGATGAAATTTTAGAAGCTTCTTTAGAAGTAGGAGCATTAGGAACACCTGCTCCTCAAGCAAGTCGTTTTCTTATTCAGTTTTCAACTGACGAGATGAACGATCTAATTGATAATACAATATCTGGTTCATTTGTAACTAATTTAAGATGTTTCGTAGCAAATGTTAGTGCTTTAAATATTGATACTACTATAGATGTTTTTCCTGTATCCCAATCTTGGAATATGGGGACAGGTAAATTTTTAAATTCACCACAAACTCAAAATGGTGCAAGTTGGATTTGGAAAGATTACCAAGGAAGTGAATATTGGATTAGCGGTTCATTAAATACTAATACTACTGCTTCATATTCATCATCAGTAGATACAGGTGGAGGAACATGGTATGCAACATCAGGTTCAGGTTCTCAAACTTTTGGATATTATGATGATAAAGATTTAAATATAAATATTACAACAATAATAAATAAATGGTATAGTAGTTCTATTCCAAATGATGGACTTATTGTTAAACAAAGAAATGAATTCGTAGATGATGAAAATTTACAACCTAAATTAAAATATTTTTCAATTGATACTCATACTATATATCCTCCATATTTAGAATTTAAATGGGATGATAGTATTATTGTAACTGGTTCTTTATCATCTATAACAGAAAACCCAGCAGTGATATCTTTAGGACATAATCCAGGGATATTTACTTCACAAAGTATAAATAAATTTAGAGTGAATGCAAGACCAGAATATCCGGCTAGAACTTTTTCTACATCTTCATATTTTACTACAAATTACTATTTACCTGAATCTTCATCTTACGCAGTAAAAGATTTAGACACTAATGAATTTGTAATAGATTTTGATGATACTTATACTAAACTTAGTATGGATGTATCTGGAAGTTATTTTTCATTAAATATGAATGGGATGCAAGCTGAGAGATATTATAAAATATTGATTAAAACATCAATAGATGGAAACGTAATGATATTTGATGATAATTATTATTTCAAAATTATAAATGGATAAGATAAATTTAAATAAAAAAGTATATTCTAAAAACCAATATGAGAAAGTTATAGACACTAAATTTTCTCAATTGGCTACTTCTCCATCCGATTTACCTCCTCCATCTAATACTATAACAGTTGAAGAATTTTTTCAAAATTATAATGATATATTCTTTCAAATACCTAAACTTGGAGTTACAAATTCACATGAATATCTTATAAAGACAAGTTCTGAATATATCAATTTTACTCCATTAAATGATGAAATACAAGCATTAATAGAAGAAATAGATAATCTTCAACAACAAAATTTAGAATTAAATCAAAAGTTAATAGAATTACAATTACCAAAAACTAATGGATAAAATAGTAAACATCCAATCCGTAGATCCTGATACACTTCAACTTCAAAATTATAAAATTGAAGATGAGTCACTTATATCTAATTCGGTTGAAGAAATAACATTTGATCCTAGTCAAGATTATTTAGAATATTTCATATTAGATTTAAATAGTAATATATTATCAAGTAATTTAATGTACCCTGGATATAAAATCCAGGATAACATTATAGCTATCGACCCACAAAAAGATTTAGAATCTCAAGGGTTTAATGAAGGACAATATTATACATTATATAATTTTTTAAGAAGAAAACTTTCATCTTCTCCATCTTCCACTTTATATATCCAAGATATAAGTTCAGATAGAACAGAGTTAAGATTAAATACAACTCAAATATCTAATGTAGATATAGTAGATTTAACTACACAATTAGCTACTGACATAGCTAATGCATCTGGAACATATCAAGATTTTTATTTAGATTTTGGAGACAATAAATTAATAATAGCTACTAATATAGCTTTAGATAATTCGAATCCACTTGATCCTACAGTTTTAATAAAACTTTATGAACCATTACCTAGTAATTTTACTTTCCAAAATAAATGCTGGGTTGTAGAACAGATAGCAGAATCAAAATCTTATAGAATAGAATTAACAACAGTATTTGATTTTAGTACGCAATTAAATTATCTAAATAGCCCTAATTTTAATTTAGATATTAAAGACAAAATTAATAGTTCAACCGTTTATCAAAATTATAACAACATGTCCCAAAATACATCCGTATTAGGGTCAGGAAGTTTAATATATCAGATAAACAGTTTATTAGTTGAAAAAGGAGTAGAAATAAATATAGATTATACTGATTATTCTGAATTTGTTCATTTTTCATCTGCACAAACAAGATTGGAAAATTTCTATTATAAATTAGCATTAATTGAACAATATTCTTACAGTAGTAGTATAACAAATAATACATCAAGTTACTATTCATCTGGAAGTCAAATAATATATAATAATAAAATAAACGAAATTATAACTAATTTCGATGGGTACGAATATTTCTTATATTTTAATTCTGAAAGTTATGCTTGGCCTAAAACAAATTCTACTCCTCCATACGTAAATTATTCTACAACAGATATAATAGCTACTACATGGTTAACAGATCAAACAGTCTCTGCATCATTATATGATGAAGAAAATGCTGATGCATTAATAAATGCAATTCCTTCTTATTTAAAGAATGATTCTCAAAATGCTAAGTATGAATTATTTGTCCAAATGATTGGACAACATTTTGATAATGTATGGGTATATTTAAAAGATATAACTAATAAATTTGATGCTGATAATAGAGTAGATTATGGTATTTCAAAAGATATGGTAGCTCAAGCTATTAAAGATTTAGGAATAAACATATATCAAAATAATTTCTCTGAAGCAGATATATATACTGCTTTAATAGGTTTAACTCCATCAGGAAGTACTTTATTATTACCTTTCGCAACTGGTTCTTTACCAGCACCAACAGGGTTTGAATATATAGATACATTTGTAACATCTTCAAATTCAATATTACCTTTAGATGATGTAAATAAGGAAATATATAAACGTATTTATCATAATTTACCTATTTTATTAAAGAAAAAAGGCACGCCTGAAGGTTTAAGATTATTAATAAATTTATATGGTATTCCTGATACAATTTTAAGAATAAATGAGTTTGGAGGAAAATCAAATGAAGACAATTGGGATAACTTTCAAGACCAATTTAATTATGCTTTTCATAGTGATGGATCAGGGTATGTTAAAACTTTATATACATTAAATACTAGTTCAGCTATAGTTGTAGATCCTGCTACTATAGAATTTAGATTTAAAACTAATGGAGTACCAACTTCATCTATATATAATGAAGTATTAATGTATAGTTCTACATTTGCTGTAACATTAGATTACTCTGGCAGCAATAGTGGTTCATATAGTGGTTCTATATCTAGTTCTTATAATAATTATGGGACATTAAAATATATTTCCTCATATGGAACTTCACAAAGTATATATTTACCATTTTTTGATGAAGGATGGTGGTCAGTAATGTTAACAAATAATTTTATTACTGGTTCTACAAATATAAATTCAGGATCAATGTATGCTAAGAATAGTATATATACTGGATATGATGGACAAAGTATAGGTTTCCAATCATCTTCTTCATTATATGAAACAGCAAGTTTACCAAGTGGAGATTTATTTCTTTCATATACTAGTAGTGTAAATATAAGTGGGACTACTTACTATCCATTCTCTGGTTCATTTCAAGAATTAAGAATGTATGACACTATATTAAGTGAAAATAAATTTGATGATTACGTAATGAATCCTTACTCTATAGAGGGGAATAATCTAACAGGATATGATTCATCTTTAATAAATTTATTATTTAGAGCTCCATTAGGAACTATGTTAGATAATGATACTGCTTCATTTACTAGAACATCTATTCATCCTCAAATATCTACTTACCCAGCAACCGAATCATTTATGGTTGGAAATAGTACATATACATTATCTGGATCTTATAGTTTTGAACCTAATATTGAAGTTAATTATCAATCTCAAACAGGAGTAGGTATTAAAAATGCTATTACTAATAGAATAAGAGTAGTAGATAATATTTATCCAACGGGTAGTACTTTATCACAATATAAATCAATTCAACAATATTCATTTATAAGTGAAAGTTTTAACGCTACAAACAATTATGTAGAAGTAGCATTTTCACCACAAGATGAAGTTAACGATGATATTATTTCTCAGCTTGGCTTTTTCAATATTGGTGATTATATTGGTGATCCGAGACAAATATCTTCATCATTGAGTTATTATCCTGATTTAAATACTTTAAGAGATATATATTTTTCAAAATATACTCAAAATTATAATCTGTGGGATTATATAAGAATTATTAAATTTTACGATAATTCACTGTTTAAAATGATTAAAGATTTTACTCCAGCAAGAACGAGTTTAGCTACAGGTATAGTTATTAAACAAACTTTCTTAGAAAGAAATAAATATCCTTTACCACAAGTTAATACTGATACAACAGTAGCGTTTATAGGAAGTCCTACATCAAGAACATTAAATATAGAAAATTAAAATGTCTATTAAGAATATAATTATAACAGGGTCTATTAATGCATATCCTACTCAATCATATGGGCAGAAAATGTATATTTCATCAACAGATGAACAGTCATTTCCTATTGAAGTAGCAGTAGGAGGGAATGCTGGTTCACCACCAGATTTATTAGGACAAACATCTTCTATAGATTTATTTGTTAATATAAATCAATCATGGTCTGGTTCAAATCCAACACCAGTTGGAGATGTAGCATTTATTCATAATACTCAAGATGAATTTGTAAATGGAGAATATAGTGGTTCGAATTTAGTAGTACAAGATCAAAGACTAATAGATGAAGATTGTTTAGAATTCTTAACAGTTAATCCTACATTAGTTAATTATAAACCATATTTTTATAGTACTAACGTAGTACCTTTAGGAACTTTTTTAGACCCAAAAACTTCTCCTAATGCAGGAGAAATATATATTTTGTTCAGATATTATCTAGATCCAGGTGATATAGCTTTACCAGTTGATCCAGGACCAGGAGGAGCATAATTATAAAATTAAATTATTAAATGGCAAGTATTAGAGCAATAAAATACATTAAAATAAATAGATTCGATGAACAAGGTAATGATAATACATTATCTTTACAAGAATTGACTAAGGTAAGGTTATTATTAACTGATTTAGGGATATTAGAATTTGATATAATAACTATATCAGAATATCCTACTTATTATTTATATGTTATAAGAGATCTTTCTTTAGGATATGTTACAAGTTCATTTAAATCTCCATTACATCCTTCCTCATCAGTAGATACATATACTTTAGCACTTGGGAATAATACTACTCCTATAATGTATGGATATTCAAATGTTACAGGTAGTATTTCAAGTAGTGGAGTATATAAATTCACTCCCTATGCTAACTTACCAGTAACTTTAAATTGCTCATTTTCAGCATCATCAGCAATAGACCTTGCTAGAAATGATTTTTATATATTATTTACAGGTTCAAATGGTATAAGAAGTAAACAATCATTTAATCCATCAACATCAGGAATAGGTTCATATACTGCATCATATACTTTTGTACCATCGGAACAAGAAAATATAGGAGTAGCATTTGCAAGTAGCTCTATTACTTTGAATTTTAATTTACCTAGTATTAATTTTGAAGTAATTCAATTAGTTACTAGTTCAGTAGATAATAATATTTTAAACCACAATTTTAGTGCTTCTGCTTATACAGCAAGTACAAAATTATATACTAATGATGGTCAGACTTGGAGTGGAAGTGGATTATTAGCATCTCAAGATTATTTATCTTATTTTAACTCAACATCTTCTAAATACATATATGGTGATACTCCTAATATTAGAATAGCAGTATCTGCATCAGTAAATTTTGAAAATGGATTACAAGGTTCATTTGCAATAAGAAGAAATTTAACTGAGACTATAGTTCAATCTTCTTCAGCATTTGCAGCAGGAATATACTCAATGTCTGCTACATTTACCCCATTAGAAACAGATAATTTACAATTTTTTATTTTTAATGAAAATGGAGGAGGAATACCTGCAACATCAAGTAATATCCAATGGTCATTTCGTCAATTAGAAACTCCTTATTCTGGGTCTAATCTTACTGTTTTAGAACCATATTTAACTACTCCATTTGAATACAATGATTGTAATGCTTTATTTGGTAACGCTACAGGATTAGAATATGATTCTAATTTTATGCAAGTAAATTACGAATCAGGCACAACAATACCTACAAATCAAGAAGAACTTATATTAAGAACAGCAGAAATATCTTCTGTAAAAGAATATAACTATGAAGCAAATGCTCAAGTTTTACCAAGATATAATGGGGTTAAATTAATCCAACAAAATGATAATATTTGGACTGAAGGAGATACTAGTTTTGGTAAAGAACCATCTGTACAAGATTTAGGGACATATTTTGCTTATTTTGATTATATGATAGGTACAAATTATGAACTAATAAATAAAAAAGCAGCTCATATTTTATACTTAATAGACTCAGATGGTGTAGTACAAACTCCAACAATAGAAAGCCCATATTATCCTAATTTAGTTCAAAACTTTGCTAAAGGAAACGCTAACGTAGTATTTGAAACATCTACAGGGAATGCGTCCAACATACAAGGAATAAGACCTATAATAAAGGCAGGAGTATATCCAAAGCCAATTATTTATTCACAAACAGGAAGTACAAATAATTCATCAGCAAATATATTATTTGATAACATATATGAAGCATCTAATATACCTAGTTATATAACATCTGTAGCTTACGCAGGTAGAACATCACAAGCCCCAGCTTATTATAATTTATTAGATAGTATTGTTGTAAGTGAAGTTATAAACTCAGTAAATACTACAGCAAATATAGGAGCATATGCTGATAGAAATATAGAAATAGATGTAGATACAAATAAAACTCAAGGGATAGTATCTGTTTATTTAAATAATTTTTCATTAACAAATTTATCTTTCTTTGGTTTCCCAATATCAAGAAATATAATAATACATTTGGTTAAATATGATATAACAAGTGGAACATGGATTAGTATAAAAAATACAACATTTTGGCAAACAACTGGTGCTGCTCCTACTTCAATTACTTTGACATCTGATCCACAAGTTTTAAAAGATGGGGATAAGTATAGAGCTACTATAGGAATATCAGGGGGAGGATCTATTTTAATGAATTGGTTAAATGGTACTTTATCATTATCACAAAATCCATCACCATCAGCAATTACAGTAAATCCTCCATATTGGACAACAGGTTCTTTATCGAAAAATATATTAACTGGTTCAGCTTTTACAGGATCTTATTTTCCTGCATTTCCAATTTATCAGACATTTCCAACATCGTCTGTAGATTCACCATATGCAGATGTTTTACCTTTTAAAGTAATACAAAATGATGAAATAAGATTTGAAGGAGATGAAACTCAAACTTATAATATCAATGAAGTTGAAGGTACAGAAGTAAATGGAAATTTATATTTAACTCTAAACAGAGATATAGTTGATGGAACAGATTTAGATGCTTTCTTATTAAGAAGATTTACAACCGATCCTGGTTCAATATTACTAGATATTCCAGCTGAAGGTGGTGGTACAGGATTTATATTTCCTGAATATACAACTTTGGAATTACAACGTAATTTTAGTAATATAATAAAAAGTTTAAAGGAAAAAGGATTAATACCTGTCTAATAAAACATGATTTAATAATATTTATAATAAAATACTCAAAAAATGGGATACTTAAATAACGCGGTAGTTACCGTAGATGCAATTTTAACAACTAAAGGAAGACAATTACTAGCAAAAAATGATGGGTCTTTTAAAATTAGTCAATTTGCTTTATCTGATGATGAAGTAAACTATACATTATATAACCCAACACATCCATCAGGATCAGCATATTATGGTGAGGCAATTCAAAATATGCCATTGTTGGAAGCATTTCCTCAAGAAACTCAAATTATGAAATATAAATTAGTTACGTTACCTAGAGGAACAGCTAAATTACCTATTTTAGATTTAGGTTACACATCAATAGTAATTAAACAAGGTGCTTCATTAGCAATTACTCCTCAAACATTAAATTATTTTGGAGGAAATACATTTGAAGCAACAGGATATACAGCAACAATTTCAGATATTCGTTTATGTTCAACATTTGAAGGAGTAGGAGTTAATACACAAGCAGCTCAAGCTTTAAATACAACAACAACATTAGGAACTAACGTATCTAAAACAGTTGTAGGAACTACTATTAATATAAGAGCAACAACAGTAAATACATTATTTGGTTCAAATACTCAATTACAAGCTACATTAACTGTAGAAGGTAGAGACTCAGGAGCTAGATTAACAATTCCAATAACAATAACTAAAATATCATAAAATATGTCATTTAATCGTTTAGCACCTGAAGATTTTGTAGTAAGTTCTGACTCTATAACAGCCACATTGTGGTCAGCAGGGTTAGTAACTTTAACAAATGTATATACTTCATCAGTTCAAGAAGTTGGATCTTCTGGAAATTTTTATTTAAATGTTTACCAAACTGAATCAGCAGGAGCATCTGCAGCAGTTCAATTTGCTCTAGCTTATGGAAATAAAAATGGTAGTGGTAGCAGTTTTTATAATGCTTCTGTAGTAGGTGCTTCACCTTCAAAAACTACTTATGCACAATATCAAAATTTAGTAATAGGAGATGAAAATACAGGATTTGTATTTGGAGGAGTTGAATCACCAGATTTTTGGGCTGTATCAATAGATAGAACAAGATACAAAGAATCTTTATTCCCAGGTTCATTATCATTAGTATTATCAGGTAGTACAGGAAAAATTACATTAACAGATAATAGTCAAGTTGCATCTTCAATTATATTTAATGATGCAGGGAGAGTATTTCAATTAGTTAGTGGATCTCAAGGAGTAGTTAATACTACAGTTCAAGCAGACGGATATAGTTTATCATCAGGTTCATATGGTTGGTTCTTACCAGATATAGGAACATTAATTTTAAACCCAACAGCTTTATCAGCATCTATTGGTTTATCAACAAGTCAGTCTTATAACGCAGATGGATTAAATAATAGAAAAATATATAATGCTATTAATGGAGCAACAGCAAAAAGTTTCTTATTAAATAGCCAAGAAACAATTTCATCAGATTATATTTTTATAAGAGCTAGAAACGCTGAATTTAATTACTCAGAAAATCCAAGTTTTATATCAGGTAGTACAGGTGAAGTATTATATAATAATTTTATTAATAGTCCACAAACATATCCTACAACTATAGGTTTATATAATGACAATAACGAATTATTAGCAGTAGCTAAATTATCAAGACCATTATTAAAAGATTTCACAAAAGAATTACTTGTAAGGATTAAATTAGATTTTTAATAAAATAAATTATAGATGAGTGCTTATAAACAGTTTTTAGCTTCTGATATAATTATTACTCCTTTTGAAGTAAGTAAAGGATTCTCTTTTCAAGATAATTCTGTATTGACAGGTTCAAACGTTAATATTGATAGGTTCTTAGGTAAAAATATTACATCTACATTATTCGATACTGGATCAGATCCAGTAACTGGATTTATAGAACCTCAATATCAAAGATTAATATATAATTCTATTAAAGAACTTTATTACTCAAAATATTTAAGTTCTAGTTATGGGGACCCCGTTAATAGAGCCGAATTGGTTCCTGGTAGAGATGCAGAAGGAGATAGATTAATAGGTTCTGCAAGCAATCAATCTTACTATAATTACGAACAAACTACTTTAGCTTATCCTAAATTTTTCCCAACAGGATCAAATGAAATTATTGGAGTTATATCAATTCCAGTTTGTTTATTTGGTGATTATATAAAACCAAACTCATTTGTCTTTACAGCAGAAAGTGGAAGTTTAACAGATGATGGAGAAGGGAATATATTATTAAATTCAACAATCGTAGGTAATATTTTTTACTCTCATGGTATCATTACTTTAATAGGAGATGGAGTTATTCCTTCATATTACGGAAGAGCAATGTATGGAACTTCTCCATACGGGTTTGCTTTAGAAGATGACATAGTAAATTTTATTACTTCATCAAACGTAACTTGCTCATTTTCAAGTTCATATATTATAAATGAAACACAGTATAAATGTACTATTAGAGAAAGTGAATATAACTTAACATTAAATCCATCTACTATATCAGGTTCAGATGGTTCACCTTACGGATACGTAACTGAATCATATTTTTCACCTTATATTACAACAGTAGGTTTATATGATGACCAACAAAACTTATTAGCAATAGGTAAACTGGCTCAACCTCTGCCTTCATCACCAACAACAGACACTACTATCCTTATATCACTTGACCGTTGATTTATCTATATTGATAAAAAACTTGTTTTTTATATTTATAATAAAACATATGAAAACATGTATAAAATGTAATCAAGAATTAGAGGAATCTAATTTTTATACAAAAGGTGGAAAAAATAAAGATAAAGGATATCAAAGTAAATGTAAAATTTGTTTTAATGATAATACAAAGCTATATAACATTCAAAATAATATTCAAATTAAAAAATATTTAAATAATTATTATATAAATAATAAAGAAAAAATAGATACTGCTAATATAAATAATTATTTACAAGAAGATAAAATACATTTAATACAATGAAAAAATCAGAATTAAAGCAACTAATTAAAGAAGAAATACAAAATGTATTAAAAGAAAACAATAATATTGAAGATGATAATATTGAAGATGATGGTATTGGGGATTGGCTTAAAAAATCAATGGAATTCTACAAGAATCAAAAAAATACTCCAAACGAATCAGGTACTAAAATAGATAAACAAGGAAATATTATATATTCTTTATATGATGAAAATTCTGATTGGGATTTTAGTGATAGTGATACATTTATGGTAACATGGACTTTAGATAAAGATATTTCCAATAGAAGCGTTCAAAGAAAGTTTGAATGGGATGATGAAGATTTTAATATAGAAATTCCTATAAAAGACATAATAAACTTCTATAAAAACCCAACAAAATCATCAGAAAACTTTAAAGTACCGGGAGGATATGTTTCTATTTCAAAAAAAGAGGCTAATAATATATTAGATTCTTATTATGAAAATTGGCCAGATGAAATAAATTTTGATTTAAATTAATTGAAAATTTTAAACTTAAATATGTGGTTATATAATAATAAAACAATTGATAGTTTAGAAGATTTTCCTGAATCAACATTCGGATATATCTACAGGATTACTAACCTAACAACAGGTAAAGAATATATTGGTAAAAAGCAACTCGAATCTAAAACTAATGTTAAATTAGGTAAAAAAGAAAAAGCAGCACTACCAGTACAACGCGGCCGTACTCCATCTAAAAAATTAGTTGTAAAAGAATCTAATTGGAAAGAATATTGGGGTAGTTGTAAACCACTACTTGAAGACATTAGAAAATTAGGAGAATCTAATTTTAAACGAGAAATAATAAGATTATGTCCTAATAAAAAAATGTTAACATATTGGGAAATGGCTTATCAAGTAAAGGAGGATGTATTGTTGCGAGATACGTACAATGAAACCATCCTCTCTCACTACTATAAAAAAGACTTCTTAAGTTAGGCTTCCAAAACTCCCTTTATTATATTTAAAGTATGAATAATGCTCTAATATATTTATTTGATTCAGTTTTAGGCGTAGGTAAAAATACCTCAAAGGGTAATAGAGCATATCACTGCCCAAATTGCAATTCATCAAAATTTAAATTAGAAATAAACTTAGATAATTCATCTCCCCACTTCCAATCATATCAATGTTGGGTTTGTGTTGATAAATTTAAGGGTAAAAAATTGATTACTTTATTTAAAAAAGTAGATGCTACACCTAATAAAATTGATGAATTAAGATTTTTAATTAAATCATCACCTTTAGATGAACGTCAAGAAAAAATAATAGTTAAAGATAAAATTGCTTTACCTAAAGAATTTATATCATTAATTGGTTTACCATCAAGTTTAGCAGCTAAAAAAGCATTATTTTATTTAAAACAAAGAAATATTTTAGAAGAAGATATTATTAAATATAATATTGGGTTTTGTGAATTTGGTAAATATGCTAATATGATTATTATACCATCTTATGATTCTAAAGGAAATTTAAATTATTTTACAGCTCGTAATTTTGATAAAAATTCAACAACTAAATATAAAAATCCAGATGTATCAAGAGATATAATAGGGTTTGAACTTTTTATAAATTGGAATGTACCTATCACATTATGTGAAGGAATGTTTGATGCTATAGCTATAAAAAGAAATGTTATACCATTATTAGGAAAAAATTTACAATCTAATTTGATGAAAAAAATTATCAATTCATCTGTAGAAAAAATATATATTGCCCTAGATAAAGACGCTCTTAAGCAAGCGTTATATTTTTGTGAAATATTAATAAACGAAGGTAAAGAGGTTTATTTAGTTAATTTAAACGATAAAGACCCCAGTGATATGGGATTTGAAAAATTTACTAATCTTATACAAAACACTTTACCTTTAAGTTTCTCAAACTTAATTGAGAAAAAACTCCAATTAGTCTAGATTTAGTATATTTATAATAAAATATGAAGAATTGTATTAAATGTGATTTGCCTAAAGAATTAGATAAATTTTATAAAAGTAAAAAACATAAAGATGGTTATTTCAATATATGTAAAATATGTAATAAAGAAAAGTATATTGAAAATAGAGAAAAAAAATTAAATTATCAAAATGAATATATTAAAAATAATTTAAAAAAAGTTTTTGACTATAATAGAAAATATTCTTTACAAAACAAAGAAAAATCTAATCTTTATTATATTCAAAATAAAGAGAAATATAAAGAATCTAATAAAATATGGAGAGAAAAAAATAAAGAAAAATTAAAAAAACAACAAAGAGAATATAATAGAAATAAATATAAAAATTGTATCCAATTTAAATTAAAATCTATACTAAGAAGTCGATTTTATTTTGCTTTAAAAAATAATAAGAAATCCAAATCTATTTTAAAACTTATAGGATGTAATATTAATGAACTTAAAATATATTTAGAACAACAGTTTAAACCAGAAATGAACTGGGAAAATCATGGATTGATTTGGGAAATAGATCATATCATATCTTGTGCTAGTTTTGATTTAAATGAATCTAACCAACAAAACCAATGTTTCCATTATACTAATCTTCAACCTCTATTTAAAACAACAGATATAGCAAAAATTTATGGTTATGAGAATGAAATTGGAAATAAAAATAAAACCAAATGATAGAAAAAAATGTAAATGTTAACAGAAAAAGTGTAAAACGAATTGTTGACGTAGATCAAACATCAAAGAGAGTTACAATTATGGATAGTAGATTTTATACTAGAAATGATAAGTACTATCCATCAGTTACAAGCATATTACAGTATATGCCTAAGAATAAATTCTTCGAAAACTGGTTAAAAGATGTAGGACATAATGCTGATATTATAATGAAAAAATCAGCGGAGGAAGGTAATCAAGTTCACGATGCTGTAGAAAGATATCTTTTAGGAGAAAAAATAACATTACTTAATGAAGCAGGATTTTCAAATTATTCAACCTTTGTTTGGCAAATGATTTTAAAATTCCATGAATTTTGGACATTACATAAACCAATATTAATTGAAAGTGAAGTTCATCTATTCTCAGATGCTCATACTTATGCTGGAACATGTGATTTAGTATTAGAAATTAATGGTAAAATATGGTTATTAGATATTAAAACTACAAATTCTTTACATACAAGTCAAGATTTACAATTAGCAGCTTATGCGCAGGCGTGGAATGAAATGTATGAGGAAAAAATTGAAAATATAGGAATATTATGGTTAAAATCATCTAAGCATAAAGTAGATAAAAACGGAGAGAAAATGCAAGGTAAAGGTTGGGAAGTATATGAACCACCACGTAGTATAGAAGAAAATTTTAAATTATTTGGATACATCCATGAGTTATATAAACTAGAACACCCAGATCCTAAACCAAAGTTTAATGAATATATAACAGAAATCCAAATTGGCTCATAACTCTTAATATTTATTATAAACATTAAATGGCTTTTGATAAAACAATATATGTAGCTACATACCAAACAATCCAAAGTAGTGGGAAGATATTAATATCATCATCTAGAGGTGCAACTTGGGATCCCATTACAAGGACTTTATATGCAACAAATTTATCAGGAAGTTTTGTAGGAACTATTGCTAGTGCAAGTTATGCTACAAGTGCAAGTTATGCCATAACAGCATCATATGTTATAGGAGGCGGAGGAACAACCACAGGTTCATTCACAGGAAGTTTTACTGGAAGTTTACTAGGAACTGCTCAAACAGCATCATATGTTTTACAAGCAGTAAGTGCATCTTATGCAACTACAGCTTCATATGCTTTAAATGGTGGAGGAGGAACAACCACAGGTTCGTTTACAGGTTCGTTTACAGGTTCGTTTACAGGTTCGTTTACAGGAAGTCTATTTGGAAAAGATGCAACTGGTGGATATGCTGGATTAACTTTGTTTAAAATAAATTTCAAAAACGCAGCCAATACATTTACTTCATTCTTTACAAACTCCAACACAGCTTCCAGAACTTATCTATTTAAAGATAGGGATGGGACTATAATGGATGATACTGATTATGATAATATAAATACAGCACTTGGATTAAAAGCCCCTTTAGTATCTCCGACACTTACAACTCCAACTTTAGGGGTTGCAAGTGGAACAAGCCTAGTATTGTCATCATTTTTAAACGAAGCAAAAGGAGCAAATATTGCTTCTGCATCAACTACAAACATTGGTGCAGGAACTGGAAATTATATAAATATAACTGGTACAACAACAATTACAGCATTTGATACCGTTCAAGCTGGGACTAGGAGAATATTAAACTTTAATGGAATACTAACCTTAACATATAATGCGACATCTTTAATACTTCCTACTAGTGCGAATATTGTAACTGAAGCTGGAGATGTAGCAACATTTGTTAGTTTAGGAAGTGGTAATTGGGTATGCATAAGTTATAATCGAGCAAGTGGAAAGTCTGTTTATTATCAAGGCTATACTTTACAAGGCGGAGGTGCAAGTTTAAGCCCTGCAGATGCTACTTCATATTTTTATGGTCCACATTATGGCCAAGCTCCCCCAACAACAGGAGGATTTAGAAGATTATATATTCCAAAATCTGGAACAATAAAATCTTGTTATTTATTTTTTACGAATACTGTTGCTGGTACTTCCGAAACCTCTACGATATATATTAGGGTTAATAATACAACTGACAATACGGTTTCTTCTTCTATTACAAATGACGCAAACCCGACAATTTTTAATAATACAGCATTAAGCATAGCAGTAGTAGCAGGAGATTTCATAGAATTAAAATGGGCTACTCCAGCTTGGGTAACAAATCCAATATCAGTTTTTAATTGGGTAATATATATAGAATAATGGAAAAAGTATATACATATAA
>Ga0214919_10005948_pt1 | contig 16991 bp, 18 predicted proteins | sample LL1503_MetaG_FD_177994 | JGI IMG/M metagenome (GOLD analysis project Ga0214919, IMG submission 177994) | Freshwater microbial communities from Lake Lanier, Atlanta, Georgia, United States - LL-1503 | ecosystem: Environmental > Aquatic > Freshwater > Lake | place: USA: Georgia | collected... | reverse complement strand
TTTCAATTTCGATTTTACGGGCTTCAATTTTAGAGAAGTTCAAAATGTCGTTCAAAATCACAAGTAATGCATCTGCGGAACGATAAATTGTGTTTGCCTGATCAAGCTCGTCATCTTTAATATTCTGCGATTCTCGTAAAGCCTGACTCATACCGATAATTCCGTTCATCGGCGTTCGAAGTTCATGACTCATATTAGATAGGAATTGGCTTTTTGCCACGCTCGCTGCTTCCGCACCTTCTTTGGCTTTGATCAATTCGCGAACGAAGGGTCCGATTTTCATATGTTTAAAAATATAAATCGTTCCCATGAAAAAAATCGCCACACCAATTGATTGACCGACTGAAACCATCAAGGCGAAACCAAGGTTTTTCCAAGCTCTTTTTTGATGATAGCCGGTAATTGTAGTTATATTATATTCAGAGGATTTTTGGAAATGGGCATAAATACATTCGCCCATTTTAAAACGAAAAGGTAGGAAATCGCTGATACCGCCTCGATAACGCTCAACTGCTTCGCGAACATAGTCGCGCGACTCAAGATCGGCTGAGTTGAAATCTTGGCGATCAAAACTGGTGGAATGGGCCAGTAAATCAAAATTGTGATCAACTAACATATAGCAAATATCTTCGTCACCAAAAACCCAATCTATTTGTCTTTGAATAACTTCAATCGGAAGTTGGGCGATGAAAGTTCCAATCGGTTTTAAATCATCATAATCAATACGCATCGCAATTGGTAGCATGTCGTAAGAAGCAATGTCAGTTTCAATATGGGTTTTGCGGCCAACTTTTAAGCGCCAAGCATTTTTCTTTTCAGCTTCTTTAACTGGGAAATATTCTTTTGGTTCGACTGCTTTTTTTAAAACACCTTCTTCGGAAGTTACGGAAACTAAACTTTTATCATCAACGAAACTGATATTCATCCATGATGAAACGTTTCTTTGTAAAGCATCGCGATTCATAGTTTTTTTCAGGACTTTGGAAATAGTTTCTTTTTTCTTCTCTCCTTTCAAAGTCAAAATCTTATCGCCGACATAGTTTAAATAATTATCAACTGCTGCCATCAAAGAAGTTGTAGCTTTTTCTACAACACCACTTTGGAATTTAACTTGTTTATCAAGCAAAACCCAGAAGCTGCGATAAACCATGAAAGTATTTAGGGTTACCCAGCCGAGAATTAGTGCAATTAAAATATAAGAGAAAACAGTATAAGATTGCGCCAAATCCATTTGTTTTTCGCGCTTAATCAGTTTTTTCTTTCTTTCATAACGGCGACGAATTTTCCAGAAGCGACTTGGATAAGTAGGATCAAATTTGCTGCGAGAGATTATTTTTTCTTGATAGTAGTCATTTTTAACTGAGAAAATGAGGATAAGGAAATAAAAAATTTTTTCCGCAAAATTTCTTATTTTTTTAGTTTTATTTTTTTTTAAAACTGTCGCCGCATTAAGGTTTCTTATAGTTATAAACTTTGTTAAGCTTTGAAACATTTGATTTTTAGAAATCTTGTCTATTTTTAAATTGTATTACGGTTTTGATTTTGATCCAAAGTTTTGTATTTTGATAGCGGGTGCTGTCAAACATTTTTACCGATCTTTAAATTAGAAGAAATTTAAATTTCCCTTTTTGAAACATTTTATTAATCAGGATAAAATAAAGTATTTCGTTCATTGTTTTTTTTTGAGACTTACAATTATTGGGACCTAATTTTTTATTAGGAGCGCAATTCTTGTCAGAGCTTTTTTTTAATTTTTTTAAAAAATTATCAACCAACCTAAAATAACTCAAGGAGACGAAGTGGAAGTTTTTCTTACAAAAGATTCAGATTTATTGAATCAATATTACGATTTACGTCAAACGGCATATCGCGATGAAAATGGATGGATAGATTATGATGGATCAGAAAATAAATTTGATCGCATCGGCAAAATTGCAGTAGCGGTTGAGAATGGAAAAGTAATTGGTGGAGCCAGAGTCACGTTTTCTGACGAATCCGAATTTCTTCCCAATGAAATTCCGGGAACTCAATATGACTACAGAAAATTTATCAGAAAATATGATAACAGAGAAAATCTAATACTTAGCGAAATCTCATCATTAACAGTAGAAAAAAATTATAGAGATTCAAATGTTACGGCTGCGATGGTTGATATTTTATTTAAGGAATCAAAAAATCATGGTTGCAATTACGTTTTTGCGGTTGCGATTGCAGTGGTTTGTAGAAGTTATAGAAAAACAATAAAAAGACTCGGTTATGATGTAGAAATAGTAATGAATTTTCCATGGAAGGAAAAAAAAACTTATAACTTCATCAAAACTTTTCCGATATACACCAAGTTTCAATAATTAAGATAAAACATCATTATGAGGAAAATATTTGGAATAACGGTATCAATAATTTTCTTTGTTTCTTTTTCTTCGGTTGCTGTTGCTGTGGAGGACACGACTGCTGAAGAAAAGAAAAGTATGACATTTAATCCACAGATTTTTTCGCTATCCAAGAAAAAAGAAAATGCTTTTGACGCAGCTTCTGCAACTTATGTTCTTAGCTCAGAAGATATTAGAAGATCGGGTGCAACTTCAATTCCAGAAGCTTTAAGAATGATTCCGGGCGTACAAGTTGCTAGAATGAGTGGCAATGCTTGGGCAATTTCAATTCGTGGTTTTGACAGACAATTTTCCAATAAACTTTTGGTAATGATCGACGGCAGAACTGTTTATACGCAACTATTCTCGGGCGTATCTTGGGACATACATGATTATGTAATGGAAGATATTGATAGAATTGAGGTAATCCGAGGTCCGGGTGGAACAATTTGGGGATCAAATGCAGTTAATGGAATTATTAATATAATCACTAAAAGTGCAGTTAGAACGCAAGGTACTTACGTTTCACAAATTGTGGGGGACCAAGATAAATCAATCACAGAAGCTCGTTACGGCGGAACTTTAAATAATAAGAAAGATGATTACAGATTGTACGTTAAAAAAGCAGTAAGAGATGGCTTAGATAACTATACCACTAAAGGCAATAATCATGATGGTAATAATCAAGATAGAGCAGGTTTCAGATATGATATTAGTTCAATAAAAGATAGTTCAATTTCAATTCATGGCGATATTTTTAGTGGCACTGCCAGTAATTATTTTACTACTCTAAATAACCCGAATAAAAATGATAAGGATTCACGCGGTGCGAATATAGTTGTGAACTGGGATAGAAAATTATCTAAACAATCAAGCTTCATTTTGAACAGCTATTTTGTTTATGATCAATTCAGCATTCCAGTTTTACAAAGAAGTGCAAAAACCTTCGACGTTGATTTCCAACATTTTTATAATTCTTCTAAAGATAACCAGTTTATCTGGGGCTTGGGATATAGACAAATTGCTGATGATATTGAAGAAAGCACAATGTCAAACGGCGTTATTCCAATCAATTATTCTCCAGATCACAGAAATGACCAATGGTTTACGGCATTTATCCAAGAGAAATTTGCTCTGATTCCAGATAAATTATATTTAACTATCGGCTCAAAATTTGAGAAAAACGATTTTACCGGTTTTGAATATCAACCAAATGCCAGATTAGCTTATTATCCATCACGCAACCAAACTTTCTGGACATCGGTTTCAAGAGCTATCAGAACTCCGACCAGAGGAGAAAGTGATATTAATTTAAAAGCTGCCAACACCAATATTACTGTAAACCAAGGTAGTTCAACTTACGGAATTGAGCAGTTAATCGCTTATGAAGCTGGTTACAGAATCAAGCCAAATAATAAAACCTTAATCGATGCCACTGCATTCTATAATCAATATTCCAAACTAAGAACTCTTGAATCAATAGGGGGAGTTCCAACTGTGGCAAATATGGGTTATGGTGAATCGCAAGGATTTGAAATTAGTGGTAAATGGCAAGTAACCAAAGACTGGAGAATGGAAGTCAGTTATGATTACTTAAATCTTGATCTTCATATTAGTGATAATTCAACCGATGACACTTCAATCGTTGCTGCTACTGATGGTCTTCAAGTTGCGGAAGGACTATCTCCAAAAAATCAAGTTAAGTTTAGATCATTTTATAATATCAGTCCAAAAATTGAGTTCGATAATATTTTATATTATGTCGACAACCTTCCAACCGCTGGTACAACTTATCGCACAACTGGTATTCCATCTTATTTCAGATTTGACACCAGACTTGGTTATCTTCCATCAAGAAATCTTGACTTGAGTGTGGGAATCCAAAACTTGTTAAATCAAGGACGCAGAGAGTTCAAGGCAGCGCTTTATAATAACCAAACTGAAATCGGACGTACATTCTACGTTAAAGCAGTTTGGCAATATTAAATCAGGAAATTCTTAAATAATTTATAACAGAAGTCTTTCTATCAATAGATTATTGATTTTAGAGGTTTTTCTAGTCTTTTCTTCCAATTTTCAAATACTGAAGATAAAGCGCGGGCAAATCAGAAATCATTGATTCTGCGATTATTTTCTTTCTGAACCTTTGATTTTGAGTCGGTTTGGCAATATTAATCGTAATTTCATTTAAAAAAACTTTGAGAAATAAAAATGAAATTTGGTAATTTAAAATTAGTAGCGTTTTTCACAGCATTATTTTTCATAACTTTTGATTGTTTTTCTGATATCATTGAAGACGAAACTGCTGTTGCATTCGCTGGCTTTATACAAGACCTTGTTAACACAACCCAAACCCCAAAACATGGACCAATATGCGGTCTTGGTAGTGACGAGGTTTCTAAAATAATTGCCACTCAGGATAAAACATTTATTGACCTTGATCTTGAACCAAAGAAATATGGGCAATGCAAGGCAGTTTATATCGCCCAAGGTCGTGAAAAAAGTTTAAGGTTTGAGATTGAAAAATTGCACAAGAAGAAAATTTTGACAATTGCGATTTTTGACGGTTTCACTGAAATTGGTGGTATGTTACAAGTCCAAATGGGAAGAAGAAATTTTGAGTTAATACTAAACTCAAAAGTGGTAAAAGAGTCTGGCATCAGGTTAAATGCCTTGTCTACCAGTCTCGTTATTAATTAATTTAAAACTCTATATGGAAAATAATCAAAATCATAAAAAAGCAATCGACTTAGAATTCCTAAGAAGCATCATTGATAACGATGCTGAATTCGAGAGAGAGTTATTTAAGATTTTCTCAGAAAATGCTCATCGCAATATCATCAAAATGGAAGATGCAATCAAAGAAAATGACAATAATTCTTGGTACATGGCTTCCCACGCATTTAAAGGCGCTTCGGCATCAATTGGTGCATTTGATCTTTCTAAAGTTCTGGAATATGCACAAAAACACCCAGAAGATAATTCTGATCAAAAAGGCGAAATTATAAATAAAGTTAAAGAAGAATTTCGTTTGGTTTTAGATTTTATCAATGAAGAACTTCTAGAAAAATAAAAATTTTACTTTGGCGATCTGTTGGAATTCACGGGAGATTCTGTTTAATTATATTCATTATTGCTGCGATAAAAGGATATCCTGAAGTAAGTTCAATAGAAGCAACTCTAGTAGATCTTTCCTATGCCGTCATTCTGAATTTATTTCAGGATCTATCCGTAAATTTAATGCATTAATCAAAAAATCGATCATCCTTGTATTCGTAGTGTCAAAGATGCTTTGCAACAATTTCCTCTTCAAATCCATTTTCAAATGAATATAATTCTTGCTAAACCACGCGGATTTTGTGCTGGCGTAACTCGTGCAATTGAAACTGTTGAAAAAGCTCTCGCTAAATTTGGTCCGCCAATTTATGTGCGCCACGAAATTGTGCATAATAAATTTGTAGTTGAATCATTGCGTAAAAAAGGCGCAATTTTTGTTGATGAAGTTGATCAAATTCCTGTAGGCGCAATTACAATTTTTTCTGCTCACGGTGTTTCTGATCGCGTTGAAGAAGATTCATTGGCGCGCGGTTTAGATGTAATTGATGCTACTTGTCCACTGGTTAGCAAAGTGCATCGCGAAGCTAAAAAATATGAAGAAGAAAATTATGAAATAATATTGATTGGTCACAAAGGTCACCCAGAAGTCGAAGGTACTAGCGGCCGCGTAAAAAAAGACGTGATTTTGGTGACTGATGAAAATGATGCGCGCACAGTTGAAATAAAACATCCTGAAAAAATCGCTTACGTAACTCAAACTACTTTAAGCGTTGATGACACTAAAAAAATCGTCGAAATTTTAGAAAAAAGATTTCCGCAAATGCAACTTGGGCTCGCAACTAAAGATATTTGCTACGCCACTCAAAACCGCCAAGACGCAGTAAGATCTCTCTCAAAAATGGTGGATATTTTATTGGTTATCGGTGCAAAAAATAGCTCAAATTCAAATCGTTTAAGAGATTTGGGTGAAGAATGTGGATTACCATCTTATTTGATTAATGGCGGTTCTAACGTTGATCCTAGATGGTTTGAGAATATAAAAACTATCGGTCTAACAGCGGGTGCTTCGGCACCAGAAGTTTTGGTTCAAGATGTTGTAAATAAAATAAAGGAAATTTCCAAAAGCGAAGTTGTGGTGTCAGATATGGATGGCATTACTGAAAATACTTTTTTTGCTTTGCCAAAAAAGGTTAGAAAATAGGTTGGCAATTCATTACTCGCGAATGCCGAAAATAGCCGTTTATACCAAATTAACTATCTCTTGATAGTGCTTAACGAAGTATTTTTGAGGAAAAATTGCGACTGGAAATGTAAGCTGTATCAAGTGATACAGCATCATTTTCTGAGCAAATTTTTACCAAAAAGACAAAAGTTATAGCTATCAAGAGATAGTTAATTTGGTATAGGCTATTTTCTCTATCTAAGTGTTGCACCATAAAATTTTCCAACTGCTTCAATAATTTTTTTGCTAATCATATCAATTTCTTCCGAAGTTAAAGTTTTTTCAATTGGCTGAATTCTGACTCGCAAAGCCACCGATTTTTTATCTTCGGCAATATTTTTCCCGCTAAAAATATCGAAAATATTAACCTCTTTAATTAGTTGTTTATCGCAATTGGCAATAGTTTTTGCTAAATCTCCAATCGCCTGATTTTTATTTACTAAAAATGCAAAATCACGTTCTACAGCTTGTAAATCATTAATTACGAATGCTTTGCGCGCGCTTGTTTTTTGCTGTGTCGGCAAGGTATCGACAAAAATTTCAAAAGCATTAACGCGGTTTTTTAAATCAAATTTTTTAGCAATCGCCGGATGAATTTCACCAAAATAACCAATTAAATTTTTACCTAATTTTAAAGCGGCAAAGCGGTGAGGGTGATAATATTTAGGGGCATTTTCACTAGTCATTTGCAGGCTTTCAGCACGCAGACCAAAAATTTCCAACACATCAAGAAAATCTTTTTTCACATCAAAAACATCGAAATCACGACTATCGTGATAATGATTTTGTTCTTTATTTTTTCCGGCGCGAATGCCCGAAATCATTAATTTTTGATCATCTAAAAAAACATTTCCGATTTCAAAAAGTGAAAGATCAGAAAAGTTTCTTAAAGAATTTCTTTTGTAAGATTCAAGCAAACCAATCATCAAATTCGGGCGCATGTGATTTAACTCGATACTGATTGGATTTTTTAAAATTAATTTCTCATTTTTCTCGGCAAAAATTTCAACTAAATTTGCATCAACAAATGACCAATTTATAGTTTCAATCATGCCTTGCGAAGCCAGATAAGATCTAACTTTATGAAGAATATTAATTTCCTTTTTTTCTGTAATTTTATCGCCCACTTCGCCATCCTGAAATTGGTTCAGGATCTGTTTTTTAATTTGATCGTAACCAAAAATTCTCACAACTTCTTCAACTAAATCTTCTGAAGCATTAATATCGTGGCGATGTGATGGAACTGTGATTAAAAATTTTTCTGCAGAAATTTTTTCTAAACCAAATCCTAAATCAGTCAAAATTTGTGCAGCCTTTTCTGACGGCACTTCAACGCTGATTAATTTTTTGATTTTAGCCAAATCAAATTTAACTTTTTTGGCTTCAGTTTTTTTGCTGACAATTTTTGTTTCGCTAGCTTCGCCGCCGCAAATTTCTAAAATTAATTGCGTTGCTAAATCAATGCCGCTTTCACAAGTATTTTCATCAACACCTCTTTCAAAACGAAATCTTGCATCGGATAAAATATTTAATTTACGTCCGGAATAAGCGATAACGGAAGGCATAAAAAACGCCGCTTCAAGCAATATTTCCGAAGTTTCTAAATCACAGGAAGAATCTAGTGATCCAATAACGCCAGCAATTCCAACCACTTTTTTAGAATCAGAAATTACAAGGATTTTTTCATCCAAAACATATTCTTCTTTTTTTAGTGAAGTGAATTTTTCATCATTTTTAGCAAAACGAATTTCAAGCGCGCCATCAATTTTTCTGGCATCATAAGCATGCATCGGGCGATTTAGTGAAAGCATCACATAATTAGTAATATCAACGATTGCCGAAATTGAATTTGAACCAAGTGCGGTTAATTTTTCTTTTAACCATTTTGGTGATTCACAGTTTTTTAGATTTTTTATCGAGCGAAAAGCAGCAAAATTGCAAGCTGATTCAGCTTCATTTTTCACTTCAATTGGAAAAGAAAATTGGGATGAAATTTTTTTGATTTCCAAATTTTTTAAAGTGCCAATTCCAGTCGCAGCTAAGTCGCGCGCGATTCCATAAATTCCTAAACAATCTCCGCGATTTGGTGTGACGTTAATTTCAATTACTGCGTCATTTAAGGCGTAAACTTCAGTAATTTTGCTGCCGATTTCCCATTTTTCATCAATTTCAACAATTCCAGAATCTTCATTTCCTAAACTTAATTCGCGCGCTGAACACAACATTCCATTGCTTTCAACGCCAGCGATTTTGGCTTTTTTAATTACCATTTGATTGACGGGAATTATTGAGCCAATTGGCGCGTAAGCAACTTTTAAACCAGTTCTGGCATTTGCGGCGCCACAAATAATTTGTAATGGAGTTTGTGAATCTGCAGTTTGAACTTGGCAGATTTTTAATTTAGTAGAATTTTCGTGTGGACTGGCAGTGATAATTTTGGCAACTGTAAAAGGTGCGAGAATTTTGGCTTTATCTTCAACTGATTCAACTTCCAATCCAATGCTGGTTAGTTTGCTGCAAATTTCTTCGAGGGAAGCGGAAGTGTTGAGATATTCTTTAAGCCAAGAGAGAGTAAGTTTCATGAAATTTTAAACAGTTTTTTCCAAATCCTGCATCGCTTGAGCAAATAATTGCTCGTGATTATTTGAGGTTAATTCTTTGTTGATATTTTCAGATAAATTAGCAATTGCCAAGACAACGATTTTAGATTTAATTTCACGAATCGCTGAAGCTTCTTCAATTTGAATGCGATTGATCGCAGCGGCGGTTTTTTTAGCAATTTCTGATTCAACCATTTGCTTCGATTCTTCTGCATATTTTTGCGCTTCATCTTGTGCGTCTTTCATCAATTTTTGAGAGTAATTTTCCGATTCTTTTTGATATTTCTCAGCTTTAGCTAAAAGTTGAATCGCTTTTTCTTTCATCTCTTTCGCCGCTAAAATTTCTTCCGCAATCGATTTAGATTTATCGCCCAAAGCTTTAGAAATTTTTGGGTTTACATATTTAATGATAAGTAGGACAAAAGCAGTGAATGCAACCGCTAACCAAAATTTTTCGTTTAACATTTTTTTCCTTTTTTAGTAATTTAATTTGCGCGAAATAAGATCTTCTCTTTAATTTTTTGAACCAGATTTTTTACTGCGGTTTCGCTTTGAGCATTGGTTTTTTCAATAAAAGCGTGCAATTCTTGGCGTGATTTTTTAGCAGTTTGGTCAATTTTTTCTTTGAGTTCTTCAATTAATTTTTCTCTTTCTTTAGCTGCATTTTTAGCAGTTTCATCAAGTTTAGTTTGATATTGATGATTTGCTTCTTTTCTTAATTTTTCAGTTCTGATTTGAAGGTCATCAATTTTGTTATCAAGCTCATGAGCTGAAGAAAGATCGGCATCAATCACGCGTTTTCTTTCTTTCAAAATATTGGTAATTCTTGGCAAAATTATGCAGGCAACAAAGGTGTAAAGCACTGCGAAGCAAGTTAAAAACCAGAAAATTTGCGGGATGTAAGTTGAAATATCTAACTGAGGCATTTTTTTAAAATCTTTTAATAAATTGCTTTGGAAAAATTTCTTTCTCCAAAGCAATTCAATTTAATTCGTAAGTGAATTTATGAGAACATAACAAGGAACGCCAAAAGTACAGCGAAGATACCCATAGCTTCAGCAAGACCAGCAGCGATATAGATATATTTTTCCAATTTAGGAGCGGCAGAAGGATTTCTTGCGATTGAGTTGAAGAAAGATCCAAAAATATTTCCAATTGCAATAGCTGCACCAGCCATACCAATTGAGCACAAACCAACGCCGATATATTTAAACGCGGTATAATTAACTACTACTTCTTCCATGTTTTACCTATTTATTAAGATCCTGCAAAAACCCATTGATCGGGAATTATTTGGCGCGCAGGGATAGCCAAATTTCGGTATTAATGTTCTCTGGTTGCTTCACCTAAGTAAGCGCAAACAAGGATTGCAAAAATATATGCTTGTAAAACGGCAACGAATAATTCGAAGCCAGTCATAATAATGCTGAATAAAAAAGGCAGAGTTCCAAAAATTATGCCAAGTGAAATGATAAAACCGGCGACAACTTTAAGTAATACGTGACCTGCAACCATGTTGGCAAAGAGACGAACTGAAAGTGTGACTGGGCGAATTAAGAATGAGAAAAACTCGATTGCGAAAATTACAGGAGCCATCCAAAGCGGCACGCCGCTTGGTAAAAACATGTGTAAAAATCCGAAAAATCCGTTACGAGCAATTGCGAAAATTGTGATGGTTAAAAATGCCAACATCGCAAGAGAAAGTGTCACCGCAATTTGACTGGTTGCAGTGAAGCTGTAAGGAGTCATGCCCAAAATATTACACATCAAAATGAAGAAGAACAAACTGAAAACTAGTGGAAAAAATTTAGTACCTTCGTCACCAATTGTGCCTTTGATGATGTCAAAAACGAAATTGTAAATTGATTCAGCGATAACCTGAATTTTTGAAGGAATTAAAGATTTTTTTCTGGTTGCAAAAAGCATGAATGCAATTGCCAAGAAAGTTGCAATCACCATGTAAAGAGCAGAATTGGTGAAGCTGATATCAAATTTTCCGATATGTAAATCGAAGATTTTATGAACTTCAAATTGCGCCAAAGGATTATGTTTAGCGGTTTCATGCGTTGTAACTTCAACTATCTCAATCGCAGAGTTAGGCGCAACGTTTTCGTGAATTACTTGAGTTTGACCAGACATTTGAAAATTTGTTGGATTTTTTAAAAAGGTTTGTGATTTTATGGTGCTTTAAGCTGATTTTTAAAACTTGTATGAAAGCTTGATTATCAAGGCTCTAAAAATGAAGCGGGCAAAATATTTCTGACCCAAAAAAAAGTCAAGTTATGAAATTTATAAAATTATTTAAAATATTTCTAAATCCAGCCAATGTCACCCTGAGCTTGTCGAAGGGTGATTCAAGCCCGTCCGTAAAATCAATCTTCGACAGGCTCAGGGTGGCGTTAAGTTTTGTTATTTTGTTTTTATTTTTTGGAATTGATCTTCAGGCTCAAGAACTTCAAGCCAAATTTCAGGACTGGAATGTTTTTAAAACCGAAAGAGGAGATAAAACTGTTTGTTATGTGGCTTCATTGCCGATAAAGCGTGACGGTAATTCTGACAAAAGAGGCGAGCCGTTTTTTTTAGTCACTAATATTGAAAATGATGCTGATGAAATCAGCGTTTCATCTGGTTTTATCTATAATAAGAAATCAGACGTGGAAATTTCTTTCGGTTCGAAAAAATTCTATCTTTTCCCTCACAACACCTTGGCTTGGGCTAATGACAAAAATGATGATATTGATGTCATTAAAGAAATGCAAAAACATGATGATCTAGTTGTAAGCGGTGTGGCTCGTGATGGCAAGATTGCAACTGACACTTATTCTTTAATTGGTTTTATTCAGGCCTATTCCAAAATGAAAGAAACATGTAAGGATTTGAGATGATGAATATCGACTCTTTTCTAACTATAAAAAATTCTTTGCCTATTTTGATTGTGATTTTTATCACGGTCTTCTGTTTGATTTTACTGACACGGATAATTTTATTCTTTCTGTTAAATCAAGCCTATAAACGCTATCTTGCGCTTAAAGAATTTGGTAAAAGCAAACTACCTTTAATAAAAAAAGACTTCATCAAAGAAGATGAAGAATTAATGAAAGTTAAGGCAGAAATTCCGCGCGCTCATTCACAGGTGAAAGCCGAAATTAAGGAGCGCGGACCTCAAAATGGAAGTTACGAAATAATTCCATCATTCGAGCAAGAGCAGGCGAGGCAAGAATTAAGCGAAGTAAATATTATTGATATCGTGAAACCGGTTGGTTTTTGGACTTCAATGATTCTTGGTCAAAAATTAACTTATTTAATCCAGTCAGCGCAAATTTTAAATAAACGCGGTGATAAAGGTTTTTGGGCAAGTATGATCGAAGCCAAAGAGCGCGAGGCTGGAAGACAACATTCTCGCGGTAGATAATTTTTAAAATTTAATATAATCAAAAATGCAACCCGAACAAATTAAAGAAATTTTAGATAAAAATTCCGACAGAATGTTGATGCGAATTACAGCAACGGAAACTATTGAAATTAAAGATGCGATAAGCGCTTTTGTAAGTGAAATTGAAGAATCGGATTTAGAAATTAAACAGAGTTTACTCGATTTTAAATTTGGACAAAATCACAGTTCAGTTTTGCATTTGGCGGCTAAATTTGGTGATTCAATTCAGCTCGAAAAAATTCTAAAAATCGCCCCTGAAATCGATCCAAACTATCGTGACATCAGAAATGACAATGCTTATACGCCTCTTCATTACGCGGCGCAAAACGGCAATATTGCTTTGGTTCGTGCTTTACTTGCGGCGGGCGCCGATAAGAATCCCGCAGCTTCTGAGTCATATCGCAGATGGGTTCCGTCTCATTATGCAGCACAATTTGGGCATCTTGAGGTGCTTAAAACTTTAATAGAAGCGGGAGTTGATAAGGAAGTTAAAACATCATTTAACCTTACGCCTTTAATGATTGGTTCTGAATTTGGCAATATCGCTATTGTTGAATATATGCTTTCACTTGGAGCAGAAAAAAATGGTCAAACTACGGAAGATAATTACAAAATGACGGCGCTTCATTATGCAGCAATTAAGAATTTTAAAGATGTAGCTCTAGCACTTTTAAAAGCTGGAATTGACAAGGATAAAGAAACCACTTTTGGCCTTACTGCTCTTGAGTTTGCAGCAAAATCTAATTATGATGAAATGGTGGGAATTTTACTTGCTTGGGGTGCGGATAAAATTGATGCTGCACTAAAAATTGCCGAAAAAAATGAAAGTGCTAATGCGATTATCATGATCAAAAAATACCAAAAAATAAGAAATAATTTTTTCACCGCTTCTTGGGTTGAAGAAAAGGTGTCGGATTTAGTGCATAAACTTAAAGAATATAATCGCGAAAATTTAGGCGAGATGAAGCTTATTTTCCCTGATGGCGTGAAATTAAATGCTTACGGAATTCTGAATTTGAATAAAGAATTTGGTCTTTTCAAGAAAGTTAATAAGTCGCTGGTAGCATTTTTGGAAGAAAGCGGCTTCGATAACCTAAGCGGCGCGCTGCATGATTTAGAGAAGTTGATCGGAAATAAGAAATAAATATGCCTGCATCATCCTTGGATTTTTGATCCAAGGATCACAGTCTTGCTGAATATTAAATTAATCCCAATTTCTTCATCTCTCTCTCAATTTTTTCTTTTGCAACAGCTGAAGGTGTAACGAGCGGCAGCCTAGTTTCGGCACTACAAAGACCCATCAAACTCGCGGCATATTTCACCGGAATCGGATTGGTTTCACAAAACATCACGTCATGTAAAGCAGTCAAGCTATCTTGAATTTCTAAAGCAGTTTTATAATCACCTTTCGCAGTTGCTCTTTGTAAATCGCTCACCATTTTTGGTGCAATATTGGAAGTAACTGAAATCACGCCATTTCCGCCCATCGCATTATAACCAACGGCGGTTAAATCTTCGCCGGAAAAGTAAGAAAATTTTTTGTTAATCAATAAACGCAGAGTTGCAATTCTCGCTAAATCACCAGTTGCATCTTTAATTCCAGCTACATTTTCAAGAGTGGCAATGCGGGCTAAATTTTCATCAGAAATATTAATCACTGAACGACCCGGAACGTTGTAAATGAAAAGCGGAATGTCACATTTATCCAAAGCTTTGTAATGCTGATAAATGCCTTCCGGAGTTGGTTTGTTATAATAAGGAGCAACGATCAAACAAGAATTGGCGCCAACTTTTTTAGCATAATTTGTCATCATCACAGCTTCATCAGTTGAATTAGAGCCGGTTCCTGCCATAACTTTAATTCTGCCATTGGCGATTTTAACGCAAAGTTCAATTACTAAATTATGCTCATCGTGAGAAAGAGTTGGCGATTCGCCCGTTGTGCCACAAGGAACAATTCCGGTAACGCCACCTTTAATTTGAAACTCAACCAGTTTCTCTAATGACTGCTCATCAACTTTATTATTTTTAAAAGGTGTCACAATTGCCGTGTATGTTTCTGCCGTCATAGAAAATCTTTTATGTATAAGTTATTTTTTAAATTGATTTTGTAGTAACCAAAAATTAATTTCATCAGTGAATATATTTACAAATTATTTGACGCATTTCTTAAATTCAATCTACAAAATGGACAATTCCCAAACTATAACACAAGTGACCCAAACTATTGTCAGCGCTGACTTAGTGTCGTCGCAATATTTTCCTATTTTATTATTTTTAGCAGTCGCAATCGGTCTTTCCTGCGTGATTATGCTAATTCCTTTTATCCTCAATAAAAGAACCAATGATCGCGAAAAACTCTCACCTTATGAATGCGGTTTTGAAGGCGAGGGTCGTGTGCGTAACGAGTTTGATGTACAATTTTATTTAGTCGCAATTTTGTTCATTATTTTCGATCTTGAAATAGCTTTCCTTTTTCCTTGGGCAGTTTCACTTGGTAAAATTGGTATTTTTGGTTTTTGGTCAATGGTAACATTTTTAGTAATGCTAACCATCGGCTTTATTTATGAATGGAAGCGCGGCGCGCTTGAATGGAAATAATATTTTAAAATGACAAATCTTAGCCCACTAAATCAAGATATTCTTCTTAATAACTCAGTTGAAGACAACAATCGCGGTTTCGTTACTGCCAAAATCGACGAGTTGGTAAATTGGGCCAGAACCGGTTCACTTTGGCCAATGACTTTTGGTCTTGCTTGTTGCGCCGTTGAAATGATGCAAGTGGCAGCAAGTCGCTATGATCTTGATCGTTTTGGTCTTATTTTCCGCCCATCTCCACGTCAATCTGACGTTATGATTGTAGCAGGAACTCTTACTAATAAAATGGCTCCAGCGTTGCGTAAAGTTTACGATCAAATGGCTGAACCACGTTACGTAATTTCAATGGGAAGCTGCGCTAATGGCGGCGGATATTATCATTATTCTTATTCGGTAGTTAGAGGTTGTGACCGCATCGTGCCAGTTGACGTTTACGTTCCGGGTTGCCCCCCAACCGCAGAAGCATTACTTTACGGCGTTTTGCTATTACAAAGAAAAATCAAAAGAACCGGAAAATTTTTCAGATAAAAAATGATTAAAGATTTACCAGCGCAAGCCGCTTACATCAAAGAAAATTTCGCAGATGCTAATATTATCGAGCCAATCGCTTTCGATAATTTAATCATTTACGTTACACCAGAAAAAATTATCGAATTCTTACAATTTCTGCGTGATGACAATAATTTATCATTCAAAATGTTGCTTGATGTTTTTGGTGCTGACATGCTTGGAATGAGGTCGCCTCGTTTTGAAGTGATTTACAATCTTCTGAGTTTTAAATTAAACAATCGCATCACTGTAAAAGTTGCGCTGGAAGATGGCGAAAAAGTGTCAACTGCAATTCCGGTTTTCAGCGCGGCTGGCTGGTTTGAACGCGAAGCTTTTGATATGTATGGAATTGTTTTTGATAAACATCCTGACCTGCGTCGAATCCTTACTGATTATGGTTTTGAAGGTCATCCTTTGCGTAAAGATTTTCCGCTAACTGGTTATGTTGAAGTTCGTTACAGCGAAGAAGAGAAAAAAGTTATTTACGAGCCGGTAAAATTAATGCAGGAATTTCGTAATTTCGATTTTGAAATGCCATGGGAAGGCACTCAATATGCTATTTCAAAAGAAGACAAAAAATAAATTCTAAAATTCTATGAACGCTTTTTTTAATAAAATTGAAACTTCTTTCAAAGCAGCAACAAAAGGAGAGGAAAGCGTTCATAACATGATTTGGTGGTGGGGAGTTTGTAGTTACATGGTGGCATTTTTTATTGTTAACCGCATTGTAAAAGTAAGTGATAGCAGAATTATCGATATTATAATTTCGCTTTTGATGGTGATTTATTTTGTTTGGCATTTTTACGCGATGAGAAAGTGCGCGCCTAAAAAACCTAAATTAAGCAAAGAAGAAAAGAAAAAATTGCGCGAAGAAGCGCGTAAAGATTTTGGCAAAAAATTGGCGAGAAAATTTTTTCTGCAAGAATCGATCACAAAATGGGATCCGATTTTTATTGTGTTGGTGATTGATGTGTTTTCGATCGCAACGTTTTTGCAATATGTGATTCGCTAGTTTGATATAGGAAAGATTCTCACCTGCACCGCACCCCAAATTTTTGACACTTTCTCCCTCTCTAAATTGATATAAATCCAGCTGACGTTTTCGTTTCAGTTGGGTAATTTTAAACCATCAATTTAAGGAGAAATTATGCCAAAAGGTCATC